>Ga0075420_100000151_pt1 | contig 48652 bp, 48 predicted proteins | sample SoiMetdeltSBSDD4_FD_75296 | JGI IMG/M metagenome (GOLD analysis project Ga0075420, IMG submission 75296) | Bulk soil microbial communities from a Populus tree surrounding site in Tennessee, USA - Soil MetaG P. deltoides SBSDD4 | ecosystem: Environmental > Terrestrial > Soil > Tree plantation...
GACGAGATGGTGATCGTCAAGGACATCGACGTCACCAGCCTGTGCGAACATCACCTCCTGCCCTTCATCGGCAAGTGCCACGTGGCGTACATGCCGCACAAGAAGATCGTGGGACTGTCGAAGATCCCGCGGCTCGTCGACATGTACGCGCGGCGGCTGCAGGTGCAGGAGCGGCTCACCACCCAGATCGCCAACACGCTGAACGAGGTGCTGCAGCCGCGCGGGGTCGCCGTCGTCATGGAGGCGGTCCACCTGTGCATGCTCATGCGCGGCGTCGAGAAGCAGAACTCCAAAGCGGTGACCTCGGCGATGCTCGGCGCCTTCCGGGACCGGCCGGAGACGCGGGCGGAGTTCATGGAGCTCATCAAGGCCGGTCGAGGGCTCGTCATATGAGCAACGCGCTGGAGGGCAAGGTCGCGCTGATCACGGGCGCCGGCCGGGGCATCGGCCGCGCCGTCGCGCTCGCGTTCGCCGCCGAGGGCGCCGCGGTGGCGCTGGTCGCTCGCTCGCGGGCCGACCTCGCCAGCGTCGCCGGCGAGATCCGCGAGCGCACCACGGCCCGCGTGCTGGCCGTCCCCACCGACGTGACCCAGGACGCGGCCGTCGAGACCCTCGTCGAGCACGTGGCCGGCGAGCTGGGACGGCTCGACGTGCTGGTGACCGCGGCCGGCACCGCGGCCTTCGCGCCGGTGGCGGAGTCCAAGCCCGGCGACTGGGACGCGATGCTCACGCTGAACCTGCGCGCGGTGATGGTCTGCTGCCGGGCGGTACTGCCGACCATGATGCGTCAGCACGCGGGCACGATCCTCAACGTGGCCTCGATCGCCGCCAAGCGGGCCCTGCCCGGCAGCGCGGCGTACACGGCCACCAAGATGGCGGTGATCGGCTTCAGCCGCGTGCTGGCCGAGGAGCTGCGTGCGCACGGCGTCCGCGTCGGCGTGCTGGTGCCGGGCGCGGTCGACACGCCGCTGTGGGACACGCTCGGAGCTTCGCCGCCGCGCGAGAAGATGCTGCGCCCGGAGGACGTCGCGCGGGCGGCCGTGCTCATGGCGGCGCTGCCACCGCACGCCTCGCTGGAGGAGCTCACGCTCCTGCCCGCCGGGGGTATCCTGTGATACGATTTGTGGGTCGGGAAACGCCGCGCAACGACGGGAGGATCGCATGGTCACGATGACAGAGACGGCCGCCAAGAAGGTCGGCGAGCTCCGCCTGGAGGAAGGCAAGCCCGAGTGGGGCCTGCGGATCAAGATCGTGGGTGGGGGCTGCTCGGGCATGTCCTACGACCTCGGCTGGGAAGACCAGCAGGCCGAAGGGGACAGCGTCATCGAGTCGCACGGCATCAAGGTCTACGTCGACAAGCACAGCGCGCCCTATCTGAGCGGCAGCGAGATCGACTACGTCGAGAACAACATGATGGGCGCCGGCTTCGCGATCAAGAACCCGAACGTCAAGTCCAGCTGCGGCTGCGGCCACTCTCACAGCTTCTAAGTCGTCGTGCGCGTCCGGGTCCACCTGTTCGCCCGGTATCGTGAGGCCACGGGGCGGGCGCAGGTGGACCTGGAGATCCCCGAGGGCGGCACCGTCGACACGGCCTGGGCTGCCATTGTCGACCGTCATCCCCAGCTCGCCGAGTACCGCCCCTTCACCCTCTTCGCGGTCGGCCACGACTACGTCGAGCCCGACCATCCGCTGAAGCCCGGCGACGAGCTGTGCCTCTTCCCGCCCGTGAGCGGCGGGAGCGAGCCCGCCAGCCACGACGTCTTCGCGGTGGTCGACCGGCCTCTGTCGCCCGACGAGATCGCCGCGCAAGTGGACGACCCCGGCGCGGGCGGCATCGTCATCTTCTCGGGCGTCGTGCGCAACCAGACCGACGGCCGCCCCGTGAAGTTCCTCGAGTACGAGGCCCACGCGCCGATGGCCGAGACCAAGCTGCGCGAGATCGGTGCGGCCATCCGCGGGCGGTGGCCGGGCGTCAAGCGGGTGGCCATGCTGCACCGGATCGGTCGGCTCGAGATCGGCGAGTCGTCGGTGCTCATCGCCGTCTCGGCCGCTCACCGCGGCGACGCCTTCGAGGCGTGCCGCTACGCGATCGACACCCTCAAGCGCACGGTGCCCGTCTGGAAGAAGGAGCACTTCGAGGACGGCGAGGTCTGGGTGGGCCTGCAGGGCGGCTGAGGTGGGCCTCACCGCCACCGTCGAGCGGACGCTTCGCCGCCACGCGATGCTCGCCGGCGGCGAAACTGTCCTGGTGGCCGTCTCCGGCGGCGCCGATTCCGTCGCGCTCCTCTCGATCATGACCACGCTGGCGCCGGCCTGGCGCCTGACCCTGCACGTCCTGCACGTCGACCACGGCCTGCGCGCCGACAGCGCTCGCGACGCGGAGCTCGTGCGCGCCCTCGGCGCGCGGCTCGGCGTGCCGGTGGACGTCGAGCGCGTGCAGGTCGGCTCCGGCTCGGTGGAGGCGGCGGCGCGGACGGCCCGCTACGAGGCGCTGGAGCGCGCGGCCGACCGGATCGGGGCCACGCGCATCGCGGTCGGCCACACCGCCGACGACCAGGCCGAGACGGTCCTCATGCGCGTGCTCGGCGGCGCCGGCGTACGGGGGCTGGCCGCGATCCCGCCGGTGCGCGGCCGCATCATCCGTCCGCTCCTCGAGCTCCGCCGCCAGACCTTGCGCGACGCGCTCACCGCCGCGGGGCTCGCGTGGGTCGAGGACCCGAGCAACCGCGACCCCAAGTTCCTCCGCAACCGGATCCGCCACGAGCTGCTGCCGCTGCTGGCCGCGTCGTACCACGCCGACGTCGTGCCCGCGCTCGCCGACGTCGCCCGCGTGGCGCGCGAGACCGTCCACGCGCTCGACCGCACGGCGGCGCGCGAGCTCGACCGCCTGGCCCGCGTCGAAGGCGACGCGCTCACGCTGTCGCGCGCGGCGCTGGCGGCGTTGCCGCCTCCGGTCGCCGCCGAGATGCTGCGCCAGGCCGCCGCGCGCTTCGGCAGTCGCGCGCCGCTGCGCGCCTGGGCGCATCGCGGGCTGCGGCGCGTGCTGGCGGCAACGCCACCGCGCCGCCCGTTCCGGCTCGGCGGTGTCGTCGTCGAGGTCAGCGGCGACCGGCTGCGGGTGGGCGCGACGCGGGCGCCCGCGCTCGTCTCCCGTGTGCTGCCGGTGCCCGGGCGCGTCGCGCTGCCGGAGATCGGACGTGCCCTCGAGGCGCGGCGGCTCTCCGCGGTCGGGTACGTCGTGCCGCGCGACGCGGAGTGCGTGGCCTTCGACGCCGACGCGGTGGCGCCGAGGCTGACGGTGCGCAGTCGCCGTCGCGGCGACCGCTTCGACGCGTTCGGCGGCGGCGAGCGGCGGCTGAAGTCGTTCCTCATCGACGCCAAGGTGCCGCGGTGGGAGCGCGACCGGCTGCCGCTCGTCGAGCAGGACGGACGGATCCTGTGGCTCGCCGGGCGGCGCCGCGGCGCCGCGGCGCCCGTCACGCCGGCCACGCGCGAGATCGTGGAGCTGCGGCTGATCGCGCTGGCGGACCCCAAGGGGGGCCGGTAGAATGCGGCCTCTGACGTTCATGCGACTCCCGCTCTCGCTCGTGCTCCTCGTCGCGCTGGTCTCGCCCGTGTGGGCGCAGGCGCCCGCGCGGCCGCCGGCCGACAAGCGCGCGCCCGCGAAGCCGCCGGCTGCCAAGATCGACCCGCGCGCCGTCCTGCAGGCCATGGAGGAGGCGTTCAGCGCCGTCGCGGATCGGGTCACGCCGGCCGTCGTCAACGTCAGCACGACCAGCAAGCGGCCGGCGGCGGGCGGGTCGGACGACCCGCAGCGCTTCCGCGAGTTCTTCGGCGAGGAGTTCTACGAGCGGTACTTCCGGCGGCGCCCGCGCGAGGAGCCGCGGGCCGGCGGCTCCGGCGTCATCGTGGATCCAGCCGGATACATCTTGACGAACAATCACGTTATCGAAAACGCTCAGGACATCACCGTGCGCCTGTCCGACTCCCGGAAGTTCACGGCCACCCTCGTCGGTCGCGATCCCAAGACCGACCTGGCGGTCCTGAAGGTGGACGCCCCGGCCCCGCTGCCGACGGCCGAGCTCGGCGACTCCGCGCGCCTGCGCGTCGGCCAGTGGGTCGTCGCGATCGGCAACCCGTTCGGCCTCGACCGCACCGTCACCGCCGGCATCGTCTCCGCCACGGCGCGCACGCGCGTGGGCGTCGCGACCTACGAGAACTTCATCCAGACCGACGCGTCGATCAACCCCGGCAACTCGGGCGGCCCGCTCCTGAGCCTCGACGGCCGGGTGATCGGCATCAACACAGCGATCGTGGCGGCGGGGCAGGGGATCGGCTTCTCGATCCCGATCAACGAGGCCAAGGCCGTGATGGGCCAGCTCATCGCCCGCGGCAAGGTCACGCGCGGCTGGCTCGGCATCGTCATCCAGGACCTCACCGACGACCTGGCGTCGAGCTTCGGCGTGCGCGAGCGCGAGGGGGTGCTGGTCGCCGACGTGATGAAGGGCGGCCCCGCCGAGGCGGCCGGGCTGCGGCCGGGCGACGTCATCGTGCAGCTCGGTCCCACGAAGATCCGCGAGGTCCCCGACCTGCAGCGCCGCGTGGCGGACGTCGCCCCGGGCCAGACGGTCGCGCTCGGCGTGGTGCGCGACCGGGCGCCGCAGCGGGTCGAGGTGCGCGTGGGCGAGATGCCCGCGGAGGATCCGACGGTGGCCGAGGCCGACACGGGCCCCGAGGGCTTCGGGCTGCAGGTCGAGCCGCTGGCGCCGGACATGGCCGAGCGGCTGGGGCTGTCGTTTAGCCACGGGCTGCTCGTGACGGACGTGGCCAGCGGCGGCCCCGGCGACCGCGCGGGGCTGCGGCGCGGCGACGTCATCCTCGAGGTCGACCGCAAGCCGGTCTACGACGCGCCCGCGCTGCAGAAGGCGCTGGGGGAGGTGCCGGCGGGCCGCTCGGTGATCCTGTGGGTGTACCAGTCCAGTGGGGCCGGGGGCGGCCGCAACCAGTACGTCGTCCTCGAGCGCGAGGGCGCGCGGTGAGCGCGGCCGGCCTGCTCGAGCCGCCGCCGCTCGCGCGGCGGGGCACGGTGCTGGTGGTCGACGACGAGCCGGGCGTGCGCGCCTCGATCCGCGTCATCCTCGAGGGCACCTGCGAGGTGTTGGAGGCCGAGACCGGCGCCGACGCGCTGGAGCTGCTGCGGGCGCGCGAGGTCGACCTCGTGATGCTCGACCAGCGGATGCCGGGCGAGCCGGGCATCGACGTCCTGCCCCGGGTGAAGGCGGCCGACCCGTCGACGGTAGTGGTGCTCGCCACCGCGGTCCACGACGTCCGCACGGCGGTCGAGGCCCTCAAGCGCGGCGCCTACGACTACATCACCAAGCCGTTCGACGTGGACGACATCCTGATGCTGGTCGAGCGCGCGCTGGAGAAGCGAGCCCTCGAGCGCCAGGTGCTGTGCCTGCGCTCCGCGCTGGCGCCGTCGGGCCTCGCCACCGACGGCTTCGAGGGGCTGGTCGGCCGCCACCCCGACATGGTGCGCATCTACCAGCTCATTACCCAGGTCGCCGCCACCACGACCACGGTGCTCATCACCGGTGAGAGCGGCACCGGCAAGGAGCTCGTCGCGCGGGCCGTCCACGCGCGGAGCGGACGCAGCGCCCAGCCGTTCGTCGCGATCAACGTCGCCGCCATCCCCGAGACGCTGCTCGAGTCCGAGCTGTTCGGCCACGAGCGGGGCGCGTTCACCGGCGCCGTGGCCCGTCGGCTCGGCAAGTTCGAGCTGGCGCACGGCGGGACGATCTTCCTCGACGAGATCGGCTCGCTGCGGCTCGATCTGCAGACCAAGCTCCTGCGCGCGCTCCAGGAGCGCGAGATCGAGCGGCTGGGCGGCAGCCGGCCGATCCCCATCGACGTGCGGGTGCTGGCCGCCACCAACGTCAACCTGCGCCAAGCGGTGCGCGACCGCGCGTTCCGCGACGACCTCTACTACCGGCTGAGCGTCGTGCCGATCCACGTCCCGCCGCTGCGCGAGCGGCGCGAGGACGTGCCCCGGCTCGTCGAGCACTTCGTGCGAAAGTTTGCGCGCGAGAGCCACCGCGACGTGCGCGGGGTCTCGGCGGGCGCGCTCGACGCGCTCACCCGGTACGACTGGCCTGGCAATGTGCGCGAGCTCGAGAACGTCATCCACCGCGCGGTCGTGCTGGCCGGCGGCCCGGTCGTCCACCTGCAGGACGTTCCCCTGGACGTCGCGATGCCGGAGACCGTGGCGGTCCTCGCCCGAGACACGGTGCCGCTGCGCGAGGCGTGCGACCAGTTCGAGCGCCAGTACGTGCTGCGCACGCTGGAGCGGCTGTCGTGGAACGTGAGCCGCGCCGCCCGCCAGCTCGGCGTGCACCGCAACACCGTCCTCGCCAAGCTCGCCGGCTGGGGCGTCCAGCGCCCCGGCTCGGCCGAGGGTCGCGCCGCCTCCCCCTAGCCCACCTGCAACAACGCGCGTGGCGCGGTGACGTCGGCGTCCAGCCGGCCGGTCGTGTCTCGTGGTCGCGCGCATGGCTCGCTGGTCGCCGCTGCTCGTTCGGAGCCGACCTCGCTTCGACCCCCCGTCTGACCAGGTGGGGGCCCCGACATGGCCTCCACACCCCCATGCGGCTCGGGGCGCCCCGGCGACGCCGTGGGACCCCTCGATAGTGGCGGCTCGCTCGGCCCTCGCCGAACGAGCGCGGCGACATCAGCTCGCTATGAAGGGCGACCACGCGACACGACCGGCCGGCTGGACGCCGGTGTCACTGCGGCTCACCACGACTCCTCAGCGGGCTAGGCCGTAAACGGCCATGATCAACGCGGCGAGCTCGCGTGCCGATCTCCACCGGCCGCGGAGCGTGGCGCCCTCGACATGGTCGACGAGGTGGACCAGGACGACGCGCGTGCCCTTCGGGCGGGCGGCGGCCAGGCGCAGGCTTTCGGTGTAGGGGACGGCGCGGTCGTCCACGCCGTGGACGAGGATGAGGCGCGCGGTGATCTCCGGGGCGACGCGCTCCGGGGAGAGGCGGGTCAGCAGCGCGGCGACCTGGGGCGGCGGGGTGGCCAGGACGGCGGCGGCCCGGGCGGGGTCGGCGAGGGCGGACTGGACGGAGGTGTCGAGCAGGTCGGCGTTGGCCTCGAGGAAGAACCGCACGACGGCCGGATCGTGCACCATGCGCCCGCGCACGTCGCCCCAGGCGTACTCGCCGGTGAGGAAGAAGCGCAGGAGCTCCGGCGCCGAGGCATAGCCGCCGAGGCTCAGCACGGCACGGACGCGATCACGCACGGCGGGCTCGGCCGCGGCGAGCAGGGCGGGGCCGGCCCCGACGCTCACGGCGATGACGGCGCTCGGCGTCGGCCGTGCGGCGAGCGTGGCCACGACGGGGTGCACGTCCTCGGGCCGCAGGCGGCCGTGGGTCAGGCCCTGGATCGTCGGCACGGCCACGTCGAAGCCCGCCCGGGCCAGCAGCGCCGCCGCCTGCTGCACGCGCGGCTCGTCCTTGCCGGCGGGCGCGTAGCCGTGCACGAGCACGAGCGGCACGCCGCCTCCCGTCGTCCACCGGTCGACCGCAGCGCCGGCGACGGCGAGCGACTCCCGGCGCGGGGAAGTGGTCAGTGCGGAGAGCGGACGCGCGTGACCGGCTGAGAGGAACTCGACGAGGAAGAGCGCCGTGACGACGAGGTTGACCGTGGCCCGGACGACCGGAGCGACGAGGAGCGCGGCAGCGAGGAGGAGGGTGAGGCGGCGGCCTACTTCCGGTTGACGCACTTCACGAGGCGCCACCCGTTGAACAGGTTCACCTTGATGACGACCTCCGGCGTGAGCCCGACCTGCTCGAGCAGGGGCCGCATCTCGAGGTTGGACTTCCAGCCGAGCCGGGTGCAGACGGGGGCCACGAGGTCCTCGAGGCGTCCGGACAGCCGCCGCTCGCTCCGGAAGTGGTTCAGGATGACCAGGGTACCGCCCGGCTTCACCACCCGCCGCATCTCGCGTAGGACCGCCACGGGGTCGGGCACGGCGGAGATCGTGTAGGTAGCCACCGCCTTGTCGAACTCGTTCTCGGCGAAGTCCATGGACGTGGCGTCCATGACCTTGAGGACTACGTTGGGCATGGCCAGCTTCTGGGCCCGCTCCACCGCCTTGTCGAGCATCTCCTGGGAGAGGTCGATGCCGGTCAGGCGGCACGAGGGCGGGTACAGCGGCAGGTTGAGGCCCGTGCCGATGCCGACCTCCAGCACCGTCTCGTTCGCCTTCAGATCGAGCTGCCGGATGGCGGCCGACCGCCCCGGTGCAAAAATCCAGTCGAAGATGAAGTCGTAGACCGGCGCGTACAGTTCGTACGCGCGCTCGACCTGCCTCTTCTCCAACGCTACCCGCACGTTCGTCCCTCCAGCGATGTGGATTGGAGGACGGCCTGAAATCCCGGAAGGTTAGCGGCCGGGTGAATTCTACTCGCCGCCACGGGGCCTTGCCAAGCCGATTGTTACCCTACAGCAGGAACCGGATCATGAGGGTTGCGAGGCCGAGAAACGAAAAGAACCCGCACACATCCGTGAAGGTTGTAATGATCACACTGGACGCGATGGCGGGGTCCACCCGGAAGGTCTTCAGCGCGATGGGCACCAGGGTGCCGACGACCGCCGCCACCACCATGTTGAAGACCAGGGCCACCCCGAGGATGATGGCAAGAAGCCAGCTCCCCTTCCATAGGTAGGCGATCAGAGCAAGGACGAGGCCGTTGGCCATGCCCGTCATGAAGGCCAGCCAGACCTCCTTGTAGAGCACCCGGCGCAGGACGCCGGCGGTCATCTCGCCCAGCGCGATCCCGCGGATGACGACCGTGGCCGTCTGGGTGGTCCCGATGCCCCCCATCGAGGCCACGATCGGCATGAAGACGGCGAGGGTGGCCAGGGCCTGGATCGACGTCTCGAACACCCCGATCACCGAGGCGGCCAGCACCGCGGTGCCGAGGTTGATCATCCGCCACACCAGCCGCTTGGCGAAGACCGCCTCCGGGGGGTCGAGGACCGTCTCGTCGCCCGGCACGCCGCCGAGGCGCTGGATGTCCTCGGTGGCCTCCTCGTGGATGACGTCGATGACGTCGTCGACGCTGATCGTGCCGAGCAGGCGGTGGTTGCCGTCCACCACCGGCACCTCGATCACGTTGTAGCGCTGCACGAGCCGCGCGACCTCCTCCTGGTCGGTGTCGACGGGGACGCTCTCGACGTCCTCCTTGCGGATCGCCCGCACCGGGACGGCGGGATCGGCCGTCAGGAGCCGGTGCAGGGGGACGAGGCCGACCAGGTGGTCGTGGTCGTCGACCACGTAGAGGTAGAACGCGTCGTCGCCGGTCGCCGCCTTGCGGATGTGCTCGATGGCTTGAGCCACGGTCGCGTTCTCGTGCACCGCCACGAACTCGCGTGACATGAGCCGGCCGGCCGTGTTCTCGGGGTACTCGAGGAGCTCCTGAACCTCCTCGGACTTCTCCTCCTCCATGAGGTCGAGGATCTTGTCGGCCTGCTCCTTGGGCAGCTCCTCCACGACCTCGACGACGTGGTCGGGCGGCATCCGGTCGAGGATCCGCGAGACCTCGTGCTCGTCGAGCGCGCGCACCAGCTCGAGCAGGGTTTGGTCGTCCAGCTCCGACAGCACGGCGCCGGCCTGGGTGGGCGGCAGCAGCCGGAAGACGTGCACGCGCTCCGGCACCGGCAGCTCGCGCAGCGCGGTAGCGACGTCGGCGGGATAGGCGTCCTCGAGGATCTGCCCCAGCCGCTCCTCGCGGCCGCCGCTCAGCAGCTCCTTGATCGACTCGGTGAGCCGCGCCGTCTCTTCCACGGCGGCGTCACCGAACCCCGTGGAGCGCAGGACCGCCGAGGGCCGGGTGGCTGGCCGTTCCCCGCGACCGCGCATCATGGCGAGCCGTCGTCGCCGCGCTCGTTCGGCGTGGGGCGAGCAAGCCGCCGACGGTCGAATGCTCTCGCGCGACCCCCTGTGGGGGATGGGGGGTCGCAGCGAGCCGCGTGCCGAACGAGCTGCGGCGACCGGCGAGCCATGCGTGCGGCCGCGGGGAGCGGCCAGCCACCCGGCCCCCGGCGGTCCCGCACGCCACGAGCGTCATCAGGCGCGGCCGGCGCGGAGGGCGGCGACGAAGCGGGTGATGATCACGTCGGCCATCTCGCGCTCGCCCGCGGGGAGGCCGGCGGCCCGCCAGTCACGGAGACGGACGACGGCCTTGGCCATCGAGCGATGGCCGCCGGCGCCGCCGAGGTCGCCGAACGCCTCGCGCACCACGTCGCCGGCGGCCCGCACGTAGCCGACGTTCCGCACCGAGACGTGCAACTCGCCGTTCACGCGGCCGGACACGACCGACCACTCGGCGCCCTCGACCTGGAGCAGGAAGTCGGCGAACTGCGCGACCAGCTCGGGGTAGGCCACCGACCCCAGGTGCACGAACATCACGCCCTCGACGAGGCGTCGACCCTCGAGCCCACGCGCGAGCACGTCGAGCGCGGCGTCGGGGAGGTCCGGCCGCTCGATCCGGCGGAGCGTGTTGTGGTTGGCGTGGCCGTGCAGGAAGGCGAAGGCCTCGAGGTCGGCGCGGGTGGCCCCCCGCTCGAGGTGCAGCGTGTCGGCCTTGATCCCGTAGAACAGCGCGGTGGCCAACCGCTCGCGGAGCTTCACGTCGGCGGCGCGCAGGTACTCGGTGAGGATCGTGGAGGTGGCGCCGTACGAGGGGCGGATGTCGCGCAGGTGGGCGCGCACCGCCGTCTCCTCGGGATGGTGGTCGATGACCAGGTCGACCTCGCCCAGCGTCTCCTCGAAGTGGGCCGGCTGGGTGTCGACGAGGGCGCGCATGTCGTAGTCGGCCAGCGACCGCGGCTTCACCTGCTCGACGTCGATGTCGAGCAGGCGCGTCATCGCTCGGTTCTCGGGGCGCGTGATCGTCCCGAAGGTGGCGATCGTCGCCGACGACTTCGTTCGCCCGAGCAGCGTCTTCAGGGCGAGCGCGGAGGCGATCGCGTCGGGGTCGGGATCGTCCTGCATCAGGATGAGCACGCGCTCGGCCGGGGCGAAGTGCTCGCGCAGGCGCTGGACCTTGGCCCGGGTCACCGCACGCTCGAGGGCCGAGGGCACGACGTCGCCGGCCAGCGCGGCGGGCGGCAAGGTCACCAGGGGCTCGGCGGCGGAGGCCGTGTCGGCCACGACGACGAGCGGGGCGGCCGGCGCCACCCGGCGGATGGCCGCGATGACGCGCGCCTGGCGCCCCCGATCGACGGCGACCAGCACCGGCTCGTGGCCCGAGCGAAAGGCCCGTCGATACAGGGCCTCTCCCTCGAGACGCCCCGCCAGGGCCTCCCCGCCGTGCTCCTGGATGCGGGCCCGAAGACCCGGCTGCTCCACGAGCCAGAGCGGGGCCACCCGGGTCTCCTTGAGATCGGCGGCCAAGCGCCAGAGGAGGTCGTCTGCGCAGACGAAAAGGCAGCGCATCGCGTCAGTTGAAGTATGAACCTGCCGGCCGGCGAGACAAGCCTATTCTTCGGTGAGTGCCGCGCGGTACGCACGGTAGGCCGGCGCGCGCTGGACCCGGCGGCGGAGGCCGACGTCGGTGGCGCGGGGTCCCGTCAGCGCGGCCGGCGACAGCACGCGCGCCAGCGCGCGCGGCTCGAGCAGGCGATGGCCGAGCACGACCTCGCGCAGCGGACGCCCCGTGGCCCGCGCCTCCTTCACCAGCTCCGCCGTCACGTCGTAGCCGAGGTAGGGCGACAGTGCCGTCGCCTCGATGAGGCTGGCGGCGACGAGCGCCCGCGCGCGGAGCCGGTCGACGACGAGTCCGTCGATGCAGCGGGTGCGGAGGAGCTCGACCGCCCGCGTGAGCAGCTCGAGCGCGCCGGCCAGGTTGTCGGCGACGAGCGGCGTCATCACGTTGAGCTCCAGCTCGCCGGCGCCGGCCGCCAGCGCCACCGCGTGGTCATTGGCCACGACCTGGAAGCAGGCCATCTGCACGGCCTCGGGGACCGAGGGATTGACCTTGCCCGGCATGATCGACGAGCCGGGCTCGACCTCAGGCAGGCGCAGCTCGGCGAGGCCGGTGTCGGGGCCGGACGCGAGCAGGCGCAGGTCGACGCAGATCGTGGCGAGGTCGAGCGCGACGCCGCGCAGCGCGGCGGAGGTGGCGGCCAGCGGTCGCAGCGACCAGGTGGTGGCGGCCGGGCTGGGCGCGGGCCGCAAGCGCCGGCCCACCAGGCGGGACAGCTCGCGCACCACGAGCATGCGGAAGCGCGGATGCGCGGTGAGCCCGGTGCCGACCGCGGTGCCGCCCAGGCCGATGACGCTGAGCTCGTCGGCGCTGCGCGCGAGCGCGCGCCGGCCGTCGTCGAGCGCCTGGGCCCAGCCGCCGAACACCTGGCCCCATGTGATCGGCACGGCATCTTGAAGGTGCGTGCGCCCCGGCTTCACGACGTCACGCTCGCGTGCCGCGTGCCGCCGAAGCGCGCGGACGAGCGCGGTCAGCGCGGCGTCCAGGGGACCGAGCAGCTCGAGCGCCATCAGCCGGATCGCGGTGGGCGTCACGTCGTTGGACGACTGACCGAGGTTGACGTGGCTGTTGGGATGGATCGGGTCCCAGCGTCCGCGCCGGCCGCCGAGCCGCTCGTTGGCGAGCGTGGCCAGGACCTCGTTCACGTTCATGTGGGCGGGGGTCCCGGCGCCGGCCTGCAGCACGTCGATGACCGCCGCGTCCGGGACCCGCCCGTCGGCCACGCGAGTGGCCGCCGCGGCGATGGCCGCCGCCCAGCGGCGTGGCAGCAGCCCCAGCCGGGCGTTCACGCGCGCGGCGGCGAGCTTGACGCGTGCGTAGGCGCGGACGAGAGCCGGATGAGAGGGGCGACCGGTGAGCCGGAAGGTGCGTCGAGCCCGTTCGGTGAACGCCCCCCAGAGGGCGCGTCGCGGGACCGCGATCGCCCCCAGGCTGTCGCGCTCCACGCGCGTGGTCCGGCTCCGACGACGGCGGGAGGGGTGGGGGGCCATGTCGAGGCCCCCCACCATATCAAATCAAGCGGCGCGCTCGGCTCAGGCCGCGCGCTCGCGGATCTCGGCGGCCTCGCGAACCTGGAAGCGGTGACGGTGCCCGTTGCTCCCAGCCAGCAGCGCCGGACGCTTCCCGTAGCGGCCGAAGTACCATGCCTCGAAGCACTCGCGGTGATACGTGCCCGTCGACGCGACGACCTGCGGCGCATAGCGCGCCACCAGCATGTGACAGCGCCCGCACGCCGGGGCGCCCTTCATCGAGATGTCGGTCAGGTTCTGCTCGTCCATGGCTCGCGTCCACCTTTCCTCGTTGTCCTGATGATGCGGGCCTGGCCCTCATCGTTCGGGACTAACGCAAGGCAAACGGGATGCCACGGGCCCGGCCTTGCGTTTCGCGAGGTTACACGCACTCGGCGCCCGAGTGCATCTCTTACTCCTGTAACGTCTACAGCGGGGCGGGGCTCAGCTGCTGCGTTCGAGGGAAGGCGAGGGCTGCGGAATCCGGGCGAGCTCGGCCACGAGGAGGCCGGCCCAGCCGTAGATGTTGTACTCGCGCACGTGCGCGCGCAGGCGGCGCATGCGGGAGTGGCGCTCGAGGGCGTCCGCGGTCAGCGCTTCGTAGATGGCCGAGGCCATGTCCTCCACGTCGTACGGGTTGACGATCCAGGCGTCGCGCAGCTCCCGCGAGGCGCCCGTGAAGCGGCTCAGGATGAGGCGGCCGTCGTCGTCGTCCTGGGCGGCCACGTACTCCTTGGCGACCAGGTTCATACCGTCGTGCAGGGACGTGACCATGCAGAAGTCGGCGGCCCGGTAGTAGCGCCGGATCTCGCTGTGGTCGTGGTGCCGCTCGCGGTAGACGATGGGCAGCCAGCCGCGCTCGCCCAGCTCCTCGTTGATCGAGCGCACGGCCTCCCGGACCTCCTCCTGGAGGATCCGGTAGCGCGGGATCTGGCTGCGGCTGAGCGAGGCGATCTGCACGAACGTGACCCGACGCCGGTACTCCGGCCAACGCTCGAAGAACCGTCGGAGCGCGCGGAACCGCTCGGGCAGCCCCTTCGTGTAGTCCACGCGCTCGACGCCGACGCCCATCCACTCGGTGGTGATCCCCAGCTCGGCGCGCAGGGCGGCCCGATCGGGCATCGGCTCGGTGTCGTCCGGCGCGACGCTGATCGGCAGCGGGCGTACCCACGTGCGGTGCTGGCCGCGGACGACCGTGAAGCTCTCCCAGTCGACGCGGCCCTCGATCGTGCGCTCCACCGTCTCCAGGAAGTTGTTGCAGTGCGACTGGGTATGGAAGCCGATGAGGTCGGCGCCGAGCAGGCCGAGCAGGATCTCGTCCTGCCAGGGGCAGATCCCGAAGGCCTCGTAGTTCGGCCACGGGATGTGCCAGAAGAGCGCGACGCGCGCGTCGGGGCGGGCCTGCTTGACGAACTGCGGGAGCAGGGCGAAGTGATAGTCCTGCGCCAGCACGATGGGATGCTCGGCCTTCTCCATCTCCTCGAGCAGGGTGCCGGCGAAGCGTGCGTTGACGGCGCGGTACTGCTCCCAGTCGTCGGCGCGGAACTGCGGGCGTTCGTGCACGATGTGGCAGAGCGGCCACAGCCCCTCGTTGGCGAAGCCGTAGTAGTAGCCGGACTCCTCCTGCTCGGTGAGCCAGACGCGCCGCAGCGTGTAGGCGGGGTCGTTGGCCGGCAGCCCGATGCGCTCGCCCACGAGCCGGTCCGCGCTGCCGCTGCCGTGGGCGACCCAGGTGCCGCCGCACGCGAGCATGATCGGCTCCAGCGCAGTGACCAAGCCGCTGGCCGGCCGGACCTCGGTGATGCTCCGGCCGTCGTGGACGTGGCTGACCGGCTCCCGGTTCGACACGACGTAGATCGGCCGCTCGCCGAAGCGGATCTCCACGAACTGCTTGAGGCGCTCCTCGGTCCACAGGCTCTCGCCGGCCAGGCGCAGTCGCGCCTCCTCGGCCGCGGCCAGGCGCGCGCGGTTCAGCGTGCGGGCCAAGCCAGTGACCTCGGTGGCCAGCGAGCCGAACAGGCTGGCGTCGGCCTCGGGCGGCGGCGCGAGCGGCTGGCCCGACTTGAGCTGCTTCGTCCACTCGGCGATCCGGGCCATCGGACGGGTGACCGACCACCGCACGATGACCCAGGTGATGCCGGTCAGCAGCAGCATGAGGACGCCGATGCGGACGGCGGTGCGCTGCCACAGCGTCCACTCGCCCGACTCGAGGTACTCCGCGTCGAGCAGCACCGCGGCGGCGCCGATCGGCCCGTCGTCCTGCTGCAGCGGCACGACGTGCACGAGCCGCGTGCGCCCGTTCACGACCGCGAAGGCGCGGGTGGCCTGGTTCTTCTGGATCGCCTCGCTCACCAGCGGTGAGATCGGACCGAGCCCGCGCTTGACCTCCGGGCTCGCCTCGATGACCGAGCCGAAGGCGTCGTAGATCGCGATGGCGCGGTCCTGGCGGCCGAAGCGGGTCAGCACCCGCTCGTACCCGGTGCGGGTCCCGCGCGCCACCAGCCGCTCGGAGGCCTCCCGGACCGCGTCGGCGGCCAGCGCGGCCCGGCGGTGCAGGTCCTCGGTCAGCCGGCGCCGTTCTGACTGGAGCTCGGACCAGGCGAAGCCGGCGCTGACGACCAGCGTCGCCAGCCAGAGAGCGCCCAGGAGGCGGATGAGAAACCGCATGGTGCGACTACGCGCCGAACTTCGTCAGCCTCAGCGCGTTGGCCATGACGACGGGCATGAGATGGTGCGCCGGGAGCACGCCCAGGGTGCCGGCGGCGCAGGCGCGCTCCGTGAATGCGCTGACGGGATCGGCACCGCAGTAGCGGCTCCACACCAGCGCCGGCACCGGCTGCCAGCCGTGGGCGGCCAGCACGGAGGGCGTCGAGTGATCGCCGCTGACGACGAGGACGTCGGCGCCGAGGTCGCGGATCGAGGGGATGAAGCTGTCGAAGCGCTCGAGGGCCGCCACCTTCGCGTCGAAGTCGCCGTCCTCGCCGGCCTTGTCGGTGTCCTTGTAGTGCACGAAGAAGAAGTCGTATCCCTGCCAGTGTTCGCGCAGGGTGGCGATCTCGTCGGCGAAGGTGCCGCCCGTCTTGAGGACGTCCATCCCCACCAGCTTGGCGAGGCCGCGGTACATCGGATAGGCGGCGATCGCCGCCGCCCGCATCCCGTAGACCTCGGGGAAGCGGGGCAGCTCGGGGAGCTGGTCGAACCCCCGGAGCAGCACCATGTTGGCCGGCGCCGCGTCGGCGAGCCGCCGGGCAGCCTCCGCGATGAACGTGTTGACGAGCTCGGCGGCGCGGGCGGCGCCGGGCTCCAGCGCGCGGACCGGCAGCGGCGCCTTGCCGAGCGCCTGGGGATCAGTCTCGCTCAGCCGTCCGGAGAGCCCGGCCCCGCGCAGGACGAGCACGAAGCGGTGCTCCTTGACCGGCTCGACCATGAGCTCGACACCCGGCAGCCGGATCGAGCGCAGCCGCTCGGTGAGCCGCACGTTCACGTCGGTGGCGATGCGGCCGGCCCGCCGGTCCGTGATGAGGCCGGCGCCGTCGACGGTACAGAAGTTCCCGCGCGCGGCCACGTCACCGCCCCGCAGGTCGAATTCGATGCCGAGGGCCTCGAGCACTCCGCGACCCACCTGGAAGCCGAGCGGGTCGTAGCCGAAGAGACCGAGATGCCCGGGCCCGCTGCCCGGCGTGATGCCGGGCGCCACGTGCCGCAGCAGCCCGCACGCGGAGGCGGCGGCCAACGCGCTCAGGTTCGGTAACCGGGCGGTCTCGAGCTCGGAGCGGCCGGTCTCCGACCGCGGCAGCCCACCGAGCCCATCCAACGACAGCAGCACGATCTTCGTCGTGTTCTCGATCACGAGCGACCGGATCAGATCGAGCATGGGCTCCAGTGTACCTCGTTGCAGCGTGGGGGCCCCGAAATGACCCCCAACCTCCTTATGCGTCCTTCACCGGGTTCTCGAGCGTGCCGAGACCGTCGATCTCCATGCGCACGACGTCGCCGGGGTTCAGGTAGACGGGCGGCTTCATGCCGAGACCGACGCCGGGCGGGGTGCCGGTGGCGATGAGGTCGCCGGGCATCAGGGTCATGAGATTCGACAGATAGCTGATCAGGTAGCGCACGTCGAAGATGAAGGTCTTGGTGTTGCCGCCCTGCATCTGCTTGCCATTGACGAAGGTCCGGAGGCCGACCACGTGGGGATCGGGCACCTCGGCGCGATCGCCGATGAACGGACCGACGGGCGCCGCCGTCTCGAAGATCTTGCCCGCCATCCACTGGCTCGTGATCATCTGGAAGTCGCGGGCGCTGGCGTCATTGATGATCGTGTAGCCCCACACGTAGTCGAGCGCGTTCTCCTTCGAGACGTACCGGGTGGGCTTGCCGATGACCACGCCGAGCTCGACCTCCCAGTCGAGCGCCTTGGAGCCGCGCGGCCGCAGGATGGGCTCGCCGGGGTCGATGATGGCATTGGGCCACTTGGCGAAGATCGGCGGCTCCTTGGGGATGGCGTTGCCGGTCTCCGCGGCGTGGTCGCTGTAGTTGAGACCGATGCAGATGAACTTGCCCGGGTCGGCGATGGGCGCGTGCAGTCGTGCCGAGTTGGCCGGCACCGTCACCCACTCGGTGACCGCGGCGAGGGCGTCCTGGGTGGCGGCGCCGCCCTCCAGGAACTGCCGGGTGGACGTGGGCACGAGCGTGGCGGCGATCTCCTGGGCCCGGACCACGCCGCGCCGGGTGAGGGTGGCGGCGACGCTGGCCTGGAGGTCGGCGATGCGGTCGCCCTGCAACGCGCCGAGGCGCGGGGATTGGCCGTTGGTGGAGAATCGAACGAGCTTCATGGGCGCTGCCCTCCCGGGGGAAATGTGACGCGATTATAGCCCCTTCCGGGGCGTCGGGAGAATTTGGTGGGCCGGCCCTGCGCCTTCGGGCGACAATGAGGCCGCTCCCGCCGTCGGGCGACGGCGCCGGAGGGACAGGACGACAAGGAGGCGGTCTATGACGACGCGGACTCGAGTCGTATCGGCGCTGCTAGGGGCGCTGTTGCTAGCCGGACCGCTGGCGCCGATCGCCGGTGCCCAGCAGCCGGCCGCGCCGCCGCCGCAGCCGGCTCCGGACCTCTTCCAGGAGCAGCTGAAGGCGCAGCAGGAGGCCGAGCGCTCGCGCGGCGCCTACGACGCCGGTGCGGTGGCCGTGAACGTGTTCCTGGTGCCTGGGCGCGCGATCACCTGCGTGCTCGGTGGGGCCGTCGGGGTGGTCGCCCTGGCCGCGACCTTCGGTACGGCCTATCGCTTCGCGTCGGCCGCGGTCCACGAGGGCTGCGGCGGCAAGTGGCTGGTGACCGGCGACGACCTCCGGCCGGATCCCCACGGCGCCTCGCGGATGGAGTCGTACTGACGTCCCTGCGCTGACTCCCGCCGCCCGCGCACGCTGGCGTCTCGCGCTGGTGTTCGGCGGGCTGGTGGTCGCGTTCGCGGCGGGCCTGTGGGGCACCATCCTCCGGCCCGCCGCGTACGAAGTCCAGGGCGAGTTCGTCGCCCGGGCCGCTCCCGATCTCATCCTCGTCCGCCACGAGACCATCGCCGGCCTCGGCATGTCCGCGATGGAGCAGATGGCGGTCACTGTCACGCCCGCCCAGGTCGATCCGCTCGCCCTGACTCCCGGCACCCGCGTCCGTCTCGCCGTCCGCCAGGACGGCGATCAGCTTCGCCTCGTCCGCATCGAACGACGCTAGCTGGCGGGCTGCGGAAAAAGGCCCATCTGCTTCGTTGGCGCCCTCGGCCGCACGCTCAACGTACAGGCAGTACGCTTCGCGTGCGGCCTCGGGCGCCGCCTCGCATCTGGGCCTTTTTGCGCAGCCCGCGGCGTACTTCAGTAGCCTCCACTCCCCTGTCTACGACGTCGGCTTCCGCGTGGGCAGCGTCCGAATGTAGGTGACGAGCGTTCGGATGTCGTCGTCGGAGAGGTGGTAGCCGAAGGCGGGCATGCCGGGGCGGCCGACGGGGGAGCCTCCGTGCTTGATGATGTCGAAGAGGTACTGGTCGGTGTGAGACGCCATGCGCTCGCCGTCGGCGAGGTTGCCGGGGCGCAGCAGGAAGAGCGCGGCACGCCAGGAGCCCCGGCCATCGCGGCCGTGGCACTCGACGCAGTACGCGTAATAGAGCCGCTCACCGCGAGAGGCACCGGCCGGAGGGCGCGGATCGGTCAGCAGCCAGGCGAGGCCGCCGGTGAATCCGCCGATGACGGCGATCGCCACGGCCAGCGCGACGAGGGGTCGCCGCATCGCCGCGAGAATATCACGGGGGGTGTGGGGGGCCCCTTTCGAGGCCCCCCACGTCGATCACGCGAACTTGCTGTAGATGGCCTTCAGCTTGTCCTCGGCCCACTTGATCGTTGCCTCGAGGTCGAGCTTGTCCGTGCAGTGCTGGGCGACCGCGTCGATCAGCACGAACTGCTGGTAGACCTCGTCGGCGGGCACGGTCAGGGGGCCGGGATAGCCGATGGTGTAGTGGTACTCGGGCGACTTCTCGAGCACCTTCAGCTTGGGATCCTCGCTGATGATCGGCAGGGGTCCCTTGGCGTAGGTCTTGAGGAACGGGTTATTGTAGCCGGTGCTGGCCTTGAAGGCGTCCTTGAAGTTGTCGGTGAGGTGCTCGATGAACGCCTTGGCGGTGTCCTGGTTCGGCGAGAACTTCGTGATGCCGTAGGCCAGGCAGTTGGCGAACGACAGCCGGCCGGCCGGCCCCCGCGGCGACAGCTGGATGTGGATCTTGTCGGCGAGCTCCTTGTTCTGGCCCTCGATCGTCCGGTAGGCACTGATCGGGTTGTGGATCCACGACCCGCGGCCGGAGGCGAGCAGGCGGTTGTTGGAGGCGTCGTCCCAGGCGAGGACCTCGGGGGTCATCGTCTCCTTGTAGAGCGCCTTCATGAACTTCAGCGCCTCGCGCATCTCCTTGGAGTTGTAGGTGAGCGTCTTGCCGTCCTTGGCCACCTCGGAGGCGCCATGACACCACTGGATGGCGCGCCACGAGTTGCGGGAGTCGTTGTGGTGGGCGAGGCCGATGCCGATCGGGAAGCCCTTGGCCTTCAGCTTGGCGCCGCCGACCCGCAGGTCGTTCCAGGAGTCGGGGCCGTTCGGCATGCCGGCGTGCTCGGTCCACAGGTCCTTGCGATAGAGGCCGGGGAAGTCGATGAAGTAATCGGGGATCGAGTGATAGCGCCCCTTGACCTCGGAGTAGTTCTGCGCGAGCGGCGTCCAGCCCCCGTGCTTCTTGCCCAGCTTGTCGGCGAGGTCCTGGACGTCGAGCAGGGCCGGCGCAAACTTCTCGGTGCCGGACGCCGCCAGCTGCACGATGTCGTGACCCGACTGGGTCGCGATCTCGGCGGCGATCTTGGCGGCGAGGTTCAGATGCGGGATGTGGTCGATCGACAGCTTGATGTTGTTCTTGGCCGCCCACTCCTGCCCGAACTGGTCGAACCACTTGTCGTAGGCGGGAACGAAATGGCTCCAGCAGAGGATCGAGAGCTGCTTCTGCTGGGCGCCGGCGGGACGGACCCAGACGTGCGGGGCAGCGAGCGCGCCCGCCGCGGTGGTGGCGATGAACTGACGCCTCGAGACTCTCGACATGCGTCTCCTCCTTCGGATAGGGGAATGATTACTTCAGGGCACCGGCGGTGAGGCCGTGGATGAAGTGATCCAGGCTGAACGCATAGACGATGGCGACGGGGACGGCGCCGATCAATGCCCCCGCCATGAGCGAGCCCCAGTAGAACACGTCGCCGCGGATCAGGTCAGTGGTGACCCCGTACGCGATGGTCTTGTTGGCCGAGGCTGAGACGAAGGTGAGCGCGTAGATGAATTCCTGGTAGGTGAGCGTGAACGCGAAGATGCCGGCGGTGATGATCCCGGGGACGATCACGGGGATGACGATCAGCCGGAACGTCTGGAACCGTGTGCAGCCGTCGAGCTGGGCGCTCTCCTCGATCTCGGCCGGAACCGTCCGCACGAAGCCCATGAGCAGCCACGTACAGAACGGGATCGTGAACGAGGGGTAGACGAGGATCAGCGACCAGATCGAGTCGGTGAAGCCGATCTTCCGCACGACCTGCGACAGCGGGAGGAAGAGCAGGGCGGGCGGGATGAGATAGGACAGGAACATCGCGGTCGACATCGTGTGGTTACCGACGAAGCGCATCCGGGCCAGGCCGTAGGCGGCGGGCAGGCCGATCAGGAGGGTGATCGCCACCACGACGACGCCGATGAACAGGCTGTTCCACAGCCACGTCACGAACATCGTGTCGTGGAGCAGCAGCTGGATGTGACTGAGGGTCGGCGGCTCCTTGAACCAGAAGGGCACGCCGGTGAGATTGTAGAGGTCGTTGTCGCGCTTGAAGGTGGTGATCACCATCCAATAGAAGGGAAACAGCACGACGAACAGGTACGGCGACAGCGGCAGGTACGGGCCGTAGTCCCGCTTGATCCGGCGCCACAGAGCGGACCTGGTCACGATCACTCCCTCCGCAGCCCACGCAGCATGATGACGACGAAGACGGCCAGGAGCGGGAACATGAACAGCGTGATCGCGGCGCCCTGACCGATGTCGCCGGCGTTGATGCCGACGTTGTAGGCGTAGGTCCCGAAGACGTGGGTGGTGTTGTAGGGACCGCCCTGGGTGAGCAGCCACACCGCCGAGAAGTCCGTGAACGAGAACACGATCGAGTACAGGAGCCCGACGAAGAGGATTGGGCGCACGATGGGCGCCACCACGTAGACGAACCGGCGGAGGGGCCCGGCGCCGTCGATCTTGGCGGCCTCGATGACCTCTACCGGCACCGCCGTCAGGCCGGCCAGCAGGACCACCGCCGAGAACGGGAACCCGCGCCACACGTTCAGGATGATCACGGCCCACATCGCCAGCCCGGGCTCACCGAGCCACTGCCACGGGTAGTCGATGATGTGCAGCGTCATGAGCATCCAGTTGATGACGCTGTAGAGCGAGTCGAACATCCACTTCCACGCCAGCGAGGACAGCGCGATCGGGATGACGAAGGGGATGAGGATGACCCCCTGCACGAGGCGCTTGCCCTTGAAGCTGCGGTTCAGCGCGAAGGCCAGGGGCAGCCCGATCACGAGCCGGATGGCCTCGGAGCCGAAGGTGAAGATGAAGGAGTTGCGGACGGTCTGCCAGAACACCGGATCCTCGAACAGCCGCTGGAAGTTCGTGAAGCCGACGTAGTGCCAGTCGGGGGACCCGACCCGGGCGCTGGAGAGGCTGAGGTAGATCGACATCACGAACGGGTAGGCGATGAAGAAGGCCAGGTAGAGGAAGGCCGGGCCGACCCATAGCAACGCCTCGGCCTCCGCCCACAAGCGCCGCCCCGCCCGTCGGGCCGGGGCGGCGTCCGCGACGACGGCGCCCGGGCGCGCGTAGTCGCGCCGAGAGATCATGGTGCTCGGCCTAGATGGCCTGCTCGGTCTTGGCGTCGAAGAAATGCAGCCGGTCGGCGTTGACCGCGAGCTTCACCGTCTCGTGCACCTTCACCCGCACGTTGGGCTCGACGCGGGCGACGATCGTGCCCCGGCCGACCTTGACGTCGAGCAGGATCTCGGAGCCGAGCGGCTCTACCACCTCCACCGTCGCGTCGAAGCTGTGGTGGGCGGCGTCGGCGCCGCCGGCCACATGCACGTCCTCCGGCCGCACGCCGAAGGCGACCTGCTGGCCCTTGTACGGCCGCAGGGCGGCGGCCTTGGCCGGGGGCACCGTGAGGCGGAACCCCTGCGTCTCGGCCACGACCTGCCCGTTGGCCTCGTTGATGCCGACGTCGATGAAGTTCATGGCCGGGGAGCCGATGAACCCCGCCACGAACTTGTTGGTCGGGTGGCCGTAGAGTTCGAGCGGCTCGCCGACCTGCTGGATCCAGCCGTCCTTCATGACCACGACGCGGTCGCCGAGGGTCATGGCCTCGACCTGGTCGTGCGTGACGTAGATGGCCGTCGTCTCCAGCCGGTCGTGCAGCTTCTTGAGCTCCACGCGCATCTGCACGCGCAGCTTGGCGTCGAGGTTCGAGAGCGGCTCGTCGAAGAGGAACACCTGAGGGTGGCGCACGATGGCGCGCCCGACCGCCACGCGCTGGCGCTGGCCGCCGGAGAGCTGGCGCGGCTTGCGCTTGAGCAGCTCCTGGATCCCGAGGATCTCGGCGGCGTCCTTCACGCGCTTCTCGATCTCGGCCTTGGGGAACTTCCGCATCTTGAGACCGAACGCCATGTTGTCGTAGACGGACATGTGCGGGTACAGCGCGTAGTTCTGGAACACCATCGCGATGTCCCGGTCCTTGGGCGGCAGGTCGTTGACCAGGCGCTCCCCGATGTGGATCTCGCCGGAGCTGATCTCCTCCAGGCCGGCCACCATCCGCAGGGTGGTGGACTTGCCGCAGCCGGAGGGCCCGACCAAGACCATGAACTCCTTGTCGCGGATGTGGAGGTTCACGTCCTTGACCGCGTGGACCTCGTCGTACTTCTTGTTGAGCGCCTTCATCATCACTTGGGCCATCGCGCACTCCCCCTCAAAGAGATTCCCCGGAGTCGGGAGCTCCGGGCGCTGGGGGGCGGGGCTGTGGCCCCGCCCCCGTGGGCCTGCACTCTACGCGAACTTGGCGTAGATCGACTTGATCTTCTCCTCGCCCCACTTCACCGCCTGCTCCAGGTCCAGCTTGTCCGCGCAGAACTGGGCCAGGGCGTCCACCATGACGAACTGCTGGTAGACCTCGTCGGCGGCCGGCGTCAGCGGGCCCGGGTAGCCGGTCGTGAAGTGGTACTCGGCGTCCTGCTCGAGCGGCTTGAGCTTCGGCGTCTCGCTGATGATCGGCAGCGGGGGCTTGGCGAATTCCTTCAGGAACGGCATGTTGTAGCCCGTGCTGGCCTTGGCGCCCTCGCGGTAATTGTCGACCAGGGCCTCCAGGAACGCCTTGGCCCCGTCGACGTTCTTCGAGAACTTGGTGACGCCGTAGGCGCGGCAGTTCGCGAACGACCGCCGCGTGACAGGGCCCCGGGGCGAGAGCTGGACGTAGATCTTGTCGGCCAGCTCCTTGTTCTGCCCCTCGATCGAGCGGTAGGCGCTGATCGGGTTGTGGATCCAGGAGCCGCGGCCCGAGGCCAGGAAGCGGTTGTTGGAGGCGTCGTCCCAGGCCAGGACCTCGGGCGTCATCGCCTCCTTGTAGAGGGCCTTGTTGAACTTCAGCGCCTCCCGCATCTCCTTGGAGTTGTAGGTCAGCGTCTTGCCGTCCTTGGCCACCTCGGAGGCGCCGTAGGACCACATGATCGCGCGCCAGGAGGCGCGGGAGTCGTCGTGGTGGGCCAGGCCGATCCCGATCGGGAAGCCCTTGGCCTTCAGCTTGGCGCCGCCCACCCGCAGGTCCTCCCAGGTGTCGGGGCCGTTCGGCATGCCGGCGTGCTCGGTCCACAGGTCCTTGCGATAGAGGCCCGGGAAGTCGATGAAGAAGTCGGGCACCGAGTGGAACTTGCCGTCGCCGGTCTTGCAATAGTTCTCGGCTAGCGGCGTGAAGCCACCGTGCTTCTTGCCCAGCCGGTCGCACACGTCCTGGACGTCGACCAGCGCCGCCGCCCACTTCTCGGTACCGGAGCCGACGAGCTGGACGATATCGTGGCCGGACTGGGTCGCGATCTCCGCGGCGATCTTGGCCGGGATCTGCAGGTGCGGCACGTGATCGATGATCACGCGCACGTTGTTCTTGGTGGACCACTGCTCGGCGAACGCGTCGAACCACTTGTCGTAGGCAGGCACGAAGTGGGTCCACGCGAGCACGCGGACCTCCTTGGCCTGCGCCCCCGCAGGGCGGATCCAGACGTGGGGTGCTGCCGCCACGCCGGCCGCTGCCGCGGTTGTCGTCAGGAACTGCCGTCGCGAGAAGGTAGCCATGGGATCGGATCTCCTCCTTGGTCGGACTTCAGCCTTTCACGGAGCCGGTGAGCCCCGTGACGTAGTACTCCACGAAGAACGAATACACGACCGCGACCGGGATCGAGCCGAGGAGCGCGCCCGCCATCAGCTGGCCCCAGAAGTAGATGTCGCCGCGGATCAGCTCCGAGACCACGCCCACCGGCACGGTCTTCTTCTCCGGCGACGAGAGGAAGATCAGTGCGTAGATGAACTCGTTCCAGGACAGGGTGAACGCGAAGATCCCCGCCGACAGGATGCCGGGCACGGCGATGGGGAAGATGATCCGCACCATGGCCCCGAACCGGGTCGCGCCGTCGATGCGCGCGCACTCCTCGAGCTCCTTGGGGATGGTCTTGAAGTACCCCATGAGGAGCCACGTACAGAACGGGATCAGGAAGGTCGGGTAGGTGAGGATCAGCGCCCACGGCGTGTTGCCCAGCTGGAAGTTCCGGATGATGTCCGCCAGCGGGATGAACAGCAGGGTCGGCGGCACCAGGTACGTCACGAAAATGGAGGTTCCGAGCGTCCCGGCCATGGGGAACTTGAGCCGGGCCAGCGCGTAGCCGGCCAGGAGCCCGCAGAAGAGCGAGATCAGCGTGGACACGACCGCGATGAAGAACGTGTTCCACAGCCACTGGGGGAACGTGGTCTTGGCCAGCAGGTCCTGGAAGTGCGCGAGCGTCGGCGCCAGCGTCCAGAACGGGGCGTTGTTCACGGCGCGCCACGACCGGTACAGCTCGGCGTCGGGGCGGATGGCCGTGATCAGCATCCAGTAGAAGGGGAACAGGGTGCCGACGACGAAGATCGTCAGGGGGATGTAGAAGTAGACCCACTTCTTCCACTTCCGTTCGATGACCATTTACCGATGGCTCCAGCTCGGGTCGGGGCGTGGGGGGGCGGTGGTCGACGCGTCGGGTGCGTGCACTAGGCGCCCTCCAGCTTGCGGAGGTAGCGGAGCTGGAGCCACACCACGATGAACAGGACCGGGAGCATGAACAGCGAGATGGCGGCGCCCTCGCCGAGGAGGCCGGTCGCGACGCCGACCTGGTAGGCGTAGGTCGCGATCAGATGGGTGGCGTTCGCGGGGCCGCCGCCGGTCAGGACGTAGATGAGCTGGAAGTCGGAGAAGGTCTGGATGACCGAGAACACCACGACCACCAAGGTCACCGGCTTGAGCAGCGGCCAGGTGACGTGCCAGAACCGCTTCCAGCCGTTGGCGCCGTCCAGCGAGGCCGCCTCGTGCAGGTCGGGGTTGATCGTCTGCAGGCCGGCCAGGAGCGTGATCGCGAAGAACGGCATGCCGCGCCAGGTGTTGACGACGATGGCGCACCAGATGCCCCAGTCGCCGTCCGACAGGAACGGCAGCTTGGTGACGATGAACCCCGTGCGGTAGAGCAGCCAGTTCAGCACGCTGAACGTCGGATCGAACATCCAGCGCCACGCGAACGTCGACAGCACGGTCGGGACGATGAAGGGCAGGAGCATCGAGGCCCGCACCAGCCGCTTGCCACGGAAGTGCCGGTTCAGCAGGAGGGCCAGGTACATCCCCAGCGTCAGCTTGAACACGGTTGCCCAGAACGTGTAGTAGGTCGTGTTGTAGAAGGCCGTCCGGAAGATCGAGTCGTTCCAGGCCTTCAGGAAGTTCTTCAGCCCGACGAACTCGCCGGGGTTCCCTACGCTCGTGCTGCTCAGCGCCAGCCACACCCCCATGACGAAGGGGTAGGCGATGAACAGGCCGAGCAGGAGCACGGTCGGGGCCAGCAGCATGGCCGCCAGCCAGCGCTCGTTCTCGAGGAACGCGCTCGGTCGCTTCGCCCCGGACGTTCGAGGGTGGGGGAGCGCCACCGTGCCGGCGGCGTCCCCCGCTCCTCCCGCGATCGGCTTCTTCACCCGAGACTCACCCGTAGATATTCTTCAGCTCGCCCGCGGCCCACTTCACGGCGTCCTCGGCCTTCATGCCCTGGACGCCCTTGGCAAACATGTCGATGATCACGTACTTGCTGTAGACCTCGGTCGCCTTGGCCGACGGCGGCCCCGCGAAGCCGATGACCCGCGAGTTGTCGGCGGCCGTCTTGAAGCCCTTCATCGGCTCGTCGATGGTGTTCCAGAGCGGGTGGCGCTCCCACTGCTTGGTGGAGCCGATGGAGAAGCCCTCCGCCACCTCGAACCACCGCCCGTACGGTCCCACCCCGTGCAGCCACTTGAGGAAGTCCTTCGCCAGCTTCTGGTTCTTCGAGTACTTCATGACGCCGTGGGCGAAGGCGGTGTGGTAGCTCCACGACCCGGCCGGGCCGGCCGGCAGCCGCATGTGCTGGATGTCGCGCACCAGCGGCTCGCCCTTGTCGTCCTTGATCTTGTCGGGCGCCCGCTTGGCGGCGATGTAGATCGAGGCCCCGTTGAGGGTGGCGGAGATCTCGCCGGCGTGGAAGGCGCGGTTGTTGTTCGTGTCGTCCCAGGCCAGGCCGCCCTCGTCGCAGGCGTCCTTCCAGAAGGCGGTCATGAACTTGACCGCCTCCACCGCGCCCTTGCCGTCGAGCGCGGTCTTGCCGCTCTTGTCGGTCTCCATGCCGCCGAAGTTCCACAGCAACGGGTAGGCCCACGCGGGCGCGTCGCCGAAGGTGTGGCCCAGCGTCTGGCCGATGGGGTGGCCCTTCTTCTTCAGCCGCATCCCGACCTGACGGTACTCGTCGTAGGTCTTGGGCGGTGTGGTGACGCCGACCTCGTTGAACCACGACTTCCGGTAGGCGGTGAGGCCCGGCACGATGCCGTGGGGCAGCGCCATGAACCGGCTGCCGACCTTCGTGTACGCCTCCGACTGTCCGTAGAAGCCGCCCTGCTCCTTGGCCTGCCACTCGGCCACGTCGCTGACGTCGACGAGGCCGTTCTCGTAGAGGTGGGGCCAGTTGTGGAGCATGTGGATGATGTCGGGGCCGCTCTGTGACTGGATGGCGGCCGTGATGCGGGGCTGGAGGTCGTTGGCGTTGATGAACTCGAACTGCACCTCGGCGCCGAGCGCCTTGCTGGCCTCCCCGGCCTGCTTTCGCAGCTCGACGTCGCAGGCGGGGATGAAGTCGACCCAGCGGAGGATGTGGAGCTTGGTGCCCTGGGCGAAGGCAGGGGCCCGGCCCGCGGCGAGGATTCCGACGATACCCGTCACCTTCAGGAATGCACGACGCTCCATCGACACTCTCCTGGTCTCGGGTGGGGTCATGCCTCGTAGATCTTCTTGAGCTCGGTGTCGGCCCACTTCACGGCGTCCTCGGCCTTCATGCCCTGGGCGGCCTTGGCGTACATGTCGACGATGACGTACTTGGTGTACGCCTCGGTGGCCTTCGCGGTCGCCGGCCCCTTGTGGCCCAGCATCAAGCCCTGGCGCGCCGCCCGACGGAAGATCTGCAGCGGCTTGTCGACCTTGGACCACATCGCGTGCTCTTCCCACACCTTGGTGCACCCGACGCTGTAGCCCTCGTTGACTACGAACCACTTCTCGTAGTTGTCCTTCTGGTGCATCCAGCGGATGAGGTCCTTGGCGAGCTTCTGGTTCTTGCCGTACTTCATCACGCTGTGCTGGAAGGGCAGGTAGAGGGCCGCCTGGCCGTTGGGCCCGGCCGGCAGGGGGGCGGCGTGGTCGATGTCCTGCCAGAGCGGCTCGCCCTTGTCGTCCTTGATCTTGTCCTTCTGCCGCTTGGCGACGATGTAGATCGAGGCGCCGTTGAGCGTGGCGCTGAGCTCGCCGGCGTGGAACGCCCGGTTGTTGTTGGTGTCGTCCCAGGCGAGGCCGCCCTCGTCACAGGCGTCCTTCCAGAAGGCTTGCAGGAACTTCACCGACTCCACGGTGGCCTTGCTGTTCAGGATGACCTTCTTGCCACTGGGGTCCGTCTCGGCGCCGCCGAAGCTCCACAGCAGCGGATACGAGAAGGTGGGCGGGTCACCGAAGCTGTGGCCGAGCGCCTGGCCCACCGGCTTGCCCTTGGCCTTCAGCTTCTTGCCGGCCTCCCGCCACGCGTCCCACGTCTTGGGGAACTCCTGAAGACCGATCTCCGCGTGCCACGACTTGCGGTAGGCGATGGCGTTGCCTCCCGTGCCGTGGGGGACGCCCAGCCAGCGGCCGCCGACCTTGGCCGAGGCCTCGAAGAGCTCGTAGAAGCCGCCCTGGGACTTGCCGATCGGCTCGGCGACGTCGCTCACGTCGACCAGCGCGTTGGCGTAGAGGTGGCACCAGTTCCACAGCATCTGGAACACGTCGGCGCCGCTGCCGGACTGGACGGCGGCGGTGATGCGCGGCTGCAGGTCGTTGGCGTTGATGAACTCGAACTGGACCTCCGCGCCCAGCGCCTTGGAGGCCTCCGGCGCCTGGCGACGGAGCTCCACGTCGGCCTCCGGGATGAAGTCGACCCAGCGGACGACGTGGAGCTTCGTGCCCTGCGCGAAGGCGGGGGCCCGATGAGCGGCCAGGATCCCTGTGATGCCCGTCAGCTTGAGGAACGTTCGGCGTTCCATCGAGCCCTCTCTCTCAGGAGCGGACGGTTAGACCTCGTAGATCTTCTTCAGCTCGCCCTCGGCCCACTTCACCGCATCCTCGGCGCCCATGCCCTGGACCGCCTTGGCATACATGTCGACGATGATGTACTTCGTGAACGCCTCGGTGGCCTTCCCGGTTGCCGGCCCCGCGTGCCCGAACAGTCGGGTGTTCCGGGCGGCCGTGCGGAACATCTTGAGCGGCTCGTCCAGCTTGCCCCACATGGGATCGTTCTCCCACTTCTTGGTCGAGCCGACCGAGTAGCCCTCCTGGGTCCCGAACCACTTCCCGTAGTTCTCCGTCTTGTGCACCCAGGTCAGCAGGTCCTTGGCGAGCTTCTGGTTCTTGCTGTACTTCATCACCGCGTGCGACTGGTTCAGGAAGAGCAGGAACGTCCCGGACGGTCCCGCCGGCAGCGGCGCGTGGTCGACGTCCTGCCAGAGCGGCTCGCCCTTGTCGTCCTTGATCTTGTCCTTCTGGCGCTTGGCGACGAGGTAGATCGAGGCGCCGTTGAGCGTGGCCGAGATCTCCCCGGCGTGGAAGGCGCGGTTGTTGTTGGTGTCGTCCCAGGCCAGCCCGCCCTCGTCGCAGCACTCCTTCCAGAACGCCTGCATGAACTTCACGGCCTCGACCGCGTTCTTGCCGTTCAGCGTGACCTTCTTGCCCGTCGCGTCGGTCTCGGCGGCGCCGAACGCCCACGTGACGGGGTAGGCGAAGGTGGGCGCATCGCCGAAGGTGTGGCCGAGTGTCTGGCCGTACGGCTTGCCCTTCTTCTTGAGGGTGGCGAAGAGCTTGCGGGCCTCGTCCCAGGTCTTGGGATACGTGCTGGCGCCCGCCTCCTTGAGCCACGACTTGCGGTAGGCCACGGCGTTGCCCACGATCGAGTGCGGGACCGACAGCCACTTGCCGTTGACCTGGCACGAGGGCGCCCACACGTCGTAGAAGCCGCCCTCGGCCTTGGAGAGGGTGCTGGCCACGTCGCTCACGTCGACGACCGCGTTCTGGTAGAGGTGCGGCCAGTTGTACTGGAAGTTGAAGATGTCCGCGCCCGATCCCGACTGGATGGCGGCGGTGATGCGCGGCTGCAGGTCGTTGGCGTTGATCGTCTCCAGCGTGACCTCGGCGCCGAGCGCCTTGGACGCCTCGGGCATCTGCCGCTTCAGCTCCACGTCCGACTCGGGAATGAAGTCCACCCACCGCACCCAGTGCAGCTTCGTGCCCTGGGCGTACGCCGGCGCCTGGCGCGACGCCAGGATGCCTTCCATGCCCCCGACGACGGCCGTGGCCGTGGCGGAGACCTTCAGGAAGTGCCGGCGATCCATGTCCTTCGGAACCATGCGTGATCCTCCTTGATCGATCTACGGGGAGTGGCGGCTAAACGTCCGAGAAAAGTGACGGAAGTCATACCACCGGCAACGTCGAGTGTCAACGCCGATCCTCGTGGTCAGTCCCTTTTCACCCCCCGGACTCGACGCGCAGCCGCCGCACGCCGGGCTGAGCTTCGAGGGCGGCCACGAGCTCGTCGCTCCCGCCCGCCGGAACCCGGGTCTGGAACGTCACCTGCACCCGGCGCTCGTCCACCTGCCTGTCGTACTCCGCCGGTCCCGTCACGATGCCACGCCGGCCGAGCTCGCCGAGGATCGTCGCCAGTGGAGGCGCCGACTCGTCCAGCACGAGGGTCACCCGGCGACGCAGGAAGCCGTCGTCCTTGCGCTCGACCCGCCGGAGGACCGTGAGGGCGACGACGCCCAGGAGGGTCGAGGAGACGCTGATCAGATACATGCCGGCCCCGGCCGACAGCCCGATCGCCGCGACGAGCCACAGGCCGGCCGCGGTCGTCAGCCCCTGCACGTTCAGCCCCGACCGGAGGATGGCCCCACCGCCGAGGAAGCCCACCCCCGTGACGACCGAGGCCGCGATGCGGGAGGTGTCCACGGCGACCAGGTCGTCCTTCGCGTAGTGCTGGAAGTACACGAAGTGGGTCGACACCAGCATGAAGGTCGTGGAGGCGAGGCCCACGAGGAGGTGCGTCCGCAGGCCCGCGGGGCGCCCGTGGACGTGGCGCTCGTAGCCGATGACCGCCCCGAGGAGCGTGCCGACGACGAGACGGGCCAGGAGCTCCACCGGGCCCGTCATGGGTTCAGCGACCCGCGGGGATGGGGGTCAGCACGGGCAGCGGCCGTGGAGGCCGGAAGGTCAGCGCCAGGGCCACCGCCAGCGCCCCGATGGCGAAGGAGCCGCCGTACAGCCACGCGTACGACCCGAGACGGTCGTAGACCACGCCGCCGGCGAAGGACCCGAGACCCATGCCCAGGGTGGAGACGAGGAAGACGCCGCCGTACGCGGCCCCCATGACCTTCTCGCCGAAGTACTCACGGGTGACCAGCGCGTACAGCGGCATCACGCCGCCGTAGGCCACGCCGAACACGACGGAGAGCACGTAGAAGGGCGCGACGTCCTTCACGAACAGGTAGAACACGATCATCGCCGCCTGCAGGGCGAGCCCCGCCAGCAGGGTGGGCTTGACGCCGATCCGATCGGCGACCACGCCGCCGCCGACGCGGCCCGCGATCGACGCCAGCCCCGAGACCCCGAGCGCGGTCGCGGCCGTCATGGCGCCGATGCCCTGATCGGTGGCGTGCGTGACCATGTGGAAGATCGGACCCGAGTGGGCGGCGCAGCAGGCGAAGTGGGTGAGGGCGATGCCCCAGAACTGGGGCGTGGTCAGCACCTCGCGCGTCGTGTACTCGCGGCCGGCGCGGCTCGCGCCGCCCATGGCCGCGGCGCCCACGTCGCCGGGCTGCTCGCGAATCACGAGCGCCGCCGGCACGACGATCAGCCACGCCAGGTCCCCGATGACGAGCAGCGCGATGCGCCAGTCCCACGCATTGATCAGGGCGCGGGCCAGAGGCGCGACGGCGAGGATGCCAACGCCGATGCCCGACGACACGAGCGCGACCGCCAGCCCCCGTCGCGCGGTGAACCACTTGGTCGCCGTCGAGGTCAGCGGCGCGTAGAACGCGCCGACGGCAAAGCCCACCATGCCGCCGAAGGTCACGTAGAGCTGCCACAGCGCCTGCACCTGGCTCGACAGCACGAGGCCGAGCCCGAGCAGCAGGCCGCCCGCCACCGCGACGCCACGGGTGCCGATGCGGTCGGACAGCGCGCCCCACACGAACGAGCCCAGCCCCATCGCGATCCAGTTCAGGAGCGCGACCGACGAGATGGCGCCGCGGCTCCACCCCATCGTGTCGGCCATGGGCTTAAGGAACACGCCCAGCGAGAAGAGGGCGCCCATCCCGATGCAGACGATGAGCGCGGAGGCGCCCACGACCACCCAGCCGTAGAACAGTCGACGCTGACTCATACGCGAGATTTACACGACTTACGATAGCATGCTCGGCATGTCGCCCCTGCTGTGGCCGGCGATCGCCTTCGTCGCGGTCAGCGTCATCGCGTTGCTCTTCCGCGCGGCGTTCACGAGCGCCCTCCGACGCTGGCTGGGGCCGGCCACCGTCGAGGTCTTCCTCGACACGATCCGGCTCCCGTCGATCCTGTGGTGCCTCGTCTTCGGTCTGTTCGTGGCGCTCGAGATGGTCGAGCTGCCCCGGCGGATGGCGGCGCAGCTGCACACGATCCTCGAGGCGGCCGTCATCCTCTCGGTCACGTTCACCGTGGCCAGCGTGCTGGGCTCGCTGGCGGCCGCCGCCGGCGAGCGCAACGCGCTCGGGATCGCGATCACGGGCCTGGTGCGCACGGCGGTGCGGGGCGTCGTGCTCCTCGTCGGGCTGCTGGTCCTGCTGGACGCGCTCGGGGTGCAGATCACGCCGCTGCTCACCGCGCTGGGCGTCGGCGGTCTCGCTGTCGCGCTCGCCCTGCAGGACACGCTGTCGAACCTCTTCGCCGGCGTCCATCTCCTCGCCGACCGGCCGATCCGTGTCGGTGACTACGTGAAGATCGCCGACACGATCGAGGGCTACGTGGTCGACGTCGGGTGGCGCTCGACCCGCGTACGCATGCTGCAGAACAATGTGGTCATCGTGCCCAACAAGCGCGTGGCCGAGTCGATCATCATCAACTACGACATGCCGGAGCGGCGCATGGCCCTGCTCGTCCGGGTCAGCGTCGAGACCACGGCCGACGCCGACCGGGTCGAGCGGGTGCTGGTCGACGAGGCCTCCCGGGCCGTGGGCGAGGTGCCCGCGCTGCTGGGCGAGCCGGCGCCGTCCGTGAAGCTCATCCCGGGGTTTGGCGCGTACTCGCTGGACTTCACGCTGGTCTGCCAGGTCGCCAGCTTCGTCGATCAATTCGAGGTCCAGCACGAGCTGCGAAAGCGGATCCTCAAGCGGCTGCGGGCGGAGGGCATCGAGATGCCGTACCCGATCCAGGTGGTCGAGAGCCGCAGCGGCGCGGGGGAGCCCCCGACGGGCTCCCCCGCGTAGCGACTCAGCCCCGCTGCTGGTCGGTCTGGGGCCGCGGTCCGCGGTGATGGCCGCGGGGACCGCGCTCCATCATCTTGGCGAAGGCCTCACGCTGGTCGGGATTCAGGATCGGCCCGACCTGCTTGAGCGTGTCCACGCGCATCTGCATCGACTGGGCGAGCAGGGTCTGCACCTCGGTCTGCTTCGCCTTCAGCGTGGCGTCGTTGGCGCCGTTCAGGGCCAGGCGGCGTAGCTCGGCCTGCGCGGTGTGCAGGGCCTTGTAGTGCTGCCGCTGGGCCTCGACGTCGCGGTGGGCGTACACCTGCTTCATGGCGTTGAGCTGGTCGTCGGTCAACCCGAGCTTCTCCTGCAGGCGGCTCTCCCAGCGTGCGGCCCGGTCGGGGGCCGTCTGGGCGTCGGCCGCGTAGAGGGCGGTCGCCGTGACCAGGGTGGCGACCATCGTCAAGGCGAGGGCTCGCGCAACGTTCAGGACTCTCATCGAAGCGCACCTCCCGTGGTTTCTGGGCCGGACTCCGCGTCACGGCTCGCAAGGTAGGACGCACCGGGTCGGCGGCTTATTTACCCGGCAGCACCCGACGCTCCCGGACCAGGGAGAGCAGCCCCAGGGCCACGACCATCGACAGGGCTAGCGCCAGCCAGGGCCCGTGGAAGCCCCCGGCCCGCTGGACGACGTAGCCGAAGAGGATCGGGCCGAGGGTGACGCCCGCGGAGGAGACCCCGAGCCCCAGCCCGACCGCCGTCCCGGCCGCGCGGGGACCGGCCAGCTCGGCCATCCACGTGTGCTGCACGCCGTTCCAGCCGATGCCGACCACGCCGAAGAGGAACGCCAGCGCGCTGAGGCCGGTGGTCGACGCGCCGGTGCCGGTCGAGGCGATGACGAGCGTGCACGCGGCGGAGCCCACGCCCGCCAGCACGAGCGGCAGGCGCCGCCGGCCGCCGAACAGGCGGTCCGACAGCATCCCGAACAGCACGCGACCGGTCATGCCTCCGAACTGGGCCAGCGCCAGCAGGCGGCTGGCGGTGAGCAGGGTGAGCCCGATCGCCCCCTGGAGGTAGAGCACGAGGTAGGACATCCACACCGTCTGCATCGCGGCGAAGACGGCGGTCGCGATGGACAGCAGCCAGAGGTCACGGCTCGTGAGCACCGAGACGAGCGCGCCGCGCGCGCCGGGGGCGGCCGGGGGCAGCGCGGCGTCGGGCGGGTCGCGATAGACCGCCAGGCTGGCGACGGCCCCGGCGGCGATCAGCACCGCCGCCAGGACCACCGCGATCCGCCAGCCGAGCGCCAGGGCGAGGGCGGGCACGAGGGCCGCACCCAGCATGCCGCCGAGCGGCAGCCCCACCTGCTTGAGTCCGACCAGGGTTGCGCGGTGCGCCGTCGGCGCCCAGCCCATGACCGCCTTCGTCGACGTCGGGTTCAGCATCCCGTAGCCGAAGCCGGCGAGGATCAGCAGCAGCGTGAACGCGGTGTACGACGTCGCGACGCTGGCGGCGAGCAGCCCGACCGCGATGACGACCTGCCCGAGCACCAGCATCCGCTTGACGCCCCAGCGGTCGGCCAGCGTCCCGGCCGGCAGCGACACGAGCGAGGGCCCGATGTAGTACGCGGAGAGGAAGGACCCGGCCTGCGCCAGGCTGAGGCCGAGGTCGGCGCGGATCAGCGAGGCGATGGCGGGGATGCCGAGGGGCCCGACGTTGGCGACCGTCTGCGCGCTCAGGATGAGCGCGATGATGCGCGCGCGGGCGCTCACCGGGGCCGGACGAGTCGGGCCTCGGCGGCCCGGAGATCCTCCTCGGTGTCGACGCCGATCGTCGGCTCGGTCGTCTCCATCACGGTGATCGAGATGCCGTTCTCGAGGAAGCGGAGCTGTTCGAGCCCTTCGGTGCGCTCGAGCGTGGAGGGCGGCAGCCGGTGGAAGGCCTCCAGGGCCGGCCGCCGGTACGCGTAGAGGCCGATGTGCTTGTAGCGGACGGCGCCGCGCCCGTCGCGGTCGAACGGGATGCCGAACTTCGAGAAGTAGAGCGCGCGACCGCCGGCGCCGAAGACGACCTTGTTCACCTGGCGCGCGTCGACCTCGTCGGCCGTGGCCCGGATGCACAGCGTGCTGACCTGCGTGTCGGGCGCCGTGCGGAAGGGCTCCACGAGCCGCGCGACGTGGTCGGCCGTGATGAACGGCTCGTCGCCCTGGACGTTCACGTATACGTCGGCCGCGCGGCGCTGGGCGACCTCCCATACGCGGTCGGTGCCGGAGGGGTGCTCGGTCGACGTGAGCACGGCGGGGATGCCGAGGCGGCCGCACGCCTGCATGACCTCGTCGGCGTCAGTTGCCACCAGCACCTCGTCGAGGTCGGGTGCCTTCCGGGCCGCGTCGTACACCCAGGCGACCAGCGGACGGCCGGCGATCTCCCGCAGCACCTTGCGCGGCAGGCGCGTGGAGGCCAGGCGCGCGGGGATCACGCCGAGGACGCTCAGGGCCATCGGCTCACGGGAAGGCGCGCAGCGTTCGCAGCAGCGAGGCGCGGTCGGCGCCGGGCGGCGTGAACGGCACGATCACCGGCTGGGTGACGCCGGCCCGCGCGAACTCGGCGATGCGCGCGCGGCAGAACGCCTCGTCGCCGACCACGCCGAGTCCGTCGAGCATCCGCGACGACACCCGCTTCACCGCGCCGGCCCGGTCGCCCGCGCTCCACGCCGCCCCCACGGCGGCGACCTCGTCGGGGTAGCCCGCGGTGCGGAAGAACGACGCGTAGACGTCGACCGTGGCGTAGCCGGTGATGTCGCGGGCCAGCGTCTCCCGCGCCGCCGTCGCGTCGTCGGTGACGCAGGTGCGGACGAACGACGCGATCTCGAAGCCGTCGAGCGTGCGGCCGGCCCGGCGGGCCCCGGCCTCGAGGTGCGCGACCGAGGCGGGCACGGCCTCGGGCGGGATCCAGTTGAGCAGGACGCCGTCGGCGATCTCGCCGGCCAGCTCGAGCATCTCGGGACCGAGCGCGGCGAGGTAGACGCGCACCGGCGCCTTCGGCGCGGGGCCGGTCAGCCGGAAGTTCTTGACGCGGTAGAACTTGCCCTCGTGGTTGACGCGCTCGCCGGCCGCGACCGCGCGCACGATCTCAACCGCCTCGCGGATCTGGCCGAGCGCCGGCGAGAAGCTCAGGCCGTGCCACTGCTCGACGATCGTCCGGCTCGACAGCCCGAGCCCGAGCGCGAAGCGGCCGGGGGCCAGGTGGTTGAGCGACGCCGTCGCCATGCCGAGGATGACCGGCGTGCGCGTCTGCACGGGGAGCACGCCGTTGGCGACGACCAGCCGCTCGGTGTGCGTCGCCACCACCGTCGACATGACGATCGCGTCGTAGCCGGCGACCTCGCCGAGCCAGGCGGTGTGGTACCCGCGCGCCTCGGCCTCCCTGGCGGCGGCGACGAAGTCCGCGGTCGGCAACGCGGTGAAGCCGGCCAGGACGATCCCGAGGCGCATCAGGCGTCCGTCTTCACGGCGTCGCGGGCCGCCCGCGCCGCGGTCGTCAGGAAACCCTGGTCGTTGATCATGCCGACCAGCGGCCACCCCTCGGCGATGCGCCGGTTCACGGTCTCGGTGGTCCGGCAGTGGATACCGGGCACGACGCCGTGGCGGCGGCACGCCGCGAGGAGCACGGCCATGGCCTCGTGGAACTCCCGGTGGGGCGGCTCGAGCGAGGGCGCCAGCCCCAGCGAGGCGCAGAAGTCGTTGGGGCCGACGTAGCAGGCGTCGACGCCGGGCACCGAGAGGATCGCGTCGATGTTCTTGATGGCCTCGTGGTGCTCGATCTGCACGATGACCAGGATCTCGTCGTTGGCGCGCTGGAAGTAGGTCGTGGGGTCGGTCTTGAACGACAGCGGGAACCGGCCGGCGCCGAGGCTGCGCACGCCCTGGGGAGGGTACTTGCAGGCCCGGACCAGCAGCTCGGCCTCGGCGCGCGTGCGGATGTTCGGCGCCAGCACGCCCCAGGCCCCCGCGTCGAGCACGCGCTTGACGTTCTCCTCGCTGAGCGCGTGCACGCGCACGAACGGCGCGCACGGGTAGCGCGTGATCGTGGCGAACATCGTGGCCAGCGCGGCGAGGTCGATCGGGCCGTGCTCGGTGTCGACGAGGAGCCAGTCGAAGCCGCAGGCGGCCATCATCTCCGCCACGAGCGGATCGCCGAAGTTGAGGAGACTGCCGAACGCGGGGCGACCCGCGCGCAGGCGCTGCTTGACGTGGTTGGGCGTCATGGTCCACGGAGTATAGCGCGGCGTTGCGGTAGTCTAGGGGCCATGCTCAACGGCAAGACCGGCATCGTCTTCGGTGTCGCCAACAAGCGCTCGATCGCGTGGGCCATCGCCCAGGCGCTGGCCGGCGCCGGCATGCGGCTGGCGTTCACGTACCAGGGCGATCGGCTCAAGGAGAACGTTGAGGAGCTCGCCGCGACCTTGCCGGGGTCGGTGCTCTACCCGTGCGACGTCGGCGTCGACGCCGAGATCGCCGCGGTCTTCGCCGCCGTCGAGCGCGACCTGGGCCGTCTCGACACGCTCGTGCACTCCGTCGCCTTCGCGCGCAAGGAGGACCTCGAGGGCGAGTTCCTCGCCACCGAGCGCGAGGGCTTCCGCGTCGCCCACGACGTCTCGGCCTACTCGCTGGTGGCGCTGACGCGCGCGGCGGCGCCGCTGATGGAGCGGGGTGGGGGTGGGTCGGTGATCGCCATGACCTACTACGGCGCCGAGAAGGTCGCCGCCGGCTACAACGTCATGGGTGTGGCCAAGGCCTCGCTGGAGGCCGCCGTGCGCTACCTCGCGGCCGACCTCGGACCCCGCGGCATCCGGGTGAACGCGATCTCGGCCGGTCCCGTCAACACGCTGGCCGCGCGCGGCATCCGCGGGTTCACCGGCATGCTCAAGCACCACGCCGAGAAGGCGCCGCTGCGCCGCAACGTCGAGCTGCGCGAGGTGGGCGACACCGGGTTGTTCCTCGCCTCGCCGATGGCCTCCGGCATCACCGGCGAGGTCGTCCACGTCGACTGCGGCTACTTCATCATGGGCGTCTGATGCGCCGCGACCGTCTGCCCTCGAACGAGCGCTGATGCCGCGTCTGTTGCCCGAGCTCGTCCTCACGCCTCAGGGCTGGCAGGCCGGCCGCGCCGTCGCCGTCACGGACGGGCGGATCGCCGCCGTCCAGGCCGTCGGCACCTCACAGCCGGGCGACGTCGCGCTGCCGGGGCGAGCGCTCCTGCCCGGCACGGTCAACAGCCACTGCCACACCTTCCAGTCGCTGCTGCGCGGCCTCGGTGACGACCTCGACTTCATGGGCTGGCGCGACCGGGTGCTCTATCCGTTTTCGGAGCGGCTCGACCGCGAGGGCATCGCGCTCGGCGCCGCCTTCGCGTTCGCGGAGATGCTCAAGCAGGGCGCCACCACCTGCGTCGACTTCTTCTACCTGCAAGACGACGGCAACGAGAACGCCGAGGCGGTGATCGCCGCCGCCCGGGCGGTCGGCATCCGCCTCGTGCTCGCGCGGACCATGTACGACTGGGACGGGGCGCCGAAGCGGTACCGCGAGACGCCGGCCGACGCCGCCCGCCGGGTGCGCGAGCTCATCGCCGCCCACCGCCACGATGCGACCGTGACGGTCCAGCCGGCCCCGCACAGCCCCCACGGCGCCTCCCCGGCGATGATCCGCGCCGGCTGGGAGGTGGCCGAGAGCGAGGACACGGTCTTCCACATCCACGTCGCCGAGGGCCGATACGAGGGGGAGCGGACGCTGCGCGAGCACGGCGCGACGCCGATCCGCTACCTCGACCGGCTCGGCGTGCTGGGGCCGCGGATGGTCGGCGTCCACTGCGTGTGGCTGGACGACGAGGAGATCGCGCTGATGGGCACGCGGGGGGCCGGGCTGGCCTACTGCCCCGGCTCGAACATGTTCCTCGGCGACGGGATCACGCGCGTCCCCGAGATGCTGCGGGCCGGGGTGCGGATCGGCCTCGGCACCGACGGCGGCTGCACCAACAACCGGCTGTCGGTGCTGGACGAGATGCGCACCTGCTCGCTGCTGCAGCGCGTACGCCTGCTCGACGGCACCGCGCTGTCGGCCGAGACGGCCTTCGACCTCGGCACCCGCTCGGCGGGGGCGCTGCTGCGGCTCGAGACGGGCGTGGTCGCCCCGGGCCAGCTGGCTGACCTCGTGGCGATCGACCTGACGCACCTGTCGCTGCAGCCGCGCAACGACCTGCTCAAGAGTATCGTGTACGCCATGTCGCCCGAGGCCGTCACCGACGTGTGGGTGCACGGCCGCCGCGTCGTCGAGGGACGCCGCCTGACGACGGTGTCGGAGTCCGAGCTGGTGGCGCGGGTGGCCGCGCTCACGAGGGGGTGGTCGATCTGAGCGCGCTGGATCGTCATCTGATGTGGCAGGCGTGGACGGGCATCGGCCTCGAGTCGTGCCGCATGGCCGTCACCAGGGACGGGATCCGGGTGGAGAGCGTCGCGCTCGGCGTCGAGGATGGCGAGCCGTGGACCGTGCGCTACACCCTGCGCTGCGACACCGGCTGGCGCACACGCGAGCTCTCGGTGGCGAGCCTGAACGGCGACGGCGCCACGCTGCGGCTGACCGGCGACGGCACCGGCCGCTGGACCGGCGCCGGCGGCGAGCGGCTGCCCGCGTTCGACGGCTGCCTCGACGTGGACCTCACGTCCACCGCGTTCACCAACACGCTGCCGATCCGCCGGCTCGCGATGGTGCCGGGGCAGGGCGAGGAGCTCACGTTCGTCTACGTCACCGTGCCGGGGCTGGCGGTGTCGGTGTCACGCCAGCGCTACCAGTGCCTGCGCTGGGCGCCCGACGGGGGACGGTACCGGTTCGAGGTCCCGGCCACCGGGTTCACGGCCGACATCGACGTGGACGGCGACGGAGTGGTCGTCAACTATCCGGGCATCGCCCGGCGGGTGTGGTCCCGCTGAGCGCCCACGAGGGAGGGGAGCCATGAAGGCCGAGGAGACGCTGCGGTCGCTGGGATTCGAGGTGCCGAGCCTGGAGGACCTCTACCGCTCCAACGCCTCCGGCGCGCACTTCATCTCGCACTTCCCGGTCCAGAACCTGCTCTACCTCTCGGGCACCACGCCGCGGAAGGACGGGCACGGGTACCTGCCGGGAGTCGTCGGCAAGGACCTCAACGTCGAGCAGGGCTACGAGGCGGCGCGCTACGCTGCGCTGACCACGCTGGCCGCCGTCAAGTACGCGCTGGGGGACCTCGACCGCGTGCAGCAGATCGTCCACATGGTGGGCTACGTGAACTCCGCCCCGGGCTTCGGCGATCAGCCGCGCGTGATCAACGGCGCCGCCGACCTCTTCGTGTCGATCTTCGGGGAGCGCGGCAAGCCGACGCGCGCGGCCATCGGCTGCCAGGGGCTCGGCGGCAACGCCTCCGTGGAGATCATCGTGACCCTGCTGTTCACGCCGGGCGAGGTCCGGCCCCCGCTCGCCCGCGACCACTTCGTGAAGTAGCGGCGCTTAGGCAGCCCGGTCGCGGGCGGAGGCGGCGCTCCGTTGCGGGATGATCGAGATCTCGCCGTTGCGCTCCAGGACCGCGTACTTGATCTGCTCGAGCCGCTCGAGCCCGTGGAGGTGTCGTGCGGCGTGGAGCACGTCGCTGGTGTCGACGCCTGCCGAGCGCATCCGGTCGTGCAGCGCCCGGCCGTTCTCGACGATGATGAGCGGGGCGCCCTCCAGCCATCGTTCGAGGACGGGGACACGCACCTTCACGGCGTTCAGGGCCTGGTCGACGACCACGAGGGTGAGAATCAGGACGAGCGCGTTCGTCACCGAATAGCTGGTGCCGACCATGCCGTTCTGGATGGCCTCGCTGATGATGAGTAGGAGGATGAAGTCGAAGGTCGTGATCTGACCGAGGGTCCGCTTGCCGGTGATGCGGAAGATCACAAGGAGCATTCCGTAGACGGCGGCGCCGCGCAGGACGGATTCCACCGCTGGCCTCAGGGCACGACGAGCTGTCGGAAGGCGACGCCGACGGGTGCCGCCCCCTCGAGCCCGGCCCGGCCGCGCAGCATCCCCACGTGAACGGGCTGCAGGTTGAACGTCAGGGTCATCGGGTGTCCGGGCTCCGCGACCGCGACGACGAAGATCACGCGACCCGGCGCGGACTCCGCTCGGACCGGCGTCGGCACGACCCGTTCGAGCTGGATGTTCTCGAGGTACGCGCGGTCGAGCCACACGCGAACCTCGGGCGCCCGCGTGACCGCGGGGTCGAGGTGCAGCCGCAGCGTCTCGCTGGACTGGTACCGGGAGATGCGCTGGAAGTCGAGCGTGAACCCTTGGGTCCGCGCGGTGGCGGCGCTGAGCGGGCCGGAGCCGAGGAGCCCGAGGGCGGCCGCCGCCACCACGGCGACCATCACCCAGATGCCGATCGACTCCACGACGCGGGAGCGGCGCTCGAAGGCGAGATCCTGATCGATCTCGAGATCGTCGACCCTCTGGATCGCCACACCCGTGATGGGTGCAACGTCCATGCCGCCGGCCGGACGGAGAGGCTAGCGGTTGGCGGCGACGATCGACAGCTCGCGCTGCGGGGCGGTGGCCGGCGCCTCCGCGGCCCGGCCCTTCGTCATCCGGCAGTGCCCCTCGAAGAGCACGCCCTCCTCGACGACGACGACGGGCGCCTCGACGTCGCCGTAGACCTTGGCGACGCCCCGGAGCTCCACGCGCTCGGTCGCGACGACGTTACCCCGAATCTCGCCGGAGACGAGCACGATGCCGGCCCGGACGGAGGCGTGGACGACGCCCTTCTCGCCGACGATCAGCGTGTCGTCGGACCAGATCTCGCCGGTGAGCTTGCCGTTGAGCATGACGGTCCCGCTGAACGTGTACTTGCCCTCGATCTGCGAGGCCTCGTCGATGTAGGCGCTGAGATCGGAGGTCTTGGCGGACGTCGTGGCGCTCTTCTTTTTTCTGAACATGATCGCTCCTGGCCTGGCGTTAGCGGACGAGGCTCGGTTCGACGTGCTTGTCCTCGACCAGATAGACCGGGCGACTCAACGACGCCGGCCCCTCGTTGATCTTGCTCACGTTGCCGCTGAAGCAGCCGCCCTTGGAGATCACCAGCGAGTCGGTCTTCACGTTGCCGCTGACGCGGCCGGTCGACGCGATCTCCACGTTGCCGGTGGCGGTCATGTTGCCGTCGTAGTGGCCCATGATGATGGCGTCCACCGTCTCGACGTTGGCGTGGACGATGCCCTTCTCGCCGATCACCAGCTTGCCGCCCACCCGGAGCTCGCCGCCCACCTCGCACTCGATCTGGATCGAGTCGGCGATGTCGAACTTGCCCTCGATCTTGCAGCGGTCGCCCGCGACCGTCAGGAGCGTGAGTGGGGCGGGAGTATGCCCGTTGGTGGGCGTCGGCAGGGGAGTGGGGGCGTCCTTGCGTCCGAGCATCGAAGCCTCCAGCGACCGTTCGAGCGCCGCGGCGTCATGCCGCGAGAACCCTCCGTCAGAGGCCTCAACCCCGCAAGAACCGGAGAGATCTGATGTAGCATCGCGCCACGAAACGAGTCAATCTCCCCGAATCGGTACCGCGGCTAGTGGAATCGCCCCCAGCCGACGACGACACGAAGCGTACACAACCCAGTTGACGCGACCGCTTTCGAGCGCCGGCTTTGCCGGCGCAATCCTCGTTCGATGGGGGGAGGCAGGGAGGAGCGCGCCGTGAGGCGCGCGACGACCGCCGGAAGGGGGGCGCAGCCCCCCTCCGGGTTAGAACGATCTGATCAGCCGCTCGACCCGCTCGTCGTGCGACTGGAACGGGTCCTTGCAGAGGATGGTCTCGCGCTCGGGGTCGTTGAGCTTGAGGTACACCCAGTCGACTCGGTAGTCCTTGCCCTTGAGGTTCGCCTGGCGGATGAACTCTCCGCGCAGCCGGGCCCGGGTGGTCTGGGGCGGCTCGTGCTTGGCCCGCTCGATGGTCTCGTCGTCGGTGGTGCGGTCCACCATGTCCTTGGCGACGAGCTTGTAGTACAGGCCGCGGTCGGGCCGGATGTCATGGTACTGCAGGTCCATGAGCGAGATCTTGGGGTCCCGCCAGGACAGCCGGTTGCGGCTCATGTAGCTCTCGATCCACTGCCGCTTGATGACCCAGTCGAGCTCGCGCTCGAGCTGCATGGGATCGGTCTCGAGCTTCTGCATCACGTCCGTCCAGCGCATCAGCACGTCCTTGCTGACGGGGTCGCTGGCGACCGTGTTCACGTAGCGGGTGGCGTACTCGAGATACTCGAGCTGCAGCTGGAGGGCCGAGATGCTGCGGCCGTCCTTGAGCTTGATCGTCTCCTTCAGCGTCGGGTCGTGGGAGATGTCGCGGATGGCCTGGACCGGCGACTGCAGCGAGTAGTCCCGGTCGAAGAAGCCGTCCTCGATCATGTCGAGCACCAGCGCCGTGGTCCCGATCTTCAAATACGTCGCGACCTCGGACATGTTCGAGTCGCCCACGATGACGTGCAGGCGCCGGTACCGCTCGGCGTCCGCGTGCGGCTCGTCCCGCGTGTTGATGATCGAGCGCGACGAGGTCGTCGCCCCCGAGATCTCCTGGCAGATGTGCTGGGCCCGCTGGCTCAGGCAGTAGTGGAAGCCGCGGGGCGTCTGCAGCACCTTGCCGGCCCCGGCGAAGATCTGCCGGGTCACGAAGAACGGGATGAGCGCCTCGGCCAGCCGCTGGAACGACACGTCGCGGCTGACCAGGTAGTTCTCGTGGCAGCCGTAGGAGTTGCCGGCCGAGTCGGTGTTGTTCTTGAACAGGAGGATGTTGCCGGAGATCCCGTCCTCGCGCAGCCGCTTCTCAGCCTGGTGGAGCAGGTCCTCCACGATGCGCTCGCCGGCCTTGTCGTGGATGACGAGCTCGGCGACGTCGTCGCACTCCGGCGTGGCGTACTCGGGATGGAAGCCGGTGTCCAGGTAGAGCCGCGCGCCGTTCTCGAGGAACACGTTGGCGTTGCGGGCCCCCGGGATGACCTTCTCGAACAGGTAGCGCGCCACGTTGTCGGGCGACAGCCGGCGCTGGCCGTTCAGCGTGCAGGTGAGACCGTACTCGTTCTCGAGGCCGAAGATCCTGCGCTTCATACACGACCTGAGAGGACGGGACGTGGTGTCATCCTGCGGCCTAGCGTAGCACGGTCTACTTCGCCGTGCCGAGGAGTTGGCTCAGCGCCTCCGGTGGGATGCGGCGGAACTTGCGCCGCTCCTTGGTTCGGTCGAGCACGGCGACCTCGAGGTCGCGCTCGCTGAGGGTCTTGTTCTGAGTGACCGACAGCGCCCGCACCCCTAGCTGCAGCGACTCGTCCAGGCCCATACCGTCGTGGTAGTGGTCCTTCAGGAAGCGACGGATCTCGTCGGCCTGCCCGCCCATCGCCGCGTAGTTGCGCTCGTCCTCGATCGTCCCGTCGTAGAGGATGTGGTAGATCTCGCTCTTGCTGCCGTTGGCGTCCCCCACCTCGGCCACCAGCACCTCGACCTCGAACGGCTTGATGTCCTGGGTGAAGATGTTGCCGAGCGCCTGCGAGTAGGCGTTGGCCAGGGCCTTGGCCGTGACGTCGCCCCGGCTGTACGAGTACCCCTTCACGTCGGCGTGGCGGATCCCCGCGATGCGCAGGTTCTCGAACTCGTTGTACTTGCCGACCCCCGCGAAGGCGATCCGGTCGTAGATCTCCGAGACCTTGTGCAGCAGGCTCGACGGGTTCTCGGCGACGAGCAGGATCCCGTCCCGGTACTCCAGGGTGACGATGGACCGGCCGCGCGCGATGCCCTTGCGGGCATACTCGGCCTTGTCCTTCATCATCTGCTCGGGGCTGACGTAGTAGGGCAGCGGCATGGCTAGCTCCCGTTGCCCGTCTTCGCGCGCTCGGCCAGGATGGCCTCGCACACGCGGCGGACCTCGTCCTCGGCGACCTCGCCGAAGCCGCTCCGGGTGATGGTCTTCACGGTGGGGAAGATGCCGCGCACGAAGTCGGGACCCCCGGTGCCGACGTCCTCGTCGGCGGCGTCGATGAGCGCCTCCAGCGCCGTCCGCAGCGCGTCGTCGCGGACCATGTCCCGCTTCCACAGCTTCTTGAGCGAGTCCCGGGCGTCCTTGGAGCCGGACCCCTGGGCGTCGTAGTCGCGCTCCTCGTAGCGGCCGCCGGTGATGTCGTACTTGAACAGGCGGCCCACGCCGGCCTTCTCGTCGAAACCGGCGAAGATCGGCACCACCGCCAGGCCCATCATGGCCGCCTGGAGGTTGAGCCGGATCATCTGGCCGAGCTTGTTGGCCTTGCCCTCGAGCGAGAGGTTGTCGCCCTCGACCTTCTCGTAGTGCTCGAGCTCGGTCTGGAACAGCTTCGCCATCTCCATGGCCGGACCGGCGGCGCCGGCGATGCCGACCCCCGACAGGTCGTCGGCCTTGAAGATCTTCTCGATGCGGCGGCTGGCGACCTGGTAGCCGGCGGTGGCCTGCCGGTCCCCGGCCATGATCACGCCGTCGCGGTAGCGTATCGCGAGCACGGTCGTGCCGTGCGGCACGTCGGTCACGTCGGGCGTGGGCCCGCCGGGCAGCAGGTGCGGGGAGTGCCGGCGGAGCAGCTCGACGAAGCTGGAGCTGACGTAGTCCTCGAACGCGTGCAGCCGGTGATCCTCGTTCATCGTTCTCCTTCGCCCATCGGGCGCGGTCACATGCCGTACGACGGCCGCGCGATGTTGCGCAGGAGATCGGCCGCGGTCGGGGACTCGGTCAAGAGCTGACGGACGTGGGCCTCGGTGCCGCGCAGCGGCTCCAGCATGAAGATCTTCTTCAGCGGGCCCTCTTTCAGGTCGAAAATCACCGAATCCCACGAGGCCGAGACGATCTCGTCGGCGTAACGCTGCAGGCACATGCCACGGAAGTACGCGCGCGTGTCCTTGGGCGGATCGTAGATAGCCTTGGCGATCTCGTCGTCGGTGACCATGCGCTCCACGGCCTCCGACTCCTCGAGCTTGTAGTAGAGGCCCTTGCCGGGCCGGATGTCGTGATATTGGAGATCGATCATCTGCACGCGATGGTCGTTCCAGGCCAGCCCGTGCTTGGCGACGTAGTTCTCGATGAGCTGGTGCTTGATGACCCAGTCGAGCTCGCGGCCGAGCTGCATCGGGTCGTCGGCCAGCCGGTCGAGCGTGTTTTCCCACCGCGCCATCACGTCGCGCACCCACGGCTCGTGCTCGTGGTCGCGGTAGTACCGCTGGGCGAGGGCCAGGAACTCCCGCTGGTGGTCGACGGCGCTGATCGTGCGGCCGTCCTTGAGCCGGATGGTCTCGCGGCAGGCGAGGTCGCGCGACACCGTGCGGAAGGCGCCGACCGGCCCGTCGATCGACAGGTCGCGGTCGATGAAGTCGTCCTCCACCATGCTGAGCACGATCGCCATCGTGCCGACCTTGAGATAGGTGGAGACCTCGGCCATGTTGGCGTCGCCGACGATGACGTGCAGTCGGCGGTACTTCTCGGGGTCGGCGTGCGGCTCATCGCGCGTGTTGACGATCGGCCGCGAGTGCATCGTCTCGAGCCCGACCTCGGTCTCGAGGAAGTCGGCGCGCTGGGAGATCTGGTACTCGCACGGGTCGGCGTTGTTCTCGTAGCCGACCTTGCCGGCGCCCGTGTAGACCTGGCGCGTCACGAAGAACGGCATCATGTGCTGCACGATGCGCGCGAACGGCACCTTGCGGTCCATGAGGTAGTTCTCGTGGGTGCCGTACGAGTTGCCTTTGTTATCGGTGTTGTTCTTTAGAATGATGATGCGCTGCTCGGGCGGTGACACCGCCTCTGCCCGCTGGCGCGAGAGGTTCAGGATCCGCTCGCCCGCCCGGTCCCAGATCACGGTGTCGCGGGGGTTCGTCGTCTCCGGGCTCGAGTACTCCGGGTGCGCATGGTCGACGTAGAAGCGCGCCCCGTTGGAGAGGATGAGATTGATCAGGCGCGACTCTTCCTTCGACGTGCCCTCCTTCTCCTCCATGTACTCGAAGCCGCGGGCGTCCCGCAGCGGACTCTCCGCCTCGTAGTCCCACCGCACGCGCGAGGAGCGGTACGTCTCGTAGGAGTTGATGAGGAGCAGCGAGGACAGAATCGGGTTGAAGTCGGGCTGGTTCTTGACCTGGATCCCGTACTCGGTCTCGATGCCCATGACTTTCGGGATGGCCATGCGGTCCCCTCGATGCTCGTCGTGAAAAAGAACCCCGGCCGAGACTCGCGGCCGGGGGGGAAACAGGGGAGCGCTCGACGCCCCCCTGTTGTCCGTCGATTCGGTGGGGCGTCGAGAGCCCCCCGATTTCCTACAGGTATTGTCCGGTGTTGACGACCCGCTCGACGCTCCGCTGCTTTTCCTTCGTCTCGCCCATCAGCGGCTTCACGTAGACGATGCGCTCGCCCTTCTTGCCGGCGATCTTCGCCCAGTCGTCCGGGTTCGTCGTGTTGGGTAGGTCCTCGTTCTCCTTGAACTCCTCGCGGACCGCCGTGAGCATGTCGTCCGAGCTGACGCCCTTCTCGCCCGCCCCGATCAGCCGCTTGAGGGCCAGCTTCTTGGCGCGCCGCACGATCGACTCGATCATCGCGCCCGAGGAGAAGTCCTTGAAGTACAGGACCTCCTTGTCGCCGTTGGCGTACGTGACCTCGA
>Ga0075420_100000152_pt1 | contig 48585 bp, 35 predicted proteins | sample SoiMetdeltSBSDD4_FD_75296 | JGI IMG/M metagenome (GOLD analysis project Ga0075420, IMG submission 75296) | Bulk soil microbial communities from a Populus tree surrounding site in Tennessee, USA - Soil MetaG P. deltoides SBSDD4 | ecosystem: Environmental > Terrestrial > Soil > Tree plantation...
CAAGTGGGCGGAGATCGCGGACAAGGCTAGTCTGGCCAAGCGGTAGATTGACCTCATGGTGAGGAGCGGCCGTCGGCCGCGTCTCGAACCATGGCCGCCCATCCTTCGAGACGCGCCTGCGGCGCTCCTCAGGATGAGGGCGGGTAGAGAGCAAGAACAAGAAGAACAGGAAACGAAGTGCTGGGGGGATTTCTCGCTCTGTTGTCGGCGGCGACGTTCGCCTTCGAGACCGCCACCGCGCGGCGCGGCGTGCTGACTGCCACGGTGGCGCAGGCGCTGTCGATCACGGTGCCGCTCGGGGTGCCGATCTTCTTCGTGGTCGCGGCTGCGTTCGGCGCGCTCGGCACCGTGCTCGGATTTTCGACGGAGGCGATCGTCTATCTCGCGCTCGCCGGCGTTTTGCACTTCGTCTGGGGTCGTTACTGCAATTACCGTGCGTCGAAGGCGATGGGTGCGAACCTGGTCGCGCCGGTCCAGCAATGCAACATGCTGGTCACGCTGGGGCTCGCGATCTGGATCCTTGGCGAGCATCTGACGCCCTTGCGCGTGCTCGGCATCGGGCTCGTCGTGCTCGGCCCTGCGCTGACCTACGACCGCAAGCGCGGCAAAACCTCGGAGGCGAAGGCATCCGATACCAAACCCACGGACACCATCGCCGGCGCGCCGATCGAGACCGAAACGCGCAAGCTGTTCCAGCCGAATTATGCGGAGGGCTACCTCTTTGCGCTGCTATCCTCGACTGGCTACGGCATCAGCCCGGTGCTGGTGCGGCTCGCGCTCGAAAACAAGGGCCTCGAGTCGAGCCTCGGTGGCGGCCTGATCTCCTACACCGCGGCGACGCTCGCATTCGCGCTGATCCTGCTGCTGCCCGGCCAGTGGAGCCATGTGCGCGCGCTCGACCGCGGGGCGGCGAAATGGTTCGCGATCTCCGGCGTCTGCGTCTGCTTCGCGCAGATGCTGCGCTACATGGCGCTGGTGCTCGCGCCGGTGTCGGTGGTGACGCCGATCCAGCGGCTTTCGCTGGTGTTCCGGCTCTATTTCAGCCGCATCATCAATCCGGAGCATGAGGTGTTCGGCGGCCGCATCGTGCTGGCGACGATCGTGTCGCTCGCCGGTGCGCTGGCGCTGTCCGCGAGCACCGAGCTCGTGCAGTCGGTGGTGCCGCTGCCCGACTGGGCCAAGACGTTCCTCAACTGGCACTGGCCGTGATCGGAAAGCCGTAGATGCTCGGAGGCTTGCTCGCACTCTGCTCGGCCGCGTGCTTCGCATTCAACAATGCGAGCGTGCGGCGCGCCGTGCTCACCGGCTCGATCGCGCAGGGCATGGCGATCACGGTGCCGCTCGGCGTGCCGCTGTTCTTCCTTGGGGCGCTCGTCACCGGCAATCTCGCGGCGGTGCTCGGCTTCTCGCCCACCGCGCTGGCCGCGCTTTCGACCGCCGGCGTCATGCACTTCGTGTGGGGTCGGTACTGCAACTACCGCGCCACGCGTGCGATCGGCACCAACCTCACCGCGCCGGTCCAGCAGTTCAATCTCGTGATCACGCTGGTGCTGGCGATCTGGCTGCTCGGCGAATACCTCACGCCGTTGAAGATCCTCGGGATCGTGTTGGTGCTGCTGGGGCCAACTTTCGCCATGCAGAAGAAGTCGCCGGCGCAAGGACAGGATGGTGCGCGTGCGGTTTCCGACGAGAAGATCACGCCGATCGATGCGGAGAAACCGGCGGCGTTCCAGCCGAAATATGCCGAGGGTTACACGTTCTCGCTGTTGTCGGCGACCGGCTATGGCCTGAGCCCGGTGCTGGTGCGCTTCGGATTGGAGAACCAGGGAGTCGGCGTCGCGTTTGCGGGCGGGCTCGTCGCCTATGTCGCGGCGACGGCGGTGTTCGCGCTCGTGCTGTTGTGGCCCGGACAATGGAAGCATGTCTGGCAAACCGAGCGCGAGGCCGCGAAGTGGTTCACGTTCTCCGGCTTCCTGGTGTTCTGCTCGCACATGTTCCTCTACATGGCGATGTCGGTCGCGCCGGTGACCGTGGTATCGCCGATCAACCGGCTGTCGATCCTGTTTCGGCTGTTCTTCAGCCGGCTGCTCAATCCAAAGCACGAGGTGTTCGGCGGCGGGGTCGTGCTCGCGACTGTGGTCTCCATGACGGGCGCGGTGCTGCTGTCGCTCAGCACGGACCTCGTGCAATCGGTGCTGCCGCTGCCGGAGGGCGTGGTACCGCTGCTGAACTGGCGCTGGCCCTAATACCCCGCCGCCAATGAGCCCCGCGTGCGCGGATCGGCGGCGCCGACGAAGCCGAGCGGCGTCACCAAAATCGTGTTCGCCGAGGTGCCGCCGTAGGGCCGCCGGTCGATCTTGTGGCCGCGCCCTTCGAGCGCCGTGACGACGTCATTCGGCAGGCCCTGCTCGACGATCAGGCTATCAGGCGACCATTGATGATGGATGCGCGGCGCCGACACCGCTGCCGCGGCGTCCATGTTGCGGTCGATCACATTGACCACGACCTGCAGCACCGAGGTGATGATGCGGCTGCCGCCCGGCGATCCGGTCACGATCAGCGGCCGGCCGTTCTTGGTGACGATGGTCGGGGTCATCGACGACAGCGGGCGCTTGTTTGGCCCGGGCGCGTTGGCGTCGCCGCCGATCAGCCCGTAGGCGTTGGGGGTGGCGGGCCGCGCGGCGAAATCGTCGAGTTCGTTGTTGAGCAGCACGCCGGTGCCTTCGGCCACCAGGCCGACGCCGTAACTGAAATTGAGCGTGTAGGTGTTGGCGACCGCGTTGCCGTAGCGGTCGATCACCGAGAAGTGCGTGGTGTTCTCGCCCTCGCGCGGCAACGCCACGTCGCTGCGGATCTCGTGCGACGGCGTGGCGCGCGCGGGGTCGATGTTGGCACGAAGCTGCGCGGCGTAGCGCTTGGACATCAGGCGTACGATCGGAGCGCTCACCACCGCCGGATCACCGAGATAGGCGGCGCGGTCGGCATAGGCGCGCCGCATCGCCTCGATCATCAGGTGCAGGCGCGCGGCGTCGTCCTGCTCGTTGAGCTTGTAGCCCTCGAGCACGTTGAGCATCTCGATCAGCACCACGCCGCCCGACGACGACGGCGGCATCGAGATGATCTCGTGGCCGCGATAGCGACCGCGCACCGGCTGGCGCACATGCGGGCGGTAGTTCCTGAGGTCGTCCGCGGTCATGATGCCGCCGGCGGCCTGGATTCCCGCCGCGAGCTTCTCGGCGATCGGGCCCTCGTAGAACGCGCGTGGCCCCTGCTGCGCGATGGCTTCGAGTGTATTGGCGAGGTCGCGCTGCACCAGCCGGTCGCCGGGCCCGAGCGCATTGCCGTCGGATTTGAGGAAGATCTTTGCCGAGGCCGGCCAGCGTCCCAGCCGCGTGCGCGCCCGTGGCAGCGAGTCCGCGATATCGTCATCGACGTCGAAGCCGTCGCGCGCGAGCGCGATGGCGGGGGCGATCAGCTCCGCCAACGTCAGACGGCCGGAGCCGTAGCGTTGATGCGCCAGCGCCAGTCCCGCAACCGTGCCGGGAACGCCGATTGCCAAGGCCGAGTCGCGTGATTTGCGGGGGTCGGCATTGCCCTTCTCGTCGAGGAACATGTCGCGGGTCGCGGCTGCCGGCGCGGTCTCGCGGTAGTCGATGGCGATGTTTCTCGGGCCGGCTTTCGGGCCGCGCTGGCGCTCGCTCAGGCGGATGACCATGTAGCCGCCGCCGCCGATATTGCCGGCGCGGGGGTAGGTGACCGCCATCGCGAAGCCGGTCGCGACCGCGGCATCGACGGCGTTGCCGCCGCGCTCGAGCACCGCGAGGCCGACGCGGGCGGCGCGCGCCTCCTGCGCTACCACCATGCCGTTGCGGGCTTCGACCGCGCCTTCCGCGCGGGCGGTGGGCGGCGACAGCACCAGAACGGCGGCAAGCAGGGAAAAGGCGAGGCGGAACATCGTGTTCTTTCGAATAAGACGCGGATCATGGCCCGCGCAGCCCCCTGGAACAAGCAGCCGAATTCTTACCGTCACACGGGACTGCTAGCGTTCAATTCCGCCTGATCGCCCGCTTTCTCAACGATTTTGTCCCTCGCGCCCTCGCTGCCGGGAGTGCTGTTGATGTGCTCGCCCTACGGGAATCCGGCCGGACGCTCTCGACGCCGCCGCATGGATGATAAAAACTCCCCGGTCTACAATGGCCTGGCCGATTCCCCCGTCTTTCGGGATCGCGCCGCCATCAAGGACCTTGCATGCAGCATTCCGTTGGAACCGACGAGGAGCAATCTGCGGCCCTGCTCGTCGCCGTGGCGGAGGCGCTGTTGACGGCGCAAAACCCTTCAGTCCCCTCGGATTTCATCTCCGGTCTGTTTGACCGCGCCGCGCCGGAAGACCTCGTCCGCTATGACGGGCGCGATATCGCCGCACTGACCGAGTCGGCCTGGGCTTTTTTCGCGGAGCGCAATCCCGGCACGCCGAAGCTGCGCATCGCATCGCCGGCCGGCGCCAGCGAGCTGCTGCGCCACACGTCGGTGATCGAGATCGTCAACGACGATATGCCGTTCCTGCTCGACTCGGTGATGGGCGAGCTGGCGGAGCGCGGCATCGAAGCGCGGCTGGTGGTGCATCCGGTGTTCACCGTCACGCGCGACCCGTCGGGGCGGCTGACCGGCTTCGAGGGGCTGCGGCCTTCGGGCAACGGTGCCTCGCGCGAAAGCTTCATCCACATCCACCTCGACCGCATTGCCGACGAGGCCCAGCACGCGGAGCTGATCGCGGCGATCGAAACCGTGCTCGCGGACGTTCGGCTCGGTGTCAGGGATTGGCGGGCGATAACCGCGCGCGTCGGCGAGATCGCCGCCGAGCTCAAGGTCAATCCGCCGCCGCTTCCGAAGGAAGAGATCGAGGAGGCGGTCGCCTTCCTCGAATGGCTGGTTGGCGACAACTTCACGTTCCTCGGCGCGCGCGACTACGTCTTCACCGACAAGGAGGACGCGCTCGAGCCGATGCATGAGACCGGGCTCGGCCTGTTGCGTTCGCCCGAGCGCCGCGTGCTGCGTACCGGCACCCAGCTTGTGCAGGTCACGCCGGAGCTGCGCGCCTTCCTGATGGAACCGAAGCTCCTGATCGTCACCAAGTCGGCGGTGCGCTCGAAAGTGCACCGGCGCACGCACATGGACTACATCGGCATCAAGCGCTTCGATGCCAACGGCAAGCTCATCGGCGAGTTCCGCATCGTCGGCCTGTTCACGTCGACGGTCTACACGCGCTCGACCCGTACCATTCCGTACCTGCGTCGCAAGGTCGACGCGGTGATCAAACGCGCCGGCTTCGATCCGGACGGCCATTCCGGCAAGGCGCTGGCCAACGTGCTGGACACCTATTCGCGCGACGAGCTGTTCCAGATCGACGAGGACACGCTCTACCAATTCGCAATGCTGATCCTGCAGCTCGACGAGCGCCCGCGCATCCGGGTGCTATCGCGCCATGACCGCTTCGACCGTTTCGTGTCGGTCTTCGTGTTCGTGCCGCGCGACCGCTACAACAGCGCGGTGCGGACCGCGATCGGTCAGTATCTCGCCGAGGTCTATCAGGGCCGTGTCAGCGCCTACTATCCGTTCTTCGCGGAAGGGCCGCTGGTGCGGGTCCATTTCATCATCGGGCGCGACCAGGGCGACTGCCCCCACCCGGCCCGGGCCGCGCTCGAAGAGACCATCGGCTCGATCATCCGCACCTGGACTGACGGCCTGTCCGATGCGCTGAGCGTGGTGCACGACCCCGGCCGCGCCCGCGAGCTGTTCGATCACTACCGTGACGCCTTCTCGGAAGGCTACCGGGCGAGCTATTCGCCGCTGGTCGCGGTCGACGACATCAAGGTGATCGCGGGCCTGTCGGACGAGCGGCCGCTGTCCGCCGATTTCCACCGGCGCACCGAAACGGTCGACGGCGGTATCGGGCTCAAGGTGTGGAGCTTCGGCCGTCCGATCGCGCTGTCGGAGCGCGTGCCGATCCTGGAGAACATGGGCTTCCGCGTGGTGGACGAGCAGACCCACCACATCCAGCTCGACGCCGACGACCGCCCCGACGTCTGGCTGCACGACATGGTGCTGGAGCGCTCCGGTAACGGCGACGTAGACCTGCTGGACGCCAAGCAACGGTTGGAAGCGTGCTTTATCGTCGTCATGACCGGCGGCGCCGAGAATGACGGCTACAACGCGCTGGTGCTGTCCGCCGGGTTGGCCTGGCGCGACGTCGCGCTGATCCGCACGATCTCGCGGTTCCTGCGCCAGATCCGCGTGCCGTATTCGCAGGATTACATGTGGGACACGCTGGCGCGGCATCCGCAGCTGGCGGCGCAGGTGGTGCAGCTGTTTCATGTGCGGTTCGACCCGCGGCTCGCGTCGATGCCGGATGCGCGGACCGTCAAGCAGGACGAGATCGTCGCCGGCATCGAACAGGCGCTGGCCTCCGTCCAGAGCCTGGACGAGGACCGCATCCTGCGCCACTTCGTCAACGCCGTGCAGTCGGCGCTGCGCACCAACTACTACCAGATCGATATCGAGGGGCGGCCGAAGGCGCAGATCGCGATCAAGTTCTCGAGCCGCAAGCTCGAAGGCCTGCCGCTGCCGAAGCCGCTCTATGAGATTTTCGTCTATTCGCCGCGGGTCGAGGGCGTGCACCTGCGGTTCGGCAAGGTCGCGCGCGGCGGCATCCGCTGGTCCGACCGGCCACAGGATTTCCGCACCGAGGTGCTCGGGCTGGTGAAGGCGCAGCAGGTCAAGAACGCCGTCATCGTGCCCGTCGGTGCCAAGGGCGGCTTCGTGCCAAAGCTGATGCCAAAGGGCGGCACCCGCGAGCAGATCCAGGCCGAGGGCACCGCGGCCTACAAGCTGTTCATCTCGACACTGCTCGATGTCACCGACAATCTCGGCGACGATGGCGTGATCCCGCCCGAGAACGTCGTGCGGCATGACGACGACGATCCCTATCTCGTGGTCGCCGCCGACAAAGGCACCGCGACCTTCTCCGACATCGCCAACGGCATCGCGCAAGAGCGCGGCTTCTGGCTTGGCGACGCCTTCGCCTCCGGCGGCTCCGCCGGCTACGACCACAAGAAGATGGGCATCACCGCCCGCGGCGCCTGGGAATCGGTGAAGCGGCACTTCCGCGAGATGGATATCAATATCGGCACCACGCCATTCACCTGCGTGGGCGTCGGCGACATGTCGGGCGACGTATTCGGCAACGGTCTGCTGCGGGAGATGACGACCAAGCTGGTCGCCGCGTTCGACCACCGCGACATCTTCATCGATCCTAATCCGGATCCCGCGCGTACGTTCCACGAGCGCAAGCGGCTGTTCGAGCTGCCGCGGTCGAGCTGGCAGGACTACGACAAGTCGCTGATCTCGGCCGGCGGCGGTATCTATCCGCGCTCGCTGAAGGAGATCACGCTGTCGCCGCAGGCGCAGGCGGCGATCGGCTTCGCCAAGGCCAAGGCCACGCCGCAGGAGGTGATGAACGCGATCCTCAAGGCGCCCGCTGACCTCCTGTTCTTCGGCGGCATCGGCACCTATGTGCGCGCAGCGACCGAGACCGACGACGCCGTCGGCGACCGCGCCAACGACGCGATCCGCGTCACCGGCGCGGATTTGCGCTGCAAGGTGGTGGGCGAGGGCGCCAATCTCGGCATGACCCAGCGCGGCCGCATCGAGGCGGCGCTGCGCGGCGTGCGGCTCAATACCGACGCCATCGACAATTCGGCGGGCGTCAACACCTCGGACATCGAGGTCAACATCAAGATCGCGCTGACGCGGCCGGTGCGCGACGGCCGGCTCGTCGGCGACGCCCGCAACGCGCTGCTCGCGGAAATGACCGACGACGTCGCCGCGCTGGTGCTGCGCAACAATTATCTCCAGCCATTGTCGATCTCGCTCGCCGAGCGGCAGGGCGTCGGCTATCTCGGCTTCTTCTCGCGGCTGATGCAGACGCTCGAAGGCAAGCACCTGCTCGACCGTAACGTCGAATTCCTGCCGGACGACAAGGAGATCGACGAGCGGCGGCGGCGGTCGGTGGCGCTGACGCGGCCGGAACTCGCCGTGCTGCTCGCTTACGCCAAGTTGGCGCTGAAGGACGAGCTCCTGGAGTCCGAGGTTCCCGATGATCCATATCTCGCGCGCGAGCTCGGGCGCTATTTCCCCGGCCCGATTGCCGAGCAGTTCCCCGACGCGCTCACGCACCACCGCCTGTGCCGCGAGATCATCGCCACCCAGCTCGCCAATTCGATCATCAATCGCGGCGGGCCGCAGTTCGTGGTGCGCACCGAAGACCAGACCGGCGCGTCCGCCGCCAAGATCGCCACCGCGTTTGCCGCGGTGCGCGACAGCTACGGAATGACCGCGCTTAACACCGAGATCGATGGTCTCGACAACAAGATCGCCGGCGGCCTCCAGCTCGATCTCTATGCAGCGGTGCAGCGGCTGTTGCGCGACCGCGTGGTCTGGTTCCTGCGCAATGTCGACCTGAGCAAGGGCCTCGCGACCCTCGTCACCCACTATCGCGACGGCATCGCCGCGGTGGATGCGGCGCTTGACGGCGCGTTGACAGCGGAGGCGCTGGCTGCGCGCGACGGCAGGATGGCCGATCTCGTGACCGCGGGCGTGTCCGACAAGCTCGCGCGCCAGCTTGCGAGCCTGCCGGCACTGACCGCCGCTCCCGACATCGTGCTGGTGGCCGAGCGTACGGCTAAGAACATCGCCGACGTGACCGCGACCTATTTCGCGGCCGAGTCGTTCTTCCAGCTCGACCGCATCACGCGGGCGGCCCGGGAGATCAAGGTTTCTGACTACTTCGACCGGCTGGCGCTCGACCGCGCGCTCGACTCGATCGGCGACGCCGAGCGGCGCATGGCTGCGGCCATGACCGGTGACGGGGCCGCCGGCGCGGCCGCGGTCGATGCGTGGGTTGCCATGCGGGCCGCGGATGTCCAGCGTATCCGCGGGGCGGTGCAGGAGATCGCGAATTCGGGGTTGACGCTGTCGAAGCTCACGGTCGCCGCCAGCCTGCTCGGCGACCTCGTCAGACAATAGCGAGTGACGGAATTAGTCGCAGTCCATGCTGTCGCCGGACCGGGCGACCCGGCCGATCGCGTGCGCCGGGGCTTGCTCGAACTCGTCCTCCAGCTGGGACGCCCGGCTGCGAAGCTCGTCGGCCATTCTGCGCAACCGCCCCGCGACGGTGAGGTCGAAGGTCGACCGCGACAGGGCGATGCAATGTTCCGCCTGGCGGCGAAGGAAGCTGATGTCGGTCTGTTTCATGACTGCCCCGTCTCCGGCGGGCTCGCTATTGCAATCAAAACGCGGGGCAATCCGATCCGTTCCCTGAAGATTGAATCTCTTGGGATGAAAATCCGGCAATATTAACAGGGACCTAAGTACCGGATTCGGCGGCCGGGACTTGGGCGGTGGTGTTTCAGTGCCGAAAATGCCGGGTCGCAGTGAACACCATGGCGACGCCATGGTCGTCGGCGGCCTTGATGACCTCATTGTCGCGCATGGAACCGCCGGGCTGGATCACCGCAGTGGCGCCGGCCTCGATCGTAACCAGGAGACCGTCGGCGAACGGGAAGAAGGCATCGGAGGCGACCACCGAGCCCTTGGTCAGCGGCTCGGCCAGGCCCGCCTCCTGGGCGGCGTCCTGCGCCTTGCGGGCCGCGATGCGGGCGGCGTCGACCCTGCTCATCTGGCCGGCGCCGATGCCGACGGTCGCGAGGTCCTTGGCATAGACGATGGTGTTCGACTTCACGTGCTTGGCGATGCGGAACGCAAACGTCAGGTCGGCGAGTTCTGCTTTGGTGGGCGCGCGCTTGGTGACGACCTTGAGGTCCAGGTCGTCGACCACGGCGTTGTCGCGCGACTGCACCAGCAGCCCGCCCGCCAGCGACTTCACCGTTAGCCCATTGCCACGCGGATCGGGCAGGCCGCCCGCGAGCAGCAGGCGCAGGTTCTTCTTGGCGCCGACGATTGCGATCGCCTCGTCGGTTGCGTCGGGGGCAATGATGACCTCGGTGAAGATCTCGGTGATCGCCCGCGCGGCTTCGGCATCAAGCGTGCGGTTGAGCGCGACGATGCCGCCGAACGCGGAGACCGGGTCGCAGCGCAGCGCCTTGGCGTAAGCATCGAGGATGCTGGCGCCCTCGGCGACACCGCAGGGGTTGGCATGCTTGATGATGGCGACAGCGGCCGTGCGCTTGGGATCGAACTCCGCGACGCATTCATAGGCGGCGTCGGTGTCGTTGAGGTTGTTGTAGGAGAGCTGCTTGCCCTGCACCTGCCGCGCCGTGGCGACGCCCGGCCGCTGCTCGCCCGAGCGGTAGAATGCGGCCTGTTGGTGCGGGTTCTCGCCGTAACGTAGTGCCTCCGTCAGCCGGCCGCCGAACGCCCGGAACGCCGGCGCGTTGTCGCCAAGCTGAAGCGCGAACCAGTTCGAGATCGCGGCATCGTAGACCGCGGTGCGCGCATAGGCTTTGGCGGCGAGCTTCCGGCGCAGTGTTTCCGTCGTGCCGTTGTGCTTGCTGAGGTCGTCGAGCACCGCCGCATAGTCGGCGACGTCGACCACGACCGCGACGTCGCCGTGATTCTTCGCCGCGGCGCGGATCATCGCCGGGCCGCCGATGTCGATATTCTCGATGCAGGTTTCGAAATCGGCGCCCTTCGCGACAGTTTCTTCGAACGGATAGAGGTTTACCACCAGCAGGTCGATCGGGCGGATGCCGTGCGCCTGCATGGCGCCGGCGTGCTCTTTGTTGTCGCGGATCGCAAGCAGCCCGCCGTGCACCTTCGGGTGCAGGGTCTTCACCCGGCCGTCCATCATCTCCGGGAAGCCGGTGATCTCCGACACCTCGGTCACCTTGAGGCCGGCGGCAGCCAGCGTCTTGTGGGTACCGCCCGTGGACACCAGCTCGACGCCGCGTTCCGCCAGCGTTCGGGCGAATTCAATCAGGCCGGCTTTGTCGGAAACCGAGATCAGGGCGCGGGCTATGGGGCGGATGTTTTCGGTCATGATGGCAGGCCGTTAGCATAGCGTTGCTGCGTGCGCCACCGGCCGGATCTGGGCGCTCGGCTCAAGGTTTGAGCAGGCGCCGCCCCGGCGCGTCCTGGGTCGCTCATAGTGGCAGCTTCGGCTCCTCGCCGCGGCCGCGACGCGGGGCCAGCGGTGAGGCCGCGATCATCGAGAACGTCCACTGCACCCGCGCCACTTTGCGGGCGCGGCCGTAGATCACGATCTGGTGCGTGCGCCGCGGTCCGTCATTGCCGGCGAGGTAGACGCTTTCCTCCAGCTCGATGCGGTCCTCGTAGGCGCTGAAGGTCCAAACTTCCTTGTTGGGCAGCGTCAGCATCGCGCCGTGGGAATCCTGCAGCCGGCTGGCTTTCACCGACGGATGCAGGTGGAAGCGCAGCGCGAACTGGTCGTGTTCTGCGGAAATCTCCTGGTCGTTGGGACTGAACACATCCTCGCCGTCGAGCCGGCTGCCGTCGGCGGACAACATGATCGCGCGCCGGTGGATGACGCTGAAATTCTCGGCGTAGCCGTCATGCGATGTGCGCAGCACCAGCGCGCCGCCTTCGCCTTCGTCGCGCGCCACCTCGACATTGCGCGGTCCGCCGATGATCGGCGCGCCCTGCAGCATGCGACGGATCGGCCCGGACTCGATGAAGCGGCATGACGACACGTCGTTGAATGTCGCGGTCGAGTGCGCGCTGGTGGCGCGTGCGACCTGCCGCCAGCTATCGCGTCCGCTTGCCGGCAATCCGCAATTGACGATGATGCGATTGAATTTGGCCGACAGCTCGAACGACAGGCAGCCGGCATGCGCCTCCTGGCTCACCGGCATCGGCGGCGGCGTGCCGGTGTCCATGATGATGACGGTGCCGCCCGCCTCCAGCCGCTGATAGCCGGAATGCGCGGCGTTCGCGACCGGCGTCCCGCGTGCGTCGTCGTAGGCGAGGATCGTGCTCAGGATATCGGAGCGGGTCGTGCCCATGCCGTTGAACAGCGCGAAGTTGCCGTCGCCGTGCCGGAAGAAACGCAGCATCGGCATCATCCGGTCGATCGCATGCATGAGCGGCGGCGGCGGCGCCACGTTGCGGGAGGTGAACATCGTCCGCAGCGGCAAGAGATCGACCAGAAGCTCGATCAGCGCGCCGGGATCGCGGCTGATATGCCCGCCGTCGGGCAGGATCTGCCGGTTCAACTCGTCGCCCAAGCGTTTGGCGGCAACCTTGATGTACCGCGCCTGGTTCGCCATGCACAACGACCCGTACATCACCGCGATCATCGACAGGAGCCGTGGCACGCCGTCGCGCGCATCGCCCGCGGTGTGACGCAACTGTCGGACCTGGCGCGTGAGGCTGCGCAGAAAGCGCCGGTAAAACCGCACGTCGGAATCGTCGAGCACCAGCGGCGCCTGGCTGATCCAGGAGATGATCCGGCGCGCGGTGACCTCGGGTCGTCTGGCGGCGGCGTCACCGGAGCCCTGCAACGAGATCCACTCGTCGACCAGCGCGCGCGCATTGGCGCGAGTGATCCCGGAGTCCGCGGCGCGCAGGTGGCGCAGCCAGCTGAACCCGTGCAGCGCCACCGACCAGTCTTCGGACGGCGCCTTCACCTCGAACGGCGAGCGTGCGTCGCACACCACCACCTTGCCGCCGAACGAGAACCGGCCGGCGTAGATTTCGCTCGCGCGGGTGGAATCGGCGGTGCGCAAATCCTGGGGTGCAATGAGCAGACGGTCGGGTGCGCCCGACAGGAAGGGCAGGCGCGCGAGCGAGAGCCCGGTCAACCGGCCGAGCAGCTTGCGAGCCATCCCCTTCGCCAGAAACACGGACAACCGTGTCCGTTCCGCGACCGAAGCGCGCGACATCGACGCGTAATTCCCCTCACTGCGGGCGTGCCATGGGTCCCGCGGGCGGGACCATACCCGAACGGCGTGACGGCGGCCAACCAACGGTTCAACTACACACGCTCAATCCGGCAGCCATAGAAACCGTCGAGGCCGCTCATTTGTGGCCTGGAATCAGGTAGTTGGCAGGGCAGAGTGCGCAGGTCGCCGGCGGCGTCCAGGAAGCGAGCGCCGCCCGGAAGCTCGCTCGCTACAACTGGACGGCGACGGACGCGGGAATCGCTCGCCAGCAGCTCAGTCACCGGCGCCACCCCCTCGTCCGGCTCCAGCGAACAGGTGCAGTAGACAATGAGGCCGCCCGGCCGGGTGAGCTCGACGGCGCGCGCCAGCAGGCGGCGCTGTAAGGCGGCCAGCGTCGCAATGTCCGATTCGCGCTTGAGCCAGGGGATGTCGGGGTGCCGGCGGATGGTGCCGGTCGCGGAGCAGGGCGCATCGAGCAGCACCGCGTCGAACGGCTCCGACTGCCATTCCGTGACGTCGGCGGTGACGGTGTCGGCGGTGAGGTTGAGCCGCGCGAGATTCTGTTTCAGTCGTTCGAGCCTTGACGCCGAGCGGTCGACGGCGGTGACGCGCGCGCCCGCCGCCGCAAGCTGCGCGGTCTTGCCGCCCGGGGCCGCGCAGAGATCGGCGACCGATTTGCCGCGCACGTCGCCGAGCAGTTGGGCGGGCAGCGCCGCCGCCGCGTCCTGCACCCACCATGCGCCCTCGTCGTAACCCGCCAACCGCGGCACCGGCCCATGCACGACGGCGCGCACCGATCCGGTCGGGAGCACCTGTCCGCCCAGCGCGTCGGCCCAATGCGCCGGATCCGACTTCACCGAGATGTCGAGCGCCGGTTCCTGGCCGTTGGCGGCGGCGATGGCGTAGGCGAGCTCGGCGCCGTATGCGCGCTGCCAGCGCGCCATCAGCCATTCCGGCGTGTCGAGCGCGACGGTGTCCTTGTTGAGCAACTGCTGCGCGCCGCCGTTTGCGACCTTGCGCAGCACGGCGTTGACCAGGCCCGCATAGCCCGCGTCGCGCCGGTCCGCCTGCACCAGCCGCACCGACAGGTCGACCGCCGCGTGGTCGGGCACGTCGAGCCACAGGATCTGCGCGGCGCCGGTCAGCAGCGCGGTCTCGACCCGGTGGGAGTCCTTCGGAAGCCCGCGTTCGAGATAGAGGCCAAGCAGGTGGCGCAGCGTGCCGAGACGCCGCAACACGGTGGCGATCAGCCGGCGGGCCAGCGCACGATCGCGATCGGGCAGCGACGCGAGCCCGGCGTGAGCGCCGCCGCCGTCGAGCTGGTCGTCGAGCGAGCGGCCACGGCGCAGCACGCCTTCCAGGATTTCGGCAGCAATGCGGCGCGCCGCGAGGCCTTGCGGGTCCGGCGATGGTTCAGGGGAATTCATGCGCTCCTGTCGCACGAAATCACGTCGCCAGGTAGGAGCAATTTGATGGGCTCTCCGGTGTCTCTTTGACCATGGCAAAAATCTCGTCTCGTGATACGAACGTCGCGGTCATCATTCTGGCGGCGCAAAACTGGCGTTTGCGGCGCGACAATCGATGACGACAGCCCGCGCTGGGATCGGCCGCAACCCTCCGTTCATGCCTGATAGCTTGCCGCACGCATCGCCCTCTGCATCGCGCGCCGGCGCCGAGTCATCGCTGCGCCTGCTCAACACGGTCTTCGGCCACGCGACGTTCCGCGGCGCGCAGCAGGAGATCGTCACGCATGTCGCTGACGGCCGCGACGCGCTGGTCCTGATGCCCACCGGCGGCGGCAAATCGCTGTGCTACCAGCTTCCCGCGCTGCTGCGCGCCGGCACGGCGCTGGTGGTCTCGCCGCTCATTGCGCTGATGCAGGATCAGGTGGCTGCCCTCACGCAGCTGGGCGTGCGCGCGGCGTTCCTCAACTCCACGCTCGACGGTCGCGCGGCCTACGAGGTGGAACGCGCGCTGCGCGGCGGCGAACTCGATCTGCTCTATGTCGCTCCGGAACGGCTGATGATGCCGCGCATGCTTGAACTGCTCACGCAGTCGACGCTGGCGCTGTTTGCCATCGACGAGGCGCATTGCGTATCGCAGTGGGGCCACGACTTTCGGCCCGAATATCTTCAATTGTCGGTGCTGCACGAGCGCTTCCCCAAGGTGCCGCGCATTGCGCTCACGGCGACGGCCGATCCGCAGACGCAGCAGGAGATCATCGAGCGGCTTGCGCTCAATGATGCGCGGGTATTTGTCTCCAGCTTCGATCGACCGAACATCCGCTACGCCATCGTCGACAAGCAAGACACGAGCAGCCGGCTGTTGCGCTTCATCCGCGAAGAGCATCCGAACGATGCGGGCATCGTCTATTGCCTGTCGCGCAAGAAGGTCGAGGAGACCGCGGCATCGCTTGCCGCGCAGGGTGTTCGCGCGTTGCCTTATCACGCGGGCATGGATGCCGCGACGCGCGCCGCACATCAGGCGCGGTTTCAGCGCGAAGACGGTATCGTCATCGTCGCCACCATCGCCTTTGGCATGGGCATCGACAAGCCGGATGTGCGCTTTGTCGCGCATGTCGATTTGCCCAAGAGCATCGAGAGTTACTACCAGGAGACCGGGCGAGCCGGCCGTGACGGTGCGCCGGCCGACGCATGGATGGCATACGGTCTGGGCGACGTAGTGCAGCAGCGACGCATGATCGAGCAGTCTGAAGGCAGCGAGACCTTCAAGCGCGTATCGCTGGGCAAGCTCGAAGCGTTGCTCGGCCTGTGCGAGACCGCGGGTTGTCGCCGCGCGCGGTTGCTCGATTATTTCGGCGAGACGGGCGAAACCCGCAATTGCGGCAACTGCGATAACTGCCTGGAGCCGCCACAGACGTGGGATGCAACCGAGGCCGCGCGCAAGGCGCTGTCTTGCATCTACCGCACCGGCCAGAATTTCGGCGCCGCGCATTTGATCGACGTGCTGCGCGGACGCGATACCGAGCGTGTGTCAAAATGGGGTCATGACAAGCTGAGCGTGTTCGGCATCGGTGCCGATCTTGACGACGCCGCATGGCGCAACGTGTTCCGTCAGGTCGTCGTGGCGGGCTACGCGCGCCCCAATCATGAGGCGTACGGCGCGCTGCAACTTACCGAGATAAGCCGGCCGGTGCTCAAGGGCGAACAGCGCGTGGTCATGCGCAGCGTGGCCGCGCGCAAGGCAAAGACGGCAAAGACGACCTCACGGGGCGGTGCCGGCAACGTGGCGATGTCCAGCGCGGATACGGAACTGCTCGCCCGGCTCAAGGCCTGGCGCGTGGCGCAGGCGCGCGAACAGTCGGTGCCGGCATACGTGATCTTTCACGACAGCACGCTTACCGCCATCGCTGTCGCACGGCCGCAGAATGCCGGGGCGCTCGCCGGCATCAGCGGCATGGGCGCGCGCAAGCTGGAACGATACGGCGCGGCGCTGCTGGAACTGTTGCGGCAATAGCCCTTCCCTTTTGAGCCGGGAAGGGTAAGGGGGGCGGCGATATTGGCCGCCGGCTCAGTCTCCTTAGCCCCACGGGCCGCCGCGGCGAGTGCCCCACGGGCTGCCACCCGCGTTGCTGCCGGCGCCGGTCTGCGGCACCGTCGGCCGGCGCGGCGCACCAGTGAAACCGCCGCCGCCGAAGCCGCCGCCGCTACTCACGCCCATCTCCGCTCCGAGCTGTTGCAGCGCCGCGATCCGATTTTCGGTCTTGGGGTGGGTCGCGAACAGGCTGTCCCAGCCGTGACCGCCGATCAGCGGGTTGATGATGAACATGTGCGCGGTGGCGGGATTCTGCTCCGCGCTCGGGTTCTCGATCTGGTGCGCGGCGTTGGAGATCTTCACCAGCCCCGAGATCAGCGGTGCGGGCGAGCCCTGGATCATCGCGCCGAGCTTGTCGGCCGAATATTCGCGGGTGCGGCTGATCGCCATCTGCACCAGCATGGCGGCAATCGGCGCCAGGATCACCATCGCCAGCGTGCCGATGATGCCGAAGCCGTTGTTGTTGTTGCGGTTGCCGCTGAACAACATGCCGAACTGCGCCAGCATCGAGATCGCGCCGGCGATCGTCGCGGTGATGGTCATGATCAGCGTGTCGCGGTTCTTGATGTGCGCAAGCTCATGCGCGACCACGCCGGCGACCTCGTCGCGGCTCAGGTAATTTAGCAGCCCGGTGGTGACGGCGACCGCCGAGTTCTCGGGATTGCGGCCGGTGGCGAACGCGTTCGGCTGCGGGTTGTCCATGATGAAGACTTTGGGCATCGGCAGGCCGGCACGGCCCGCGAGGTCACGCACCATGCGGTAGAGGTCGGGCGCCGAACTCTCGTCGACCTGCTGGGCGCCGTGCATCGACAGCACCATCTTGTCGGAATTCCAGTAGCTGAAGACGTTCATGCCGGCCGCGATCACCAGCGCAATCATCGCGCCGGTCTGCCCGCCGATCAGATAGCCGACACCCATGAACAGGGCCGTGAGCCCCGCCAGCAGGATGGCAGTCCGCATGTAGTTCATCGTGCCCTCTCCAGCGGCCGGTCGGTTGCTTCTGCGGCCGGCCAAGGCAGTAACGCGCCGTCGGTTAAAATCGGCGCAAGCCGCCGTGGAAAAGATGGGAACCCAAAGGCCGCAAATCAATCGTAGGAATATCAACCTCGTAGGAGTGCGGCGGGGTTATTACACAGGCCATTGCGGGCTTCTTGTTCCACCCGCTCCGTGTCATGATCGGCTCCGGGTTCTGAGGGTGAGGTTGCGTGGGGAGGTGGTCGTGCTGGCGCCGGCCGCAATCAAGCGTCGCTTTCAACTCGTGTTGATCAAGCCGTCGCATTACGACGACGACGGTTACGTCGTGCAATGGCGACGCTCCCTGATCCCTTCTAATTCGCTGTCCTGTGTCTACGCGCTCGCGCGCGATGCCGCCGATCGATGCGTGCTTGGCAGCGATGTCGAGCTGGACATCTCGGCCTGCGACGAGACCAACACCCGCGTCAGGGCTGACGTCATCATCGATCAGATCCGCCAGCACGATGGTTTCGGGATGGTTGGGCTGGTCGGCGTGCAATCGAACCAGTTCCCGCGCGCCATGGACCTGGCGCGACGGTTTCGCGCGGCCGGCATCCCGGTCGTCATTGGCGGATTCCATGTATCCGGCCTGCTGTCGATGATCCCGGAGATGCCGCCCGACTTGCGGGAAGCCGTCGATCTCGGTTGCACGTTGTTCGCAGGCGAAGCGGAAGGCGGGCGGTTCGACGGCATCCTGCGCGCCGCCGCAACGGGGACGCTCGCGCCGGTCTACAACTTCGTCAACGACCTTCCCGATATTGAAGCGGCGCCGACGCCGTTCCTGCCGCGCGAGACCATCGCGCGCGTGTTCGACCACTACGGCAGCTTCGACGCCGGTCGCGGCTGTCCGTTCCAGTGCTCGTTCTGCACCATCATCAATGTGCAGGGACGAAAATCGCGTCGCCGTACCGCGGACGACGTCGAGCGCCTGGTCAAACGGCACTGGGAACATGGCGTCCGGCACTTTTTCATCACCGACGACAACTTCGCGCGCAACAAGGATTGGGAAGAAATCTTCGACCGGCTGATCCAGATTCGCGAACGCGACAAGATCATGCTGCGGCTCATCATCCAGGTCGATACCGCGTGCCACAAGCTGCCGAACTTCATCGACAAGGCCGCCCGTGCCGGCGTGCACAAGGTCTTCATCGGGCTCGAGAACATCAATCCCGACAACCTGCTCGGCGCCAAGAAGCGGCAGAACAAGATCACCGACTATCGCGAGATGATGCTGGCCTGGAAGAACGCGGGCGTGATCCTCTACGCCGGTTACATCCTGGGCTTTCCAAACGATACGCCGGAATCGATTCTTGATGACATCGAGATCATCAAGAAGGAACTGCCGCTCGATATCCTGGAGTTCTTCTGCCTGACACCGCTGCCCGGCTCGGAGGATCACAAGAACCTCTGGCAGAAGGGGGTCTGGATGGACCCCGACATGAACAAATACGACCTCGAGCACGTCACCACCGGGCATGCGCGGATGACGCATGACGCGTGGCTCAAGGTCTATCAGCAGGCTTGGTCGTCCTACTATACGCGCGAGCACGTGCTGACGATCTTCCGCCGCGCCTACGCGCTTGGCGGCCACGGGGTGTCACGTCTGCAGTCGGTGGTGTGCATCTTCTCGTCGGCGGTCTCGATCGAGGGCGTGCACCCGCTACAAGCCGGCTTCTTGCGCCTGAAATTCCGGACCGACCGGCGGCCCGGCCTGCCGATCGAGCCGGTTTGGGCGTTCTATCCCAAGTACGGATGGGAACTGTTGTCGAAGGGCGTCCGCATCGGCGTTCGCTGGCTGGAGATGGACCGCTTGCGACGGCAGGCGCGCAAGGAACACGAGCGCCAGCCTTATATGGACCAGGCCATCACGCCGGTTTCGGCAGACGAAACCGACACGCTCGAAATGTTCACGCACAACGCGGCCGCGCGCGACCAAGTCGCGCATATCCGTAAGGTCGCGGAGCTGACGTCAGGCAAAGCGCGCGTGCCGCATCAGGCCTAAGGCCTGTGCCGGCTTCGCTCGTCCCCGATCGAGCGGGGACGAGCCGAGAACAACGGCGTGATCAGCGCGTGACGACGACCTGGGTGCCGACGCTGACGCGGGCGTAGAGGTCGAGCACGTGGCTGTTGTGCATGCGGATGCAGCCGTAGGACACGAAGCCGCCGATCGAGCCCGGCTGGTTGGTGCCGTGGATCGCGTATTCGCCGCCGCTGAGCGTCATCGCCGCGGCGCCCATCGGATTGCGCGGCGAGCCGCCTTCGATGACGTTCGGCAGCTTCGGGTTGGCGCGCTTGATGTCGGCGGGCGGCGACCACGCCGGCTTGATGTATTTGCCGTTGATGTAGGAGGTGCCGCTCCACTGCTGGCCGGCGCGGCCGACGCCGACCGGATAGCTGATGGCGCGATCCTGGCTGGTGACCAGGAACAGGCGGCGCTGGTTGGTGGAGACGACGATGGTCCCGACCGGATAGCCGCGGAACGCGACGGTGGCCTGAGCCTCCGCCGGACGTTGGGCCGAATCGAAGGCCGCAAGAACCATCACGGCGGCAAGCACCGCCAAGCTACGAAGGACATAAGACATGGGTCGAACCGCTTTTTCTTGTGCCAAACATGCGAGGCTTGTCAGCGGCGACCCGCATCCCAGCCCCAACCCCCACATACAATATTAAGGTAAACGGCCGGCAACCTCAGCGGAAACTGATTGGTAGCGTTACTTTTTCCCTAATTTCTTGGCGGCTGTGACGTCGCCGCAACAGCCACCAAATGTGGCGAAGCTGCAGGAAAACGCTGGCTTATGAGGATTTCCCGCCGACGTCTGCTCGGGGCCGCGGTCGCAGCCGCGTTCATGTCGCCGGCCCCCACATCGCCGGCGCCCAAATCGTCGGTGCCTGCGTCGCCAGCGCCAACGCCGCGCGGCCGGCGTGTTTCGCGGCCGCCGGTACTCAACGACGCGAGCCGCCTCAATTCCACGCCGATTGCCGCCCACCGGATCGTGCGCACCGATGACGAGCGGCGCTATGTCGAAGACGTACGCACGCTGCTGCGCGAGGCCGCAAGGGAGGGGCACCCCGTTTCCGTTGGCGGTGCGCGGCATTCCATGGGCGGCCAGAGCCTGCCACGCAATGGAATTGCGGCGTCGCTGTCGCTGCCGAAATGCGAGCCCGACACCGCGGCGCGGATTTATCGCGTGCGCTCGGGCACGCGCTGGAATCATGTCATCGGCACCCTCGACCCGCTCGGCTTCTCAGTCGCGGTGATGCAATCGAACAGCGATTTCAGCGTCGGCGGCACGCTGAGCGTCAACGCGCATAGCTGGCCGGTGCCGTACGGGCCGTTCGGCACCACCGTGCGGGCGCTACGGTTGATGTTGGCAGACGGTTCGGTCGTGACCTGTTCGCGCACCGAGAATGCCGAGCTGTTTTCGCTGGTGATCGGCGGCTACGGGCTGTTCGGAATCGTGCTCGACGCTGACGTCGGGACGGCTGACAACATGCTGCTGTTGCCGACGTTCGAGCGGATGCCGGCCGCGCGTGTCGCCGAACGTTTTGTCGCGACGGTGCGGGACGCACCCGTGCGCATGGCCTATGCACGGCTGTCGGTCGCGGCGCGGGGATTCCTCGAGGATGCGTTCGTGACGTCCTACCGTCCTGTGGCGACGCAACCGGAGCCGCTGCCGCCGGCCAATCGTTCGGCCGCCTATACGTTCCTGTCGCGGCAGGCGCTGCGACGCCAGGTCGGCTCCGAGCGCGGCAAGCAGGCGCGCTGGTATGCTGAGACGATGCTGCCGCCGCGTTTTGCGGCGAAACGGCCGCTGACGCGCAATACCATCCTGAGCTATCCGGTGTCGGCGCTGGCGGAGACCAGTCGGCGCCGCACCGACATCCTGCATGAGTATTTCATCCCGCCGGAACGCTTCGGGGAATTCCTCGCGGCCTGCTGCGAGCTCATTCCGCCCTCAAAGCAGGATCTGCTGAATGTCACATTGCGCTTCGTCGATACCGATCCGGTGAGCGTCCTTTCGTTTGCGCCGGCGCCGCGGATCGCCGCAGTGCTCTTGTTCTCGCAGGGCGTGAGCGGCGAGGCTGATCGCGCGATGGCGGCGTTGACCGAGCAGCTCATCGATGCGGTGCTGGCGATCGGCGGCAGCTTCTATCTGCCGTACCGCCTGCATGCGCGGGCGGATCAGCTGCGGCGCGCCTATCCGCGTCTGGATACGTTCATCGCCAAGAAGCGCGAGTACGATCCGCAGCTGCGGTTTCGCAATCTGATGTGGGACAGGTATCTTGCGTGAGGTTCAACAGCAGTTTGAATAGTGCAACGTCCCATATGTCCAGACCGAGCCGACGACGTTGATCGTGAACGCCAGCAGGAGCCACGCGCCAAGAAGCAGTGGATTGCGCAGCAGGCCGAAGAAACTTCCGATGAAGACGGCCACGCAGACTGCTGCAAGCGGGAACATGTGAAGCGTGAGCGGCCAAAGGTCTATCGCCCAATAGAGCGCGAACATGCCAAACGTCGACAAGAGGACAGCCAGCGCCAGCCACAGGGTCAGGCCGGTCCGCACAGTCGCATAGACGCCGGCCGCACAGGCAACGACATATCCAATAAGAATCCAGCCAAAATGGGCTAGCAGGAAGCTGCTGCCAAATCGGCTCACGACCACGTCTAGCGCAACACTACGCCCCCTTCCGGTTCTGCCGGTTCTTGACCAAGTCGTCGACTACCGTGGGATCGGCGAGCGTCGAGGTGTCGCCGAGTGCGCCGTAATCGTCCTCGGCGATCTTGCGCAGGATGCGGCGCATGATCTTGCCGGAACGGGTCTTCGGCAGTCCGGGCGAGAACTGAATGAGATCGGGCGACGCGATGGGCCCGATCTCCTTGCGCACCCACTGCACCAGCTCCTTGCGCAGGTCTTCGCTCGGCGTCTTGCCGGTCATCAAGGTCACATAGGCATAGATGCCCTGGCCCTTGATGTCGTGCGGATAGCCGACCACGGCCGCCTCCGACACGCTCTCGTGCGCGACCAGCGCGCTCTCGACCTCGGCGGTGCCGAGCCGGTGGCCGGCAACGTTGATGACGTCGTCGACGCGGCCGGTGATCCAGTAGTAGCCGTCCTCGTCGCGGCGGCAGCCGTCACCGGTGAAGTACTTGCCGGGATAGGCCTTGAAGTAGGTGTCGATGAAGCGCTGGTGATCGCCATAGACCGTGCGCATCTGGCCCGGCCACGAATCGGCGATGCAGAGATTGCCGCTGGCGGCGCCTTCCAGCACCTTGCCTTCGGCGTCGACGAGCTGCGGCACGATGCCGAAGAACGGCTTCGTCGCCGATCCGGGCTTGAGCTTGGTCGCGCCCGGCAGCGGCGTGATCAGGATGCCGCCGGTCTCGGTCTGCCACCAGGTGTCCACGATCGGGCAGCGGCCGTCGCCGACCACGCGGTGATACCACTCCCACGCTTCCGGATTGATCGGCTCGCCGACGGTGCCGAGCAGGCGCAGCGTCGATCGCGATGCTTTCTTCACGGGCTCGTCGCCGGCCTGCATCAGCGCGCGGATCGCGGTCGGTGCGGTGTAGAAGATGTTGACCTTGTGCTTGTCGCAGACCTCCCAGAATCGCGACATCGTCGGGTAGTTCGGCACGCCTTCGAACATCAGCGTGGTGGCGCCGTTCGCGAGCGGGCCGTAGACGATGTAGCTGTGGCCGGTGACCCAGCCGACGTCGGCGGTACACCAGTAGATGTCGCCATCGTGGTAATCGAAGACGTATTGGTGCGTCATCGCCACGTAGACGTGATAGCCGCCGGTGGTGTGCAGCACGCCCTTCGGTTTTCCAGTCGAGCCCGAGGTGTAGAGGATGAACAGCGGGTCTTCCGCGTTCATGTGCTCGCACGGACACTCCGAGGTCACGACCGCGGCGGCCGCGTCGTAGTAGACGTCGCGCACCGGGTCCATGTCGACCTTGGCGCCGGTGCGGCGCACGACGATGACGTGATCGACGCCCCCCACCTTGGCGATCGCCGCGTCGGTGTTCGCTTTGAGCGGAATCTTGCGGCCGCCGCGCACGCCCTCGTCGGCGGTGATGACGACGTTCGATTTGCAGTCCTCGATGCGGCCGGCGAGCGAATCCGGCGAGAAGCCGCCGAACACCACCGAATGGATTGCGCCGAGGCGAGCGCAGGCGAGCATGGCGTAGGCCGCCTCCGGGATCATCGGCATGTAGATGGTGACGCGATCACCTTTGGCGACATTGCGGTTGCGCAGGATGTTGGCCATCCGGCACACCTCGTCGTGCAGCTCCTGGTAGGTGATCTTCTTGGAGTCTTTGGGATCGTCGCCTTCCCAGATGATCGCGACCTGGTTGGCGCGCGTGGGCAGGTGCCGGTCGATGCAGTTGTAGGCGACGTTGGTGACGCCGTCCTCGTACCACTTGATCGACACGTCGCCGGTGTAGCTGACGTTCTTGATCTTGGTCGGCGCCCGGTACCAGTGGATGCGCTTGGCCTGGTCCTGCCAGAACGCGCTCGGGTCAGCGATCGAGCGCTGGTAGCCTTCGACGTAGCCGGCCTCATCGATGAGGGCGCGCTGCTTCCACTCGGCCGGAACGTCGTAGATCTTGTCGGACATCGCTTCCTCCACGGGGCGCCGAGATCGCAACCCAAGCGCTCACCACTGTTGTCGCCTATTATGCGACGGCGCTCCGACAAGCGACAAGGCCGGGATTATGCGACCTTCGGCGGGACCTTGGTCATCGGTCCCGATGACGCGGCTTTTTGGCCGCTTGGAAGCACCGGCGAATGGGACTAGATGGGGGCGGTCACGGAGTATTCGCCATGCTGTCACGCGCCCGCATCGTCATCACTCATGCCGTCATTGCGGCGGCCCTCGCGGCAACCGCGAACACCGCGTCGGCGCAGTCCTTTCCGAGCCAGCCGATCCGGATGATCGTGCCGTTCACGGCGGGCTCGCCCAATGACGTGGTGGCACGGCTTCTCGCACAGCAGATGACCACGCGGCTCGGCCAGAACGTCGTCATCGACAACCGCCCTGGTGCCGGCACCAATGCCGGTACCAAGACCGCGGCGTCCGCGGAACCGAATGGCTACACGCTGCTGTTCAACTCATCGAGCATGGTGGTCTCGCCGGCGATGTACCGCAATCCCGGCTACGATCCGGAGAAGAATTTCGTGCCGGTGGCGAACACCATCTTCGGGCATTGGGTGACGGTGATCGAGAAATCGATCCCCGCGAACACGGTGCCGGAGTTCATCGCCTATGCGAAGAAGAATCCCGGCAAGCTGGCGTTCGGCTATGGGCAGGGCACCGCGCCGCAGCTCGTCGGCGAGTGGCTCAAGGTCCGTGAAGGCGTCGACATCACCAGCGTGCCCTACAAAGGCGGTCCGCAGGCGGTCATCGACCTCATCGGCGGCCGCATCCATTTCCACATCACGACGACCGCGACGGGGATGCCGCACATCAGGGACGGCAATGTGAAGGCGATTTCGGTCTGGAGTCCAAAGCGCTACCCGGACCTGCCGAACGTTCCGACCATGATCGAGAGCGGCTATCCGAACCTCTCGCTCGGCTTCTGGGCCGGAATATGGGCGCCGGCCGGTACGCCCGACGCGATCGTCAAGCGGCTCAACGCGGTCATCAACGAGAGCCTGGGATCCGCCGAGATGAAGGTCACCCTCGACAAGCTCGGCCTTGAGCCGGTGATTCAGACGCCGGAGGAATTCGGCAAGTTCGTCCGCGACGAGATTCCGCGCTGGGCCGAGATCGTGAAGGTCAGCGGTGTGAAGGGCGACTGATTAAGTTACGCGTATGCAAGGCGGCGCAGACCGCCTGCTCAACAAAGAACGGCGGAGGAAACGATGACCACGAAGCGTATCCTGCTGTCTGTTGTCCTGGTTGCGGCGCTGGGCTCGGCCGCGAGCGTCGCGAACGCGCAGTCTTTCCCCAACCGCCCGATCCGCCTGATCGTGTCGTTCCCGCCAGGCGGCGCTGTCGATGTGATTGCCCGCACCGTCGGGACGCCGCTCGGCCAGCGCCTCGGGCAGAACGTCGTGATCGACAACCGCCCGGGCTCGAACGGCAATATCTCCGCCGAGCTTGCCGCCAATGCGCGGCCTGACGGCCACACGCTGCTGCTCGGCTCCGACAGCCTGTTCGGCATCAATCCGCATCTCTATTCGAGGATGCCGGTCGACCTGAGCAAGGCGTTCGTGCCGGTCGCCAATCTCGTGACCAATATGATCATCCTCGCTGTCAATCCGGACAAGGTGCCGTCGAAGACGCTCGGCGAATTCGTCGCGTTCGCGCGCAACGCTAACCCACCGTTGTTCTACGCGTCGATCGGCAATGGCAGCCAGCATCACATCGCAATGGAATTGCTCAAGCGCACCGCCAAGATCGATCTCACCCACGTGCCCTACAAGGGCGGCGGGCCGGCCGGCATCGCAACCGTGGGCGGCGAGACGGTGGCCATGTTCGGCGGCGGCGCGGTTGTTCCTCTTGTGCGTTCAGGAAAACTCCGTGCGCTCGCGGTCAGCAGCACCAAGCGCTCGCCGACGCTGCCGGAGCTGCCGACCATCGCCGAGACCTATCCCGGCTATTCGGTCACGATCTGGCAGGGCTTGTTCGCGCCGGCCGGCACGCCGCCGGAAATCCTGACGAAGCTGCGCACCGAGGTCCAGGAAGTGCTCAAGATGCCGGACGTGGCGCAAAAGTTGCTCAATGCCGGCTCCGGCGAGCCGTCACTGATCTCGGTCGAGGAATTTTCCGCGATGATCGCCGAGGACTACGTGCGCTACGGCAGGGTGATCAAGGACACCGGCATCAAGGTGGATAACTGATTGCCTATTTCGGCAGCGCGCCGCCGGCGCGGATCGCTTCGCCCCACTTCGCGAACTCGCTCTTGACGAAGCCGGCGAGGTATTCGGATGAGCGGCGTTCCGGCGCCACCAGCGTGGCGGCCAGGCCGGCGAGCTGGTCGCGCAGGCCGGGACTATCCATCGCGGCGACGGTGGCCGTATGCAGTTTCGCGATCACCGGCGCCGGGGTGCCCTTCGGCACGAACAGCGCGGCCCACGTATACACCTCGACCGATGGCAAGCCCTGCTCACCCGCCGTTTGCAGATCGGGCAGCGCCGCCGAGCGCAGCGCCGACAGGTTGGCGAGCGCCCTGACGTTGCCGGCTTGGATGTTCGGGACGGCCGTGACCGCGATCTCGCAGACGAAATCGAGCCGGCCGCCGATGAGGTCCTGCATGGCGGGCCCGGTGCCGCGGTAAGGCAGGTGCTGCACAGTCACGCCCAAGGCGCGCTGGAGCATGACACACCCGAGATGCGAGGCCGAGCCGACGCCGGCCGAGCCGAAATTCATGCCGGTGTGATGCTGCTTGGCGTAGGCGATGAACTCCGCGAGCGTGTTGGCCGGCAAACTCTTGCGTACGATCAGCACCAGCGGGATTTCCGCGATCAGCGCCACCGGCGCGAAATCGGCGACCGGATCGTAAGGCGGCTTGGGGCCGAGCAGTTGCGGGTTGGCGTGGGTGGCGATGGTGCCCAGCAGCGTCGTGTAGCCATTGGGTTCGGCCTTCAAGAGACGCTGGCCGCCCACGATTCCACCGCTGCCGCCGGCGTTTTCAACAAGAACACGCTGCCCGAGGCTCGGGCTCATGCGCTCCGCCACGAGGCGCCCGAGGATGTCGATCGGGCCCCCGGCCGCGGCCGCTACCAGCATGGTCACCGGCCGGTTCGGCCAGTCCTGCGCCTGCACCTGCGCCGGCAGGCAAAGTGCCGCCAGCACCGCCATCGTCACGCAACGCCAGCCCATCGCACGGTCCTCATTTGCCCCGCCTTCCTTAGACCCCGCGATCCTTACGTTTGCTTTACGCTTTGTGACACTCTCGCGAAGTGGCGCGTTTTTGCGAACTGACGCTCGTGCGACTTTCGTGCCTACACCCCCATCGCCCCGATGATCGCGCCCATCAGCGCCAGCGCCACCAGCCAGTAGCCGCCGTCGATCAACAGCAGCATGCGGCTGCGCATCGCGAAGCTGTTGTTGACCAGCATCGTGGTGATGACGAAGCCGGCCCAGCAGAACAGGCCGGAAATCACGCCGCTGCGCAGCGTTACCTGGCCGAGATGTCCGACAATTCCGGCCAGCACCCAGGCCATGACGACGCTGGCCGCAAACGCGAATACGTACGGCAGCGAGACGCCGGATTGCGCCTTCGACGCCGCGATCTTTTCCTCGGTGATGCCGGCGGCCGCCATCCAGCGTGTCGCGAGCGCCATGTACCAGATAGCGCCGAACACCCAGGCCGCCGTCGCGGCGAGCAGTACTGCAAGATAGTTGATGCCGGCGAAGGTCATGATGGTCCCCCTCGTTGGATACGCGGTCGAGCGCTCGGAATATGTGAACACAAGGGCGATGGAACCTAACAGACGGTTCCGGAATTCCCTACCCGCCAGTCATTGGAGTGCCATCAGCGAAATGCCGCAGCGTGCATCGGCGACAGAAGCGTCCGTTCCTTCGGGAAACGGTGCCGCGCCGGCGGCGGCAATCGCGAAACGGGTCGGCCTTCGCTACGTGTCTCGCGACAAGCTAACCATCCGCCGCGTGCGGCGGGGCAAGGGCTGGTCGTACCTGCGTGGCTCCGGGCGGGTCATTCGCGACACATCGGTTGTGAGGCGTCTCGCACGTCTCGCGGTGCCGCCGGCTTACGAGGCGGTGCTTTACGCCGACGATCCGGCCGCGCATCTCCAGGCGGTCGGGCGGGATGCTGCCGGCCGGCTGCAGTACCGCTACCATCCGGATTGGGAAAAGGTGCGCGAGCAACGCAAAGCCGGTCGTCTTGCGCATCTTGCGGAGGCGTTGCCGCGCATCCGCCGCAGCCTCGGCCAATATCTCAACGGCACCGAGCCGTCGCGCGAGCTGGCGCTGGCGGCGGTGATCGAACTCGTCGGTTGCAGCGCGATCCGCGCCGGCCGTGAGACCTATCTCAAGCAGCGCGGCACGCGCGGCGCGGCGACGCTGCTGAAGTCGAACGTGACGGTCGATGGCGATCGCATCAGCCTTCGGTTTCGCGGCAAGGGCGGCAAGATCATCGCCAAGGACGTCAAGTGCCCGCGGCTGGTCGGCGCGCTTGAATGCATGCGCGCGCTGCCGGGCCGGCGGCTGTTTCAGTATCGCGCCGAGAACGGCGAGGTGCGTGAGGTGCGGGCGCACGATGCCAACACGTTTCTGCGCGAGATCGCCGGCGTTCCGATCTCGCTCAAGGATTTCCGCACGCTGATCGCGTCCGCGAGCATTCTCGACCTGCTCTCCCGCGTCAGCCCGGCGCGCAGCGACCGGGGCCGTCGCAAGCAGGTGATGACGGCGATCCGCGCCGCCGCCGACAATCTGCACAACACGCCGGCGATCTGCCGCCGCAGCTACGTGCACGACACTGTAATTGCGGCGTTCGAGGACGGCGTGCTGGAGCGGTTTTCGGATGCTCTGGCCGGGAAGAGTTCGCCGACCCAGCGCGCCGAATTGCTGGCGCAGATTGTTGCGCCTGCGGCTTAAGTCGCGATGGCGACACTCTCTCCACGTCATTGCCGGGCTTGACCCGGCAATCCATCACCACAACGATTACTATACGAACGCGGCTGTCCTAAACTGCTGGGGCCTCAATGGCCCAGCACTTCCTCGGGATTTCTGCGATTTTTGAAACCATACATGTCGTCGGTGCGGAGATGAGTTTCACTGCAAAAACGAAATAACGATCATGAGCTTGTGGACCCCCGAGCTGCTTGCGGTTAGATCGCAGCTCATTGTTCTGCTTCAGAATGCCCTGCGCCGGGACAGTTACGTTGGCTTGACGCAATACGATCAACAGAGGGAGTTGGTCTTAGCCGCCGTAACCAAACTTCGTGAAGATCGCGACAATATGCATTTTCAGGGGGCTCTTCGAGATTTTGTTGCGCGCTTGTTTGAGACAATGAAAGAGAAGCCTTCCAGTATTGGCGGTGCGTAAGGTGGAACATGTTCCGCCAGAGATCGTGCAACGATGGGCGCTGAGCCATCGCGAGCGCAAATCTTAAGAGGCCAGACTCGGCCTGAAAGCAAGCAGAGCGCGGCTCCGAACACCGCTACCAACGGCCTCTTCTTTGATGGATGCGCGGGTCAAGCCCGCGCATGACGACTCGGTTTGTGGCGCAAAACATCAGCTCTTCACGCCGCCCATCTTGCAGATCTGCGACCACTCGGTGGCGGTGACCGGCTGCACCGATAGCCGGCCATATTTCACCAGCGGCATGGTCTTGAAGCGCGCGTCGGCCTTGATGGCGGCAAGCGTCACCGGCGTCTTCAGCGGCTCTTTCGCGATCACGTCGTTCGCGACGAAGACCTTCTTCTCGTCGGTCGGGTCGGGATAGTGCTCCTTGATCACCTCGGCGATGCCGACGACCTGCTTCTCGTCACCAGTGTGATAGATGAAGACGCGGTCGCCTTTCTTCATATCCTTCATGTGTCCGCGCGCAGTGAAATTGCGTACACCGGTCCAGGGCTCGCCCTTGGCGCCTCGCTTGACGAGATCGTCCCAGGAGAACACGTCCGGTTCGGTTTTCATCAGCCAATAGTTCATCGGATCAACCCTCCGCACGGAACGGGCGCGTCAGCAGACCTTCGATGGCGTCGCCCACACTCATTCTACCGTCAAGGATCGCCGCGACGGCAGCGCAAATCGGCATCTCGACGCTCTTGGCCAGCGCCATGTCGACCAGCACCGGCGCGGTGAAGGCGCCTTCCGAAAGCTTGGCGCCGGCGCGTACCTGGTCCGGGGTCTGGCCTTTGCCGAGGGCGTGGCCGAAGGAAAAATTGCGCGATTGCGCCGTCGAGCATGTCAGCACCAGATCGCCGAGGCCGGAGAGCCCGGTCAGCGTCTCCGGCCGCGCGCCGTAGGCGCGGCCGAAGCGGACCAGCTCGGCAAATCCGCGCGTGATCAGCGCAGCGGTGGCGCTGGCGCCAAGCTCGCGGCCGGCGACGATGCCGGCGCCGATCGCGAGCACGTTCTTGGCCGCGCCGCCGATCTCGGCGCCGCGCAGGTCGGTCGAATGGTAGGGCCGGAACGTTGCCGAGCCGAGCGCCTGCGCCAGCGCGGCGGCGACGCTTTCATCGCTGGCCGCGAGCGTCACCGCCGTCGGCAGGCCGCGCGCGACGTCGGCGGCGAAGCTCGGCCCGGACAAAATTGCGGCGACAGCCTTGGGCGCGCATTCGGCAACGATGTCGGACATGAACGCGCGGGTCCCGGCCTCGATGCCCTTGGCGCAGACCACCAGCGGCGTGCCTGCCGCGATGACGGGCGCGAGCGCGGTGACGACCGTGCGCATCGCCTGCGCCGGCACCACCAGCAACAGTGCGTCGGCGCCGGCGGCTGCGGCGGACTCGCGGGTGATGGCGATGCTGTCATCAAGGCGCACGCCCGGCAGGAACAGGCTCTCGCGGTTCTTTTCGAGCTGCTCGGCATTGGCCGCGGCATGCTCCCACAGCGTCACCTGCCGGCCGGCGCGCGCAGCCGCGATCGCGAGCGCGCTGCCCCACGCGCCGCCGCCGACAACACCGATGTGCTGGTACGTCATGAGCCGGCGCGGCCTGCGGTCGCCGGACGCGGCGCGTTGGCGGGAGCGCTGGCGGCCGGCTTGCGTCCGGTTTCGGACAGCGGCCAGCGCGCCCGCGGCGGCGTGTCGAGCGTGTCGATCATGCCAAGCGCCAGCCGCTCGGCGCCGGCCCAGGCGATCATCGCGCCGTTGTCGGTGCACAGCTCCGGCGGTGGCACCACCAGCACGGTGCCGACCTCGAACGCGATGCGATGCAGCGCCTTGCGGATGGTCTGGTTGGCGGCGACGCCGCCGGCGGCGACCAGCGCGCTCGGCACGCCATAGCGTTCGCGGAACAGCTTCATCCCGCTGCGCAGCCGGTCGCCGACCACGTCGACGATCGCCTGCTGGAACGAGGCGCAGAGGTCGCGCACGTCCTCGTCGCTGATCGGTGCGATCTTCTCGGCCTCGAGCCGCAATGCGGTCTTCAGTCCCGACAAAGAGAAGTCGGCGTTCGGCTTGCCGGCCATCGGGCGCGGCAGCGCGAAACGCTGCGGGTTGCCGCCCGCCGCTTCCTTCTCGACCAGGGGGCCGCCGGGATAGCCGAGGCCGAGGAGCTTTGCGGTCTTGTCGAAGGCTTCGCCGATGGCGTCGTCGAGGGTCGTGCCGAGCCGCACGTAGTTGCCGACGCCGAGCACCGCGAGCACCTGGGTGTGGCCGCCGGAGGCGAGGAACAGGCAATAGGGAAACGGGGTGTTGTCGGTGAGCCGCGCGGTCAGCGCGTGCGCTTCCAGGTGGTTGACCCCGATCAGTGGCTTTTCGCAGACCAGGGCGATCGCCTTGGCGGTGGTGAGCCCGACGATGACGCCGCCGATCAGGCCGGGTCCGGCCGCGGCGGCGATACCATCGATCTCGGTGAACTTACGGCCGGCCTCCGCCATCGCCTTGGCGATGATGTAGTCGAGCATCTCGACATGGGCGCGCGCGGCGATCTCCGGCACTACCCCGCCAAAGGCGGCGTGCTCGGTGGTCTGCGACAGCACGATGTTCGAGAGGATGCGGCCCTTGCCGCTATCCTGGCGTTCGATCACGGCGGCCGCGGTCTCGTCGCAGGTGGTTTCGATCCCGAGCACAATCATCGGATTAGCTTATCATTTCCGAGCCCATCACTATATATGATCGCATCCCCAGGCCGGTTGGTTCGGCGTAGCATTGCGAGGTTGGCAGGTGCAATCCTCAGGCTCCGTAGCCCTGCGGATCGGAACGCGCGGGAGCCCGCTGGCGCTGGCCCAGGCGACGATGGTGCGGGGCTGCCTAGCGGCCGCGCACGGCTTGGCGCCGGATCGCATCGAGGTGCGGGTCATCAAGACCACCGGCGACGCCATCCGCGATCGGCCGCTGTCGGAAGTCGGCGGCAAAGGGCTGTTCACCAAGGAGATCGAGGAGGCGCTGGCGGCCGGCGAGGTCGATCTTGCGGTGCATTCCGCCAAGGATATGCCGACGGCGCTGCCGGACGGCCTCGTCATCACCGCGGTGTTGCCGCGCGAGGACCCGCGCGACGTCTTCATCAGCCGCAGGTCGAAGTCGCTGCGGGAGCTTCCGGCGGGTGCCGTCATCGGCACCGCATCGCTGCGGCGGCAGGCGTTGGTGAAGCGGCTGCGGCCCGATCTCAAGGTTGTGTCGTTCCGCGGTAATGTCGAGACGCGGCTGCGCAAGCTCGATGCCGGCGAGGTCGACGGAACGTTGCTGGCGCTCGCAGGGCTCAAGCGGCTCGGTCTCGCTGATGCGGCGACCGAAACGCTCGACGCCGACGCGTTCCCTCCGGCCGTGGGGCAGGGAATTGTCGCCATCGAGGCGCGCGCGAACGACGCATCAACGAGCCATCTTCTTGCTGCGATCAATCATGCCGACAGCATGACGGCGCTGCTGGCCGAACGGGCGTTCCTCACGGTGCTCGACGGTTCCTGCCGCACGCCGATTGCCGGACATGCGACGATCGCGAGCGGCCGTATCAGCTTCCGCGGCCTGGTCGCCAAGCCGGACGGCAGCGTTTGTCTCGACGTTGCGCGCGAGGGCGCCATCAGCGATGCCGCCGCCCTCGGCGCCGATGCTGGCGAGGAGTTGAAGCGCCGCATCGGCCCCGATTTCTTCGCGCCGGGCTAGATCCATGCGCATCCTTGTCACCAGACCCGAGCCTGATGGCGAGCGCACGGCGGCGAAGCTGCGCGCACGCGGCTGCGAGGTCATGCTGGCACCGTTGCTGCGGGTCGAGACCGTCGACGCCGATCTCGACGGCATCTGGCATGCGGTTGCGGTGACCAGCGTCAACGCCTTGCGCGCCATCGCCGATCATCCCGCGCTGGAGGCACTGCTCGAGAGTCCGGCCTATGCCGTCGGCGGCCGCACTGCCGACGCCGCGCTGGCGCAGGGCTTCGCCAATGTCGTGTCGGCGGACGGCGACGTCGGCGATCTCGCCGGCGTGATGAAGACGCATCTGCATCCTGGCATGCGCGTGCTCTACCTCGCGGGCGAGGAACGCTCCGGCGATCTCACGGCCGCCCTGGCCGCCGCCGGGATCGAAGTCGCGGCCCGCATGGTCTATCGCACGCTCGCGCTGCCGGCGTTCCCGCCTGATGTCCGCGAGGCGCTGGTAGCGGGTTGGACCGAGGGCGTACTGCATTTCTCCCGCCGCAGCGCCGAGACCTATCTCGGCTGCGCCGCTGCCGCCGGGCTCACCGAGCCGGCGCTCGCGCCGGTGCACTTCTGCCTGTCGCAACAGGTGGCGGAGCCGCTTAAGGCCGCCGGCGCCCGTGCGATCCGCACCGCGGACCAGCCCAACGAGGCGGCGCTGGTGGGCTTGATAGCGGGTTAACCGCCTTCGTTAAGCCGTTCGGATGGTCATGATCTGGTAGTATGACCCAAGAATCGCGACAAGAATCGCGCCATGAATCGCGTATGGACACGACATGAGCAGTTCCAATGAGCCCCCGTCCGGGCCGGCGGGACAGACCGGTGGGCGGCGTCCGCCGACCATCGACCTGAAGGCGACCGAAGTGCCTGACGAAACAGCCAAGGCCGACGAGGCGGCATCGGCCGCGCCGCGCCGGCACCCCGCGATCGCGTGGCTGCCTCCCGATGTTCCGTGGCCGCTGGTCGCGGCCGGAGCGGGCGGTGCCGCGCTCACATTGGCGGTACTGGCGCTCGCCGGCGTGTTCTCAAGCCGCGACAGCGGTACGCCGGTCGCGGATACGCGGCTCGCCCGTGTCGAACAGCAATTGCGCGAGCTGGCGGCAAAGCCGCAGCCGGTCGCGCGCGACGCCAGGGCGATCGATGATCTCTCCGGACGGGTTGCGCGCCTGGAAACGGTCGCCGCCACGCCGAGGTCGCCGATCACCGATCCCGCGCTGGCGAATCGCATCGCGACGCTCGAAGGCGACCTCAAGGCGCTGGCTGAGCGCACCGGCGTGCTCGGACGGCGCAATGACGACATCGCGGCGGCCGCGGGCGAGGCCCGCACGCGCGCCGACACGGCCACGGCAGCGATTGCTGAACTCAAGGGCGAGTTGAAGAAGGTGCAGGCGCCGGCCGCGCCGGCGGTGAACCCCGCCGAGGTCGAAGCGCTCGCCACCCGCGTCGCCGCGCTCGAGCGTGCCGCGAAGGCGATGGAGGCCCAGCTCGCCGGACGTTCCGGCGGCGACGGTGCCGATCGTTCGTTGCGGCTGGTGGTGGTCGCGAGCACGCTGAATGCGGCGGTCGAACGCGGCGCGCCGTTTGCCCCCGAGCTTGCCGCGGCGCGAGGGGCCGCGCCGGATGCGAAAGGGCTGGCGGCGCTGGAGCCGTTCGCGAAGTCCGGCGTTCCGACGGCGGCGGTGCTCACGCGCGAACTCAAGGAGTTGATTCCGTCAGTCGCCAAGGCGGTGGGGACGTCCTCCCGCGAAAGCGGCATTCTCGATCGCTTGAAGGCCAGTGCCGAGAAGGTCGTCCGCGTCCGGCGGATTGACGAAGCGCCCGGCGACGACCCCGTTGCCATCGTGCGGCGCATTGAAATCCGGGCGGAGCAGGGGAATCTTAACGGCGTCCTCGCAGAAATCGCGAAGTTGCCGGAGCCGGTACGCGTTCTGACCAAGGAATGGGTCGCGAGAGCCGAAGGACGCAACGCGGCGGTCGAAGCCAGCCGGCAGTTCGCGGCCGGTGCGCTTGCGGCGATCGGCAAGCCGTCACTTTAGGACACCCATGATCCGCGTCGTCTTTTACCTTCTGATCGTCGGCCTGCTGGCAGCCGCCTTCGTGTGGCTCGCCGACCGGCCTGGCGACGTGCTGATTACCTGGCAGGGACGCGAGATTGATACCTCCGTCATGGTGCTTGCGGTCGCGGTGCTGGTTGTCGCCGTAGGCCTCAACATACTGTGGTCGATCTACCGCGCGATTCGTCGCTCGCCCGACACGCTGCGGTTCCACCTGCGCATGCGACGCGGCATGCGCGGTTACCACGCGGTGTCGCAGGGGTTGATCGCGGTCGGTTCCGGCGACGTACGGACCGCCCGCCGCCTGGCCGAGGAGGCCGCGCGCATCGCGCCCAACGAGCCGCTGACGTTGCTGCTCACGGCGCAGGCGTCGCAATTGTCGGGCGACCGTGATGCGGCCGAGCGCACCTTCCACGCCATGGCGTCGCGTGACGACACGCGGCTGCTCGGTCTGCACGGGCTCTATATCGAGGCGCAGCGCCGCAACGACGGAGCCGCCGCGAAGCTCTACGCCGAGGAGGCCGCCGCGGGAGCGCGTGCGCCGGCCTGGGCCGGTCTTGCGGTGTTCGACGCGCGCTGCGCCACCGGCGACTGGATCGGCGCGCTCGAGCGGCTCGATCGCAACATGAAGAGTGGGCTCGTCGACCGCGACGCGTATCGGCGGCTCCGCGCCGTGCTGCTCACCGCGCGCGCAATTGAATCCGATGCCGGCGACGATCGCGACGGCGCCCGCGCGCTGGCGCTCGAAGCCGTGAAGTTCGCGCCCACGCTGGTGCCGGCGGCGGCGCTGGCGGGCCGCCTGCTCGGCGATGCCGGCGACCGGCGGCGCGCCGCGCGCGTCGTCGAGGCGGCGTGGAAGGCCAATCCGCATCCCGACCTCGCCGAGGCCTACGCGCATCTGCAATCCGGCGCCTCCGCGCGCGATCGGCTTGCGCGCGTCGAATCGCTGGCGGCCAGGACGCCCGGCAGTGTCGAAGGCGCACTGGCGGTGGCGCGCGCGGCGCTCGACGCGCAAGAATTTGGGGCGGCGCGCCGCGCGCTGGCGCCGCTCGCGATCGCGCCGAGCCAGCGCGTCGCAATGCTGATGGCGGAGATCGAGGAGCGGGAACACGGCGACGAGGGTCGCGCCCGCGAATGGATGACGCGCGCGATCCGTGCGAAGGCGGACCCGGCGTGGACCGCGGACGGATCGCGCTCCGACCGCTGGATGCCGGTCTCGCCGGTCACCGGCCGGCTCGACGCGTTCCAGTGGAAGGATCCGGTCGCCGATCTCCACGCCGACGAGCCGGTGATCGAGCACGACCGCGGGCCGCGCACGGTCGAGGTGCCTGCGCCGGCCGCGCCGCCGCCCGCACCACCGCCGCCGCAAGCGACGGTTCAGGCTTCGGCCAATGTCACGGAGTTCAGGCCGCTGGAGGCGAGGACGGTCGAGGCGCCGCCGTCCACGCCACCGTCATCTGTACCGCCGGTTTCGGCGGTCCGCGGACTTGCGCGTACCGCTCCGGCGGCGGCGCCGATCGTCCCGCTGATTCCGGTGCCTGACGATCCCGGCCCGGAGCCGCAGCCGCAACTCGAGCCCGAGACGGACACCTCGTCCAACGACAGCTGGCGCAAGCTGCGCGGGCTGTTCAAATAAGCAGGCTCTTTCCTCCGCTCATTCCCGCGCAAGCGGGAATCCAGGAGTCTTTCTTGCTGGGTCCCCGCTTTCGCGGGGACGAGCGGAAGATCAATCGCCGCCGCTGACGCCCGAAATCAGATTGCTGCCGAGCAGCAGCTCTGCGTTCGGCGCCCGCACCAGCGGTGTCGTTTCGATCCTCGCCTGAAGCATCGCGCGCTGTGCGCGCCGTACCGCCACCGCGTCGTCGATGGTCGTGACCGCAAACCGCACCGGAGAACCCGGCCGCAATTGTGCGAGCCGCCCGAGGTCCGGGCCGATCACAGTGGCGATCTTGGGATAGCCGCCGGTGACCTGGCGATCCGCCATCAGCACTGCCGGCCGGCCGTCGCCGAGCACCTGGATCGCGCCCATCACGATGCCGTCGGAGACGACATTCAGTCCGTTAGCGGGCACGATCGGCGGACCGTCGAGGAAATACGCCATTCGGTCGCTCCGGTGCGAGATTTTCCACGGCTCGCGGCCGAACGTCTCGATCTGCGCGCGCGAGAAGTAGTCGTCCTGCGGCCCGAGGATCACGCGGATCGGCTCACCATTGCGCGCGAGCCACGGTGTCGTCAGCGTTACCACGCCGCTCTCGCATGCATTGAAATCGCGCACGGGCAGCACGTCGCCGGCCGCGAGCCCACGGCCGTCGATGCCGCCGAGCGCGGAGCGCGTGTGCGTCGCGTTCGAACCGAGCATTGGCGCAACATCAATGCGCCCGCCGACGGCGACATAGCACCAGGCGCCGTCAGCGCCGGCGCGGATGCGCAGTCTGGCGCCGGGCGTGAGCGCGAGCCGCGCCGCTGATGGCAGGCGCTGCCCATCCAGCGAGATGTCGAAATGTCCGCCGGCAACTGCGATCGGCAACGTCACGCCGTCCGCGGTCAACTCGATGCCGCCGAGCGACACCTCGATCGCGGTGGCGCCCTCCGGTGCACCGACCGCCAGATTTGCCGTCGCCATCGCCAGACGATCCATCGGCCCGGCGGCGGTGACGCCATAGCGCAGGTAGCCATGACGGCCGGCGTCCTGCAACGTCACGCCCGGTCCTGCGGCGATGATGGTGAGCGCCGCACTCATGGGAGCTTCGTCATGGTCGCGACGACCTCGCCGGCGGCGGCGCGCTGGTCGAGCGCATGGAAGGTCGCGAGGTCGATCGGCGCGAATTTGATCTCGTCGCCGACCGCGGCGAGAAATGTCTGCGCGCGGTCGAGCGAGAACATCCGCTCGGGCGTGCGGCCGACCAGCCACCAGCCGGTCGGCATCGCAAAGGTCGTGATCAGCCCCATGCCGGCGCCGATCATGATGGTGCCGGTGGGATGCGGCGGTCTTATCGTCAGCCGTCGGGAGACCGTCAGCTCCTGCGGCAGCCCGCCGAGATAGCAGAAGCCCGGCAGGAAGCCGTACATGTAGGCCCGGTAGGTCGCGCCGGAATGCAGCGCGACCACGTGCTCCGGCGTCATGTCGAGCTGCTCGGCGATGTGAGCGATGTCCTCGCCGAACGTTGGATCGTAGCAGCAGGGAATGGTCCAGCGCCGCGCCGGCCTGGTTTCAACCGTCTCGGCGCTGACGCCGCGCACGGCATCGATCAGCGCCGCGCGATCGATCACCAGCGGATCGTAGTGGATCATCAGCGAGCGGATGGTCGGCACCAGCTCGACCACGCCCGGCAGCGCGCGTTGCGACAGCGCGGCGTCGAGCGCCAGTACCCGGTCGTGGATCGCGGGCTCGATCGCGCGCCCGAACTCGACCACCAGCGCTGCTTCGCCCGCGTCGAGAAAGATCGGCTCGGCGACGCTGGCCAACGAACAACCCTCAGGATGATCCGAACGGCGCGATGGATACGCCCGCGGCTTCGAGCTTCTCCCGCACGGTGCGCGCGGCCGCGATCGCGTTCGGTGAATCGCCATGCACGCAGACGGAATCGATCGGCGTCTTCAGCCGCGCGCCTGACACGGTGATCAGCGCGCCGGCCTCGACCATGGCGACGACGCGCGCCGCGGCTTCGTCCGCGTCGTGGATGACGGCGCCGGGCTGTGCGCGCGGCACCAGCGTGCCCTGATCGGTATAGGCGCGGTCGGCGTAGATCTGCGAGAACACGCGCAGCCCCGCGCGTTCGGCCGCGTGCACCTGCTCGCTGCGCGCGATCGCCAGCGCGGCGAGGTTCTTGTCGACCGCGACGATCGCGCGGGCCACCGCGTCGGCGATGTCCTTGTCGGTCTCGGCCAGATTGGCGAGCGTGCCGTGGGCGTTGACGTGGGTGATGCGATGGCCGGCGTAGCTGGCGAGCGCCTGTGCGGCGCCGATCTGGTAGGCGACCAGCCGCTCGATCTCACCGGCCGAGAACGGGATCGGCCGCCGCCCGAAGCCCCAGAGGTCCGGGAACCCGGCATGGGCGCCGACCGCGACGCGGTGCTGCTTCGCCACGGTGTAGGTGTGGGCCATGATCTCGGGGTCGCCGGCATGGAAACCGCAGGCGACGTTGGCCGAGGTCACGATCGCCAGCAGCGCGTCATCGTCGCCGCATTTGTAGCGGCCGAAGCCCTCGCCCAGGTCCGCATTGATGTCGATGCGCATGGCCTGGGTGCTCGCTGGCGGCCGTTTAAGCCTCGATTTGGAGCAAATGGTGCCGCAAGAGGGACTCGAACCCCCGACCCCCTCATTACGAATGAGGTGCTCTACCAACTGAGCTATTGCGGCGCCGAGTCGGGATTTAGCAATCTTGAGGCCCGCTGAAAAGCGACCATTTCAGGGATCGCTTTAATTCCGGGCAGGCTGCGGCGGGACCGGGCGGTCCAGCCCGCGCCGCCCCGGATTTCCGGCTGTTCGAGGCGAAAAGCGGCGTTGGCAGCGAGGCTAGTCCTCCACCAGCGTCCCGATCAGGCGCAGCAACTCCCGCTGTTCGGGACCGTCGCCGGCCGCGAGGAATGCTGAGATCGTTTCGCGCGTGGCGAGCCCGCCGGCCGGTCCATCCGGCACGTACACCACCGAAGCTCCTGTCATATCGCTGACAAGGTACCAGGCCTCGCCATTGGGGCTGGTGTGGAGCAGACGGCTCCTCGTGCTGGTCGGCGCCCCGTCCAGAAACTTCGCCATATGATCGATGGCGCCATCGCGCCCGGTGCTTTCCGGGCGGTCGGTCGTCGCTCTCGTTGGCATCGGAGGGCTCCACTGGAGGAAGGGCCGATCCTTAACCCTCTGCCGGCCGATCCGGTTCCCGCCGCCGCCGCCTACTCAGTTCGCGATCCGGATGTTCGCGTTTTTGGCGACGGTCTGCCACTTCTCGCTTTCGCGCGCGAGGAAGGTGCCGAAGTCGGCGGGCGTGCCGGGGCGCGGGATGACGCCGAGCTTGTCCATCATTGAACGGATCTCGGCGGACGCGAGCCCCGGCGCGAGCACGTCGGCGATCTGCTTGACGATCGCCGGCGGCGTCCCGGCCGGCGCCACCAACCCGGTGAACGACATCGAGACGAAGCCGGCGAGCCCGGCTTCGATCATCGTCGGCACATCCGGGATGGTCGGGTTGCGCGCGTCGCCGGTGACGCCGAGCGCCTTGAGCTTGCCGGCCTGCACCAGCGGAATGATCACCGACGGATTCTCGAACGTCATCTCGACCTGTCCGCCCATGATGTCGGTGAGCGCGGCCGCCGTGCCCTTGTAGGGAATATGCACGATGTCGATGCCGGCGCGCTGCTTGAACATCTCGCCGACCATGTGTGGCGGCGTGCCGTGGCCGGGCGATGCGAAGTTGACCTTGCCCGGATTCTTCTTCGCGTAGGCGATCAGTTCCTGCACCGAGTTGGCGGGGAATTTCGGACTGACCGCCAGCACGTTGAAGCTGACCGCGACCAGCGCGATCGGCGCGAATGCCTTCACCGGGTCGTAGCCGGGATTGACGTAGACCGCGGGGCCGACCACCAGCGAGGCGGTGTTGCCATACATCAGCGTGTAGCCATCGGCGTCGGCCTGCGCCGCGGCGCGCGCGCCGATGATGCCGCCGGCACCGGGGCGGTTGTCGATCACGATGGTCTGGTTCAGCCCCTGCTGGAGCGTCTGCGCGGTCAGCCGTGCCATAGTGTCGGCCGGGCCACCGGCCGCGAACGGGACCAGGAATTTGACCGGCTTCGACGGATATGGCTGGGCCTGCGCGGCGGCGGCGAGGACGGTGGCCATGCCTGCGGCGGCCAGCACTGCGGCGATTTTCTTCATTGAATCCGCTCCCGTTCCGGCGATTCCTGCCGGACTGCCGGCATCGGCGCAATGGATCGGGATGTCACGCCTCTGCGGCGCGCTCGCGCGGGGCGATCCATTCACGCCAGATGACCAGCACCACCGCCATGATGACCGGCCCGATGAACAGTCCGATGAGGCCGAAGGCCTGCACGCCGCCGAGGACACCGATAAGCGCAAGCAGAAACGGTAGTCGTGCCGAGCGGCCGACCAGCGCCGGCCAGATAAAATTGTCGCCGATGATGGTGACGGCCATGCCGAACACGAACAGCGCCAGCACCGGGAGCGCGCCGAAGCCCTGCGCCAGCAGCAGCAGGGAGATCAGGGACACCGCCATCGCCAAGCCGAGCGGCAGCATCGCGAAAGCGATGGTCAATAGCGCGAGCAGCAGTGCGTCGGGCGAGCCCACCAGCGCGTAGCCGACGCCGAGGATGATGCCTTGGACGACGGCGACCACGACCGTGCCGTTGACGGTACCGCGCACCGCCTCGACAACCTTGGTTGCCAACCGCTCGCCAGGATCGCCGATGAATCGGTCGGCGGTCGCGAGCGCGTGCTCCGACAGCCACGCGCCGTCGCGATAAAGGAAGAACAGCGCCAGCAGCGTGATGAAGAATAGCATCAGCCGATGCAGGACTTCGCCGCCGAGCGCGCGCGTCCAGTTGGTGAAGCTTTCCAGGTTTACGCCGCGCAGCCACTGCCCGGCGGCCTGCGGATCGCTGAGATTGGTTTTCCACCAGTTGACCAGGAGGTCGCCGGTGAACGGAAGCTGCGCGATCCAGGCAGGGACGGGGACGCCGCTCTGCTGCAATTCGGCGATCCAGCGAACGATCGCGTCGCTGGCCTGCGCGAGCTGCTGCAACGCCAGCATCAGCGGGATCAGCAGGACGATGCCGACCAGCAGGGTGAACAGCAGCGGCGCCACGATCCGGCGTAGCGGCGGCGGAATCAGCGCGGCGAAGCGCACGTAGAGCGGCCAGGTGGTGATGGCGATGACGATCGCCCAGGCAAGCGCGGTGAGGAAATCCGCCGCCATCCAGGCCGTCAGCGCGAGCAGGGCGAGCGCGATGACGATCCGCACGTTCTGCCGCGAGCCGGCATCGGCCGGCAGCGCGGGCTTGCCGCCACGGTCGTGTGCGCGACCTTGGGCAGGATCCTGGGCGCGTTCGTCCTTGTCGGTCTTGGATTTTGTCGGCATGCCGCGACATTGAACGCGGCGAGACGAGTTCCGGTTCCGGCCGTTATTCCGCCGCGCTGCGGCGCAGCTCCGGCGTGCCGACGGCGTCGAGACACTTCGCCAGGCTTTCGCCATCGGGATCGACCAGCGCCGCGGTGCGCGCGGAGGCGACCGCATCGGCGGCCTGACGCGCCGGAATCTGTCCCGCCAGCGCCGGGCGGATCACATGGCTCTCGATCAGGCGGTAGTTGCCGGTGCCGCGCTTGTGGGTGTCGCCGTAGCCTTTGATCAGCCGCGCACATTCCGCGACCTCGAGCGCGAGCTCGGCGGATTGTGTTGCCGCCTGAGTGATGAGGCCGAGCCAGCTTTCGATCTCGTGCTGCTCTTCGGCATAGCGATAGGTGCGCGGCCGCCAGCGCCGCAGCGCGGCAAGCGTGCGGAATCGCAGATAGCCGCTGACCGACGTGGTGTTGACTTCCATGCCCCAATGGAAGCGCGCGAGCTTCTCGCGATGTTCGGCGAACGCGAGGATGCGCCGTGCCAATGACGGCGGCAGCATTGAGCACAATTCGTCGACGCCGGGCTTCAGGAATTCGATCACGTTCACCGGTTCGCCCGGCTTGGCCGCGACCTCGGCGGAAATGCGCGCAAGGCGCGCTGGGTCGGTCTTCTCCTGGGCGACGCGGATCACGTCCTCATAGGACATGCGCACCGCAAGATGCCGCGCGGTCTCGCGCAGCAGCCGTCCGTCCGCCTTGGCGCGCGCGTCGGCATCGCGGATCGGCGCGAGGCGATCGAGATAGAGCCGTACATAGGCGTCGTCTTGATAGGCGATGAGCCGGCGCACGCCCTCGGCAATGATGTCGCGTGCGGGCTCGGCGAATTTTTCGATCTCGACGCTGAAACGGGCGTCGCCCGACGGGCGCTTCGCATCAGGGGCCGCACCCGTGGCGCGTTCGGGTGTCCGGGCTGCCTCAAGACCCGCGCGGAAGCCGCGCAGATTGCCGTCGACGCCCTTGCCGTCGGCGCGGATCGCGGCCTCGAACGCGTCGACCGGGATCGGCAGCCGGCCGGTGCCGGCGATGATGCCAAGCATCACCGAGTTGATGAACGCGCCGGTGCGTTGCGCGATCGCTCCCATGTCGATCAGCAGATGATCCTTGGAATTCTCTTCGACAGCCTTAGCGAGACGGCCGGAGTCGTAGCGGCCGTCAGCCATCGCGATCTTCTCGTTCATCACCAGTGATCGCGAGGTCGACGCAATCGCCAGCGTGCGGTCGCGCGTCACGAACCCGGCGCTGACGGCGCGGCCGGCCTCCATCAATTCGCTCGCCATCATCACGTCGACGTCGCCGACGCCGGGCGCGAGCGCCAGCACCGGTGGCGCTGTGCCGTCGCGCGCCGGGACCGGCATGATCTCGATGTAATAGGTGGTCGCGCCGGTGCGTTGCGCGACACCCGGGATCGACGTCGACTGCACCGGGAAGTTCTGCGACTCCGCCGCGCTGACGATCCAGTTGGTGAGGACGCCGCCGCCTTCACCACCCAGCGCGGCGATCAGCAGGGTGAGGGGGCGTTGCGATCGATGCCCTCTCGCCTCGGCCGGACCGGCTCCCTCTCCCACTCCAAACTCGGGTAAACCCGAGTTTGGAGTGGGAGAGGGAGGACTTGCGGCACGGCCGTGCTCAAACAACGCGATGGCGCGCGTGCGGACAGCGTGGAGCAGCCGGTCCCACACTCCCGGATTGCGCACGACTTCGGCCCGATAGAACGACGGGCACAGCACCGCGGCATGCGCGACCTCGCCGCACAGGCCGCAGCCGACGCAGCTTTCGATCACCGCCGCGACCGGATCGGTGCGCAGCGGGTCGGGGTTGGGCTTCACCGTCAGCGACGGACATCCCGACAACCGAATGCAGGAATGGTCGCCGGTACAGATCGCGTCGTCGACGCCGTAGCGGGTCTTGGTGACGCGCTCGCCACGCTTGAGCTTCTCGGCGTCCTCGGCGCGGACGCGGCGCTGGCGCGCGAGCTGGCATTCGCCGTCGGCGATGATGACCTTGAGCCCGCGCTCGGCGGTGCGCATCGCTTCCTTGAGCGTCGCGGCCATCTTCGCGACGCCGTAGGTACGGACCTTGCGCATCCAGGTGACGCCGAGCGAGCGCAGCGTGGTCTCGATGTCCATGCCGGGCGCCGCGCCCAGCCGGCTGGCACTCGACGACGGCAGGTATTGCTGGCCGGTGGCGGAGGCGTAGCCGTTCTGCATGATGATGAGCACGCCGTCGCCTTTGTTGAACAGGTTCGACGTCACGCCGGTGATCAGGCCGTTATGCCAGAAGCCGCCATCGCCCATGATCGCGATCGGGCGGCGGTCGAAATTGGGCGTCACCGCCGCGGCGCTCGCGAGCGACATGCCGTAGCCGAGGATAGAATTTCCCATGCTGAACGGCGCGAATGTCGCGAAGGCGTGGCAGCCGATGTCGCCGCTGATATGCGTCGGCCCGAGCTCGCGCTGCATCAGCTTGATGGCGGAGAACACCGGCCGCTCCGGGCAGCCGGTGCAGAAGGTCGGCGGCCGCACCGGCAGGTCGCCGAGCGACGCTGCCGCCGCGGGTTTGTGGCCGAGCATCTGCTGCACCCGCGCCATGATGGCATCGGCGTCGATGCCTGCCGGTCGCGCCTCGCGCAGGAACGCGGCCAAGCCGTTGAGCATGACGTCCGAGGTGTAGTCGCCGGTCTTCGGCAGTGCGCCTTTACCGAAGATGCGTGTCTGAATATCGCCTCGGCGCAGTTCGACGTTGATCTGCTGCTCGATGTAGTCGGGCGAGCCTTCCTCGACTACCAGCACCGCGCGCTTGCTGGCGCAGAAGTCGCGCACCTCGTCCGGCACCAGCGGATAGACGCAATTGAGCACGTGGATCGGCACCCGCGACGTGCCGTCGACTTCCGCGAGACCGATGCGCTCAAGCGCGCGCAGCACGCCGTTGGTCAGGCCGCCGCAGACCACGATGCCAATGTCGGCAAGGTCACCGGGGATGAACGCGTTGAGCTTATGCTCGCGAATGAAAGCGATCGCCGCGGGCAGGCGGTCCTCGACCTTGAGCCGCTCGTGCACGAACAGCGCCGGCGGATGCGCCAGCCGCGCATACTCGAAACGCGGCGGACCGGGAATGCGGTTGCGGCCGGAGAACGCCGCGCGCTTGTTGTTCTTCGCCGCGAACTCGCCGGTGACGTGACAGGCGCGGATGCGCAGCTCCATCATGACCGGCGCGTGGCTCGCTTCCGACAACTCGAAGCCCTTCTCGACCATGCGCACGATGGTCGGCAGGTCCGGGCGCGGATCGAGCAGCCACATCGAGGATTTCAGCGCGTAGGCATAAGAGCGCTCCTGGATAACGCTGGCGCCTTCGCCGTAGTCTTCGCCGAGGATGATCATCACGCCACCGACCACGCCGGGGGAGGCGAGGTTGGAGAGTGCGTCGGCTGCCACGTTGGTGCCGACGATCGATTTCCAGGTGACGGCGCCGCGCAGCGGATAGTTGATCGATGCGCCCAGCATGGCCGCCGCCGCCGCTTCGTTGGTGCAGGTCTCGACATGCACGCCGAGGTCGGCGAGCAGATCCTCGGCCTCGACCATGACGTCGAGCAGGTGCGACACCGGCGCGCCCTGGTAGCCGCCGACATAGCTCACGCCGGATTGCAGCAGCGCCTTGGTGACCGCAAGGATGCCTTCGCCGCGGAATACGTCGCCGTCGCCCAGCGTGAGCGATTCCACTTCCTTCTTGAACGAGCGTTCCATGGGCGTTTAGGGCGCGTTTCCTGGTGCGTTTCCTGGTGCGTTTCTTGGTGCGTTTCTTGGCGGCTCTCTGCGGCCACTGCATTGAAACTATTACAAACAGGCGCCGATGTCACAGCGCGCGGGGAGGGCGGAGGTCCGCACGTTGATGCGCCGCCGAGGCGCGGCCCATGTTTCTTGCGGGACGAGTCCGGTCTCTCCGTTCCCCTCCCCCCGCGTAGCGGCGGGGAGGGGTCAGGGGTGGGGGGTCTCAACGCGAGTCAGTCGCCTGATGAGGATCAAGCGGCCTCACATTTCGTCGAGACCTGATTGCGCGGTGAGCCCCCCCCCACCCCCGACCCCTCCCCACCACTCGCAAGTGCTCGCGGGGGGAGGGGGGCGAGAGAGCCGTCGCGCATCGGAGGTCGAGAGATCACCCGTGCATCGGGGAGCGGAGAAACACGCGTGATTCAGCCCAACGAGCGGCACAGCTGCCGGAAGCATCGGCCAATAATGCGATGATGACAGCCTACGCCGTGTCGCTGCCGTCGGGGGAGAACAGGTAGCCGGCGCCGCGGACCGTGCGGATGACGGTCGGGTGCGCGGGATCGGGCTCGATCTTGCGCCGGATGCGGGTGATGCGCACGTCGATAGCGCGGTCGAACGCCTCGCGGTCGCGCGCCTCTGCGAGGTCGAGCAGACGCTCGCGCGAGAGCACGCGCTTGGGATTCTCCGCGAACGCCTTCAGCAGCGCGAACTCGGAGGAGACCAGCGGATGCTCGTTGCCATCCTCGTCGCGCAGCACCTGCGCATTGACGTCGAGCCATTTGGTGCCAAAGCGAATCGGCGCGCTCGCCGGTGCCGGTGCGCCAGTCGCGGCCGCCGGCGGTGCCACGGCAATGCTCCGGCGCAACACCGAGCGCACGCGCGCCAGAAGTTCTCGCAGTTCACAAGGCTTGGCGAGGTAGTCGTCGGCGCCGAGCTCGAGGCCGACGACGCGGTCGATCGGCGATGCGGTCGCGGTCAGCATGATGATCGGAACCGTGCCGTGCTGCTTGAGCGCGCGCACGATCGACAGTCCGTCCTCTTCCGGCATGTTGAGGTCGAGCACGATCAGGTCCGGCGCCTGCTTAGCGATGGCCTCGCGCAACGTCTTGCCACCGTCGCACAGCGTCACCTCGAAGCCGTGCAGCTTCAGATAGTCGCCGACCATCTCGCGCGCCGGTGCCTCGTCGTCGACCACATAGATATGCTGGCTGGTGGTCATGGCGCAGCCGATTCCGCCACCATCGGCAGCCGGATCACGAAGGTCGCGCCGCGGCCCGGCCCGTCGCTTTCCGCCGCGACCGTCCCACCGTGCAACTCGACGATGCGCTTGACGATTGAAAGTCCGAGTCCGGTCGAGCTTTCGCCGGCGGTCGGCTTTGCCGACAGCCGCTGGAAACGGCCGAACAGGCGGCCGAGATCCTCCTCCGAGAGGCCGGCGCCCTCATCCTTCACCAGAATGACGGTGACTTCCTTGTCGCCGCTCATCGCCAGCTCGATCTTGCCGCCGCTCGGGCTGTATTTGATCGCGTTGCTCAGCAGGTTGTCGACCGCCTCGCGCAGCCGGTCCGGATCGCAGGTCGCCCAGCGCACCGGCGGCGACACCAGATTGATCGCCTGCCGCTTGCGTTCCGCCAGCGCCCGGTTCGCGGTGACGACGTCGGCGAGGATCGCGGCGATGTCGACGTGTTCCTGCCGGATCGAGATGTCGAGCGCGTCCATCATCGCGTCGGCGACGAGGTCGTTGACCATGCCGGTAAGCTGCGTGGCGGAGCTGCGGATGTGGCCGAGCTGCTCGCGGATCTTGTCGAACGGCGCCGGGCTCATCTCGGCGAGCTCGTTGAGCATCTCGGCGCGGCCGAGGATCACCGCCAGCGGGTTTTTGAGATCGTGGGCGATGGTGCCGAGCACCTCGTTCTTGAACTCGTTGGCGCGGCGCAACCGGATCCACTGCGTGGTCAGCCGATGGTTGGCGGCGGTCAGCGCGCGGGTGCGTTCGCGGACGCGCTCTTCCAACCGCACCGTGGCGTCGTTGAGCTGCTCGTACAGGATGACGTTGTCGAACGCGACCGACAGCCGGCTGCAGAACACCTCGACCAGCGACTTGTCGGTGGGCGTCAGCGGTCGCTGGGTTTCCAGCAGCACGACCACTTCGCGTCCGCTGGCGGTCTTGACGTACATCACCGACAGCTTGGGATGGAATTCGTGCCCATGGCGTTGGAACGCGCCGTTGACCGCGTCGCGCAACGCGGGGTCGAGCGCGGTCGCGCCTGACGTGCCGGCGAAATGCCGGTAGCTGCCGGACCCGGCGAGGATCGAGAACTTTTCCTGCTCGTTGGCGCTGTCGCGCAGCACCAGGATGCCGCCGCACTCGACATTGATCAGCGTCGC
>Ga0075420_100000154_pt1 | contig 48486 bp, 65 predicted proteins | sample SoiMetdeltSBSDD4_FD_75296 | JGI IMG/M metagenome (GOLD analysis project Ga0075420, IMG submission 75296) | Bulk soil microbial communities from a Populus tree surrounding site in Tennessee, USA - Soil MetaG P. deltoides SBSDD4 | ecosystem: Environmental > Terrestrial > Soil > Tree plantation...
CGTCGATCATCAGGAAGCGGCGCGGGTGGCGGAGGCTCTGCGTCGGGAGGCTTCTGATCTAGAGCATGTCGCCACGGACGCTTTCGGGAGAGTGTGCGGATCTGCCACGCTCAACAAAGTGCCCGGCCATGTCGCGCTGCTGGAGTGCGCGGCCGACATGATCGAAGCTCTACTTGTCGCCCTCACCCCATCTCCGGAGGGCCAGAAGCCGTGAGCAAGATAGACGAAGCGTTCGAGGCGTGGAACCTCGGGCGCGGCTACGCGAAGTCGCGTCAACTTATCTTCCGCGCCGGCTACCTCGCCGCGCTCGCGGACGTTCGGGCGGGGATGCCGAAGGAAGCGCGATTGCCGAGGGACAACTGGAACGACGGGTGGAATGGGTGCGTCGAAGCCATGTCCGAACACTTGGCAGCCCTCTCGGAGCCCGCCCCGTGACCTCCAGCAATCCCTACCCGCCTGGAGACCTGCGGCACACGTTCTGTGCCCTCCTAGACGGCATGGCGTTGTGGGCGAAGATCAATCACGAGCTGGATCAAGCTCGACACTTCGAGCGCGCGGCCCGTCCGCGCTGCGGAAACTGCCGCTTGTGGATGACGCGCGCGTGCCCGGCGGAGCGAAACGTGAACGGGCGCAATCGCGGCCCGCACATGAACGGCGCGGCGTGTGCCGTGTTCGCTGAGAAAGAGTACGTCCAGGACTACCGCGATACGGCCGCAAAGCATCGCGCTGCTGCGGCTATCTCCGGGGGCGCCCCGTGACCTCCGAAAAGGCGGCGGCGATCAAGGCTTACGAAGCGCGCTTCGGTAAAGCGGCTCGCAATTACTGGAACGAGCCTCGGCCGAATGACGACCGCTGGGTTGCCTTCCTCGCCGGATGGGCGGCGCGCGGCGCTGCGGACCTCAAGGCTGCGGACAAAGAGTTCCGCGACTCATTCGCCCGGCGCGTCTTGGGATCGTATGAACAGGTTGCCGCCGCCATGGACGAAGGGGGACTCAAGTGAAGCTGCCGACGAAGAAAGAGCTGGAACGAGAATGCCTCGCCGTCAACAACGGGTGCGGGCACTACCACGACAGGCTCTATGCGATCGTCTCCAAGTACGTCGCGCTCGCGGAGCGGGCTGCTTTGGAGCGGGCGCTCGGCGTGTGCCGCGAAGCGAAACGCGGCGCGTCCGAGGGGTCCCACGGCGAGGGCGCGTGGATGGCGAATCTAATTGAGAAGGAAATCGTTCGCCTCATCCCCGCCGAGGCCCCGGCGACGACGGGGAAGGCGGAAGAGAAGAAGCCGACGACCGTGACCGCCTGGGAGGGCGAGCCGCACCACGTCTGGCCCGAGATAACGAATCGCCAGTATCAGATCATGCACAAGATCGCCGCTGCGGTCTGTCCGGGAAAGGCCGACAAGATCATCGTGGACCTCGACGGGCCGGAGAAGCTTGGACTGCAACGCGCTTTGCGGATCATCGGGCAGCGCCTCGCGGCCCTCGAAGCCTCCTCCCCCGCGCGGGTGGGCGAGCCGCCTGACTGTGCGGTGTGGTGCGCATCGTGCAAGTGCTGGTATCCGTCCGAGTCGGCGCACGCCGCGCGTCGCCACTCCAAGGGCTCCACCTTCTCCGCGAGGGCCGATCAATGACCACCCCCATCCCGCCGCCGCGCCCGCCGGAACCGTTCGAGACGTGGCTGGACTTCATCCTGCGCGACTTCGACGAAGTGCGCGGATCGGACTGCGGAGGCAACTTGCGCGTCGCCGCCCGCGCCGAACTCGACGCGCTGCGGCGGGAACGTGACGCGCTCAAGGGCGTGCTCCAGGACGTAGCCGAACGCTACCGCTGCGAATACGAGCTGTCGGCGGATGGGCACAACGTCGAAACGTGCCGCGACCGCGAAGAGGCTGGGTACACCTGCGTTCCGTGCATGGTGCGGGACGTTCTCGACCCCGAGACCCGCGAGCGACTGGGGGGGAAGAAGTGAGAAAGTTCAGCATCGCGTTCTGGGTTCTAATCGCTGCGATCAACGCCGGGCTCGCGATCTCGTGGGCCGCGATGGAGTGGCCGATGAAATCGGATCAGCTAACGGGGATCGGGATCTGTGTGCTCTGGATCATGCTCTCGTTGCTCAACATCCGCGTGGAGTCCCGCGCATGAAGCCCAATCCCCGCCCCGCGCCCAAGACACCGACGCCGGAAGAGAGAGCGGCGAAGCTCGTTCGCGTTTACCGCTGGGGACAGATCAGCTACGCCGTCCAGTTTGGCAGCGTCGATCTCGGCGGCGGCGACACGCATGAGATCGAAACCGCTCTGGCGGAGAAGCTGCGCGCCTTCGTTGCCCGCGAGATCCGCTCCGCCATTGCCGCAGACCGCAAGGCCCGGAAGAAGCGGGCGGGGAGGAAGGGATGAGACCCAAGGAGGAGAGCCGTTGAAGAAGAGCAAGCCCGCCGTGATCGTGCGGCGCACCGACGAGAGCGACATCGTAATCAAGGGCCTCCAACCGGCCGAGGTCATCGGCGGGTGCAACGCCTGCCTTGACCGTAGCGAAGTATTCGACGTGTCGCTGCGCTCGATGGGGTTCCGCGTCTGCTGCGAGTGCGCCGAGCGCCTTTCGCGCGGCCTCGCTGAAATCCTGGAGGAATCCCCCGATGCCCCCTAGCCCGCCCGAGCTGCCGGAGCCGTGCCCGGAGATCGAACCGTGCCCGTGGTGCGGGCGTCAGAGCGCGTCCACGATGAGCTGCGGCAATCGACTGGCGGTCAAGTGCTACGACTCGCGCGAGTCGGTCGATGCGAACTGCCACGCGCAGGGTCCGTACCGAGCCACGCGCTTCGAAGCCATCGCCGCCTGGAACCGAGTGGCGAAGGACGCGGCTGAGGTACAGCGTTTGCGCGCGTGGCTGGAGCGGATCGGCCGCGAGGACACGCCGACACGCCAGCGTGGATTTGGAGACCTTGTAGACGCCGCCCTTCGTGGAGACCCAGCCTCATGAGCCATCAAGCAAAAGAAGAAGCGCCTGCGCGTTGGCGCGTCCGATTTATCTGCTGTGGGCGAGACCATTTCGTCGCAGACTTCGACTCCTGGGCTGAGGCCGATCGCGCCCGCCAGGATTACTGCTCGGGACCCGGGGCTCGTCCCTGCGGCCGACTAGACCTGTCCGGGCACGAGCGCGCCGGAATTATCGAGGCCATCGCCGCTCCACCCCCGCCCGTCTCTGCGGGCGACGCGGAGGCGCTGTACCGACGCCTCCGAGAGATCAAGATGGAGGAGGTCGCGCCCGCGTCGATCGAGCCCGGCTGGGAGCGCCGCGCCCTCGCCCGCCTAGTCGCTGAGGTCCGCGATGCGGCGGCAGCGGAGGAGAGGGAGCGCCTCGTTGCTCATCTACTGAGACGCGCGGAGGAGTTGCGCGACACGATTCCGGCGTGCATGGCGAAGGAGCCATGCGACGGTAGGCCCATCCCGGTATCGAAAACGATCGAGCTGCTCGCGTCTGGATTCGTTCAAATAGCCAACGAGGTGCGCGCCGTGGCCGCGATCCGTGCGCGCTCACGAGAAGGGGAGGGGAAAGATGCGTAGGCTCCTGTGCTGGATCAGACAGGCCGTGTGTTCGGTGCGCGGCCATTGCGGGTGCCCGGTTGCGCGAGTTAGCTACATTGGGCCGATGACGGTCGGATCTGAGTACCCCGGGATGATGTCGGCGACGATGCCGACTCGCGTGCGAATCTGGCGCGAGTGCTGCCGCTGCGGTAAGGAGTTTGGATGAGCGACGAGGAGATTTGGAATCTCTACACGGACAGGCTGAACCGGCTGCGAGCGGATCTGTACGTACAGCCGCACGATCCCGAGGCAGGGCTTCAAGTACGCGCGAGAGGCCGCAGGCGCCGGCCAGGATCTAGCGCGGAATGAACAGCGCGCGCTCGCCCAGTTCGTCCGCGACCAAGTGCGCTCCGCCGTCGAGCCCCTCTCGGCCGAGGTCGAGCGGCTGCGGGAGACCGAACGCAAGTCTCTGGCGGATCGCGAGGACGCGCTGGCCGAGGTTGTCCGCCTCCGGGAGTACGAGAAGCTGGCGAGGGAAGTGCGAGACGGCCTCCACGGCGGTATCTCGATCGGACCCGCCGACTGGGCCGGCGTGCATTCGTGGCTCTCCCGCTTCGACGCTCTTTCGGCTCGTGAACCAAACGAAAGGAACCAAGATGAAGAATGCTAAGACGAAGGCTCCGAAGGCGACGCATACCGTGGAGTTTGATTTCATCTACGTTACGGGGAAGCGCGCGCGATCGACCGCGAAGCTGTGGAACTGGCACATCCGCGCAGCGAACGGCGAACTCATTGCCTACTCCAACCAATCGCACTCCAGGAAGATCGACGCAAAGCGGGCCGTCCGCAACTTCCTAGACGCGGTGAAGAAGGGGACGGTACAGGTAGGTCTATGACCGCCTCAATCACGACCGTCCTGGACCTTCCCGGCTCCGTGCCTTCACAGTCGGCGACGATCACGCTGCCCCAGTCCTCAGTAGGTCGCTGGCGCAAGTCCTTCGCGGCCCTGCGCGACGCGACCCGCCACTCCCTCGGGATCCATGTCTACTCAAGGCGATGGAACGGGGGCGGATGGGAGCTGGCCGTCCGCTGGTCCAACGGCCTGATGAAGCGCAACGGGACGGGGTTCTGCGGGCGGATCTTCTTTGACTCGCTCTCGCTCCAGGTGTCCGGGGATGAGGATCTCATCATCGTTCCCGAGCAGCGGGCCGGGTCGTTCTTCAACGCGGCGACAGGGGCGGCGTTCGTGGCTAGCGGCGGGGGGCACTACTTCCCGGCGCGCGGCGTTCTCGAGCGCCGGTTCCTCCTCGTCCCGAAGACGATGCCCGTCGCGGAGGTAACGAAGCTGCGCGACCTCGCCCTCGGCTTCAAGGCCGTCCGGATCCCGCCTCCTGGTGGCAAGCCTTGGGGGCCGGCGCTGGAGCGGATGCCGACCGTGAACGAGGCCCACTACGGCAACCTCTTCCGGCAGGGCGCCCAACAGGCCAGGACGCTCCTAGCGAGCGGCCAGCCCGGCAGCGTGCGCCTCGGGCCCTCCGGGACCTGGGCGCAGCTAGACCTACGCAGGGGGGCTCTAGGGCCCTGGATCCCCGACGGCGACCCGACCGCCGGGGCGCCGGCCGGCTACGAGATCGAGATCGCGCAGGGCTGGCAGCAAGTGGTGGAGTCGATCGAGCTTTCGGCAATGGCGCACGAGTGCTCAATGGCGCGCAATCCGCTGGCCTGGAACGACGTTGACACGGGCGAGCAGCTTTCTTGCCACGACTGGGCTTCGAGCGAGGCCGGGCGTCCCGTGGTGACGCCTCGCGGGCTCATCATGCCGGCGTTCCTGAACTCGGCGAAGAACGACTACCCGACGTTCAACCTGGGCAGCTCGCCCTACCAGGCCGTGCTCGACGGCTACGCGAGCGAGGACGGGGAACACTCGATCCGCGCCGAGGATGACGCGAAGGTGCTCTCTTTCACGGCCGGCGATCCGATGGCGCAGGACGATATCGGGATGCTGTTCCAGCATCACCGCGCCATGATCTTCAACGACCGCGCGGACGCGCTCCCTACGCTCTCGGCGCAGATGCAAGCCGGATGGAGCAAGGGATTCGACGGCAAGACGCTTAGCCCCTCTTCCCCTCAAGGCTCCGTCTCCTGGATCGGCTACCAATCGCTTACGCGCGACTCGTACACGCTAGCGACCAATCCAAAGCACGGCAGCGCGCGGATGCTCCGGCACTTCGGCTGGACGCTGGACCTCGGGTTGAACTCGGGCGAGCGGACATTCTCTACTGGAATGGTCGCCAATGAGCTGAACGCCGTGGATTCCTGCGGGATCGGATTCCGGGAGTACCACACCCCCTACATCCCTGCCGGAGTCCAAGGGGCGCAGATGTTCCACGAGTGGATCGACAAGGCGGCCGTGGTGCGCGCGTGCCGGATGCTTGGAGATCCGATCCTCATGGATCGCGCGCTCGCCTCGGTGCGGTTGTGCGCGACGAAGACGCTTCTGAATCCAGACTGCAAGGATGCGAAGTGGGTCTACCGGGAACGCGCGGACCACACGGAGATTGACCCGATCACGGCGGGCGATCATGGCCCTGAGCGAATGTCCGAGCACATCCTGTGCGTCCTCGGGCTCGCGGCTCTGTCCGAGCTAGACCGTGGCGACCGCGTCGCGGCGCAATGGTTCCTCGAGGCCGGGCTTTCCGTGGACGTACCGCACGCGACGATCGCGCAGCGGCTCGCATGGATCCAGCAAAAGACGGCCGACATTTCCCAGTACGCGAGCTGGGCTGCGGCAGCGGAGATGCTCGGATGACCCGCTACAACGCCGAGGCCGATCTAGCGACGCAGCTCGAGGCGCGAGGGCTCTACTTCGAGCGCGAGCACAAGTTCTGCGCTACGAGGAAGTGGAGGGCGGATCTGTTCGTGTGGTGCGCCAATGTGCGTATCGGGGACCGGGTGATTGTGCGCAATCAGGACTGGACCGAGATCGAATGGCAGCGCGTGGAAAGCGGCGTGCTCGTCGAAGTAGACGGAGGCGGCGGCGCTGGCCGGCACGGAACTTCTCGAGGGATGCGCCAGGACGCCGAGAAGCAAAGCGCAGCGGCGGCGCTCGGCTGGCGCGTCATCCGCCTGGATCCATCCCATGTGAAAAGCGGCAAGGCCCTCGCCTGGATCGAAGCCGCTCTGGGCCTCCGCTCGGACGTAGCGGAGCTGTTCAAGCTGCCGGAGAAGAAGCGGGCGCGGGTGAAGCGGACGCCGAATGGGGCGGGGCTGCCGGAGCGGGTGCTCGCGGCGATTGAGAGGAGCAAGCGATGAAGAGGCTGGTAGATGAAGCGTGGCCGAGGTCGTCGGGGGAGAGGGCGGATGGCGCGAAGGGCTGGTTCGAGAACAACTATGTGAAGCGCCTACACCTGACTCGCGTGAAACAGGCTAATTTCAGCATGTTCATCCCATCGCGCGGGTGGACCTCGGCCCCGTGGGAGGACCATTCCAAGGTGTGGTCGTCTGGTCGCGAGGCGATCGTATTCACTGCGGAGCCATATGATATCGACAGCGCGCAGGCCGATGCGATTGTCGCCGCCGCGAAGGCGCACGGATTGAAGCTCTACATAGGGGCTCATTCTCCGCACAATCCAGGCGGAACCGTCCTTGTGGTGATGTCGCGTCGCGAAGAGTTGCCCTGGGTCTCATCGTGAAGCGCACCGAATTGAAGCCCCGCCGCTCCCCCATGAAGCGCGGAGCGCCCAAGGGGAAGGCTGCGCTGGCGCGCGTCATGCGGATGCGCCCGCTGGCGATGATCGACGGCGCCAAGACGTTCAGCGATGTGGTGCGCGCGCTCGCCGTGTCCGGGGTCCAGGGGCGCGAGCGGCGGCGCTTGCGCGAACTCAAGGCGCGCACGCCTCTCCGCAAGTCCGGCGCGGTAGCGAAGAGGGAGAAGGCCGCTGTCGTCGCCTTCCGTGAGGCGGTGTTGTTCCGCGCTGCGGGCCGGTGCGAGCGGTGCGATTGCTTCGTAGGGACGGCGCGGCTTGAAGGGCACCACCTGGTTCGTCGCGCTCGCTGCGTCGGCTGGCCGGAGAAGCACGACCCCGAAGTGAACGGATCGGCCGTCTGCCACGGCTGCCACTCCTCCCTCACAATCGACCCCCTGGACATCGGCGGCCCCCTCCAGGCCGAGGCCAAGCTGGCCCATGACGCCTTCGAAGCCTGGCGCCGGGACCGGGACATGCTGGAGGGGCGGTAGGGATTTTTCGCTTGACATGGTCCAGATCCTCCCCTATCCTTCCGATAGACATGGAGAGCCGGCCCGGAAGGCTGGCCGAAAAGGAGAGAACAGAATGGAAACGAAGACCAAGGGAATGATGCTGTCGGATGAGCTGCGGGCGCGCGGGCCGAAGTGCAGCCGACAGGGCACGGAGCAGGAGACCTATGCAGGTCCGTGGATCGTGTCCCACGAGGGATCTGCGGTTGTCAAGCGCGAGCTGCGCTTCGTCGAGGACGACGCGCCCGCTGGCTGGCAGCTTCTCGACGGAGACTATTCCGGCATCGCCGCCGCGCTGGAGGAGAAGGACGCAGGATTCCGCAAGATCCTCGCTATGTACGAGGGCACGGGCAGCTACTTCAACGTCGAAGACATTGAGAAGATCGCCCGCGCCGCCCTCCGCTCCGGGCAGGAAGGCGGTGCCTAGATGGGTGCCTACCTGAACGGGGTGTACGTGGAGCATCTATCCGTGCCGCACGACGAGAAGGACAAGATTCACCGCTACCTTGGGTCCCTCAAGGCCGAGTCCGCCGTCCAGCACGACCGCATCGACGCCGCCACGAAGCGCGCCTACCGCACCGCCCTGGACTGTGACGACGGCGATCTCGCCCCCCTGGAGACCACGGAGACCCTGAACGAGGCGCTCGCCGCGCTCCTCCTGGACATGGGCAAGGCGTACCGGCTGGCCGTCCGGCTGGACGACCCCAGGGGCAAGCGGATCGTGGACGCGCTGGCAGCGATGCCGGGGAGCGGTGATTAGCCATGACCACCCAAGCCGAGTCCCGCGCCCGCCTGCTCGTCCTAGGAGCCGCCACGCTGGCGATCCTGGCCTCCTTGGCCTTTCTGCTCTGGAGCCTCTACGGGCGCACGCTCAAGCCCCTGGAGGCGCTGTAAACCTGGACCGGCAGAAGCGCGGGGCCGTGGCTGGGGGGCTGTTCTCTCTCCTGAAACTCTCCACCTACCAGCCCGACAACGCCCGAAGGCCGGTCCAGGCTCTCTAACAACTCGAAAAGGCGCAGGGGCTAAGACCTTCAAGGCTTTCTCGGCCGGGCCTGATCCCCCGGCTTCCGCTCCTGCGCCCTCTCTTTCCAACTCATCGACTCGGGCAGCCGGCAAAGCTGCGTCCGGTGGCTGGGATCGCTGACACCTTCCCCGCCGGCTGCCCGTTCTCCAATGCTCGCCGCAATGCCTAACCCATTTGACAGCGCCAACTTAGTGAGACGCCAGGGCTACTCGTCCAACCCGGACTCCTGGAAGCGTTATGTGCCAGCGCACGAGACTCAGGAGGCATCCCGGCTCTGGGCCTCCGCCTCGGACGCGATCGAGCGCGCCCGCATCGCCGAGGAGGACCACCAAGACCTGGTCTCGAGGGACGAGCACATGGCGCAGGTGTACGGCGAGCTGCGCCGGCTCCGAGAGATCGGCGCCACGATGGGCGGAGGTGGGAACTCCAGGCCGGGTGCCTTCCTCTCCAAGCTCGTGACCTACGGCGAGAACCACCGGCCGTGGCGGGTTGTGCGCGCCTAAGTAGTTTTCGGAAAGCGGCTTGCGCCACCACCCATCGCGCTCATCTGTCCCGCATACCCACTAGGTAGTATTCCTCGCCCTAAGTGGGCGGAAACACGGCGACGATGGCGGCCTCGCTCCCTACGGGAAGGGGCGCGGGGCCGTCTCTCCCTGAGTCCCTGTCCTTCTGTTCCTGGCAGGTAGGGCCACGCGGCGAACGCTGCGCCCATGTCCCATCGCACCTCTGGATTCTCGAGATCCACGCGACGGGGAACAACGCGAAGAAGGGCCTGGAGCCATCGCGCACCACGCGCGCCCTCTGTCCCGACCACGCTGCCTGCCTCAAGCCCTACGCGCACGGCAACGGCCGGTCCTGGCTGGAGGCGGTGTAAGTGGCGTACGCCTGCGATTTCAGCGACGGCGCGAGCGACTACCTGGCCGCAGATGTGCTCAAAGTCTGGTCCGCCGGCAGTTCAGGCATCGGGACCTCCGACGTAGATGGCGGGACGCTTGCCGGCCCGTCTGGGCTCATACGCGGCGGACTAAACAATGCCACGCACAGGATTACAGGGTTCCGAATCAAGTTCGCAAGCGTCGGCGGCATTCTGTCCTTCTTCCAATACAAAGACAACGTCAGCGACCACATTAGTCTCCATCGCGCCAGCGACGGGTCGATTGGTACGACTGCGCAGCCAGGAGGCGGCGCCAGCGTATCCGATCCGACGACCGTACTCGCCACGGGCACTTGGTATATCGTCGAGTTCGGTACCTTCGTCTCGAACACGGTTGGGAGAATCGAGACGCGGGTAAACGGGACGCAGATCCCCGCACTTACGTCCATCGCTCTCGGCGGGACGGTGTCCAACTCGATTGACACCTTCGGGCAGTTCTGCTCGAACAACATAACCGGGATCGCCTTCACGGGCGGCGCCGCCTACGATATTGACTGGGTCTGGACGAAGTGGGATTCCGTCATCTGGACTCCCTCGGACTTCCTCGGGAACGTCCGCAAGATCACGCTGCGCCCGAAGGCTGGCACGGCCGGAGACGGCTTCTACAACACCGGCACGGGTTGGTCGGTTGGCGCTGGCTCGACCACGCTCTCGGACGTAATGCGCGAGGCGCAGATGGACTCGGATACGTCCTTCGGCGTGCGCGCAGCCGCCGCCGGCACGGACGCAGACCGCTTCTCGGTCAAGTGCGACGCGATGCCGACGAACACGAACACCGTCAAGCTCGTCTCTCACCGCTCATGGGTGCGGAACACGAGCGGCTCGACTTCGACTCACAAGCGGTTCGTCTACGCATCCACAGGAGGCACTACGCATGATTCCGCCGTGACCGTCACGGATGGAACGAGCTACGCGGGCGGAGTCGCTGGCGGCACGGTTACTTCCGGCAACCACATGCAGGACAACTTCCTGGTTCACCCCAACGGCGCCGCGCTCACGAAAACGCTCGTGGACACGATGGAGCCCGGCGTGAAGGTGATCACGCTCACATGAGCGAAGTCCGGGACACCAATGAGAACTTCTTTGCCCTGCTCACAGCGAGCGACTTCGAGCTGCGCGACAGCGACGAAAACCTCTTCATCCTCTACACGGAGAACGTCGCCGGCCACCAAGTCCAGGACACGGACGAAAATCTGCTCGTGCTCTACTCCATCCCGGATGAGGGCCTACCCGCAGGGCCGGATTGCAACTTCGGCAGCTCCTTCCAGCCCGGCGTCCTCAAAGGTCAAGGGGTGTGTGAGTAATGCCCGCCCCGATCCTCATTCGAAGCACGTTCTGGGAAGGTTCGGACCCCGGCTGGACGCTCGCTCAGGTTGTCGGCAAGGACGGCGAGCTTCTGGTCCTCGTGGACACCGACACCGTGGATGTGAACGTCTACGACACCGAGGACAACTCGCTCGTCTACGGCCCGGTCGTCGTCTCCAAAGCAGCGGTGATCTTCGACACGCTCCAGTATGCGGGCACGCTCTGGACGGAAGACGACCTCGGCTGCAACTTCGCGCACTACCTCGAGGACGCGGACGTATTCGCGACGACCGAGGCCGAGGGCGGCAAGGTCTACCGCGTGGAATACATGATTCACTGCACAAGCACGAACGGCTCGGGGGACATCCCGGTGGTGAACCTACTCACATGCCGAGCAATGGTGCAAACGTGAGGACGTAATGGGCATGAAAAAGAAGCGCGGGAAGAAGAGGCCGTACTAACAGCTTTCCAAAAAGCTGAAACAGCTTTGGCTAACCCCAACATCGCGGAGCTAGGCAGGCCCTACCAGTTCAAGCCTGGTCAGAGCGGGAATGCGCGTGGTCGCCCCGTGCTCGATCCCGTCGAGAAGCTCCTGCGCGAAGCCGAGCGCGAAAAGCGCCTCGCGGCTCAATGGGTGGCGGACCTCGAGGATGCCGACCCGGCCGTGCGCCTCCCCGTTCGCAAGGACCTCATGGACCGCATCAACGGCAAGGCCCCACAGTCAATCAACATCTTCGTGGAGCCGCCTGATCCCGAGGCCAACCTGGAAGGCGTAGAGGCGTGGTCGGGGTTCTAGCCGAGCAGGAAACGAAGAAGCTCGCCCCTCGCGGCGAGATGCTTTCGTTCCTGAACGACCTCCGCGCCTACAAGGGCGAGCGGAAGATCATTCAGGCTCTCATCGAAGGCCCGCGCGGCTCGGCCAAGTCCCTGAACTTCACGCGGTTCCTGTACCTCACGGCGGCTCACTTCGCGGGGATGCGGATCCTCGTCGTGCGTAAGACGCGCGCCGACCTCGCGGCAACGTGGTGCCAGACCTTCGAGAGCGAAGTGCTCCCGCCGAACGTCCGCCAGGAAGTAGTTGGCGACTCGAGCGCGACGCACCGCACCGAGTACCGGCTTTCGAACGGGTCCGTCTTCTACCTCTGCGGGCTCGACCGCCCCTCAAAGCACCAAGGCGCGAACCTGGACGCCGTGCTCATCGAGGAGGCCGAGGAGGTCCAATGGCATCAGGTCCAGGGCTTCTTCGGAGCCATCCGGCAGTTCACCCCGGGGCTCCCCTGGCAGCTCTTCGTGTGCCTCACGAACCCGGGCCCGCCGAAGCATTGGGCGAACCAGAAGGCCATCCACGGGCTCATGCGGCGCGTGGTGACGACGCACAAGGACAACCCCAAGTGGTGGGACGGCTCCGAGTGGACCGACGAGGGCCGCGCCTACATGGCGAGCCTGTCCCGGTACACGGGCGTCCAGCACAAGCGCCACGTCCTGGGCCTGTGGGCTGCGGCCGAGGGGACGGTCTGGGACAACTTCGATGAGCTGACGCACGTTATCGAAGCTCCGAGGCGCGCGGACGGCACGCCGGACTGGACGCAACTCGGGCTCAAGGACTTCATCGGCGGGATGGACTGGGGGTTCACGGCCCCGGGCTCGCTCTCGATCTACGGGCGCGACAGCGACAAGCGCCTCGTGCGCGTGGCCGGCATCTACAAGACCAAGCAGCAGCTCGAGTGGTGGGCCGAGCGGGTGGTCGAATTGGACAAAGAGTTCGGGCTGACGCGGATCATGTGCGACCCCTCGAGGCCGGATGCGATTGCGCTCGTGAATGACCACCTGGCCCGCAAGGGGCTGCCCATGTTGTGCGAGCCGGCGGACAACAAGAAGGCGTCCAGCGCTGGCGGAGACCTGGCCGGCATCGACCTCGTCCGCTGGGGGCTCGAGAAGGACCAGGCGGGGATCCCGCGCATCCGGTTCATCCGTGACGCTCTGCGGTTCGGGGTAGACCCGGAGCTTCAAGCGGCTAACCAGCCTGTCGAGGGCTGGGATGAGATCGCTGGGTACACCTTCGCCAGAGACGCGCACGGCGAGCTACTCGACGACCGCACCGACCCGGACGCGCCGGACCATATGTGCGACGAGACCCGCTACGTCGCCGCCGAGAACTGGAAGCGCGACAAGCCCAAGGTTGACCCCGCGCCCAAGTTCGACCAGGGCTCAATGGGCTCGATCTACCGGCACGCTGACGAGTTCAAGCCGCAGCGCCGGCACCGGCCGATGTGGAGGGCGGGCATCGCATGATTCCCCGCGACCCCGAGCGCCTGTTCCCCTTGCTGGACGCTGCCGAGCAGCAGCGCAAAAAGCACCGGGAAGGCCAGGCTAAGATGATCGCCCGCTTCCACGGCCCGTGGTGGAAGGGCGCCGGCCCGGCTCTCGAGGAAGAGTACGACCCCGCGAACGGGGCCTACCAGTACGTCTCGCTCATGCTCTCGATCCTCGTGTGGGACAACCCGCGATTCATGGTCAAGAGCAAGAAGCCGGACGGGGATCTGTGGGCTGCGGTCATGCAGCACTCGATGGATCGCTGGGCGACGGACACGGACCTCCAGGAAGCCGATGAGGCGACCGTGATGGACTTCCTGTTCAGCTACGGGGTCCTCTTGACGGAGATGGAGCCGAGCCCGGATCAGGACCCGACCGGGAAGGATCCGAGGAGCCGGCCCGTGGTGAATCGGCTCGACCCTGAGCGGTTCGGATTGGACCCGCTCTGTACGAACTTCCGTGACTCGCGGATCACGTTCCACACCTGGGTCCGGGACCGGGAGGAGCTGATCGAGCACGCGCGCGAGCATCCGGACGAGGGCTGGGACCTCGAAGCACTCCAAGCGATGAGCGGGGATGTCGGCGTCGAGAAGCTGAATCGCGACCGCGACGACCAATCGCCTCCCAGGGATGAGATCGTCGGCTACCAGATTTGGGTGCCTGAGTGGGAGACCGCGAAGGCGGCTGCGATCAAGGGCAAGGCCCGCTTCAAGTTCAACGGGACGGTGGCGGATGTAGCCGTCGCGGCGAGGACATCATGGACGGGCAGGAAGACCTACGCTGGCGCGAAGTTCATCCGGAAGCCGCGCCCCTTCTTCGGCCCCTCGTGGGGCCCCTACGCGATGATGGGGGCGTACAAGGTGCCCGGGAGCCCTTATCCCCTGGGCCCGCTCACAGCGACGGAGGGGCAATCGAGGGAGCTGAACGCGCACAAGCGGGCTGGGTTGGACTCGGCGCGGAACCGCAAGCGCATCGGCTTGGGCTCGAATAAGGACGCGCATCTGTCCGAGACGATCCTGGATACGCGGGATGGCGAAGTGGCCCTCGTGAACATGGACAACCTCGATCGCAACTTCAAAGAGGTCGAGCTTGGCGGCATGACGAACGAGCAGCGGCTCGCGATCATGGGGCTGCAATCGGACTTCGACAACGCGCTCGGGATGAGTGATGCGAAGCGTGGCGAGGTTACCGGAGTCGGGACAGCGACCGAGAACGCGATTGCTGACGCTTCGGGGAATCAGCGGTCCTCGTGGATCATCAAGCGCAAGAACAAGGGGCTGAACGACGCTTGCCGGACGGCGGCCTGGTACATCTGGAACAGCGAGGACGTTGAGATCCCGCTGCCGCCGGAGTTCGTCCAGGCGACCGGGCTTGCTTCGATGCGGGGCGGCGAGCCGCAGGGCCAGAAGAAGGACACGGTCACGGTCCAATCGGACATCGAGTTCTCGGACTTGGAGCTTTCCATCGAGGGCTCGAGCACGCGGCGACTCGATGAGGGTGTGGCGCAGGCGCGGGCGATGCAACTCTTCGAGCTGTCCGGCGCCGCCATCGAGCGCGCGGCCATGTTCCCGATGGCGAACTGGAAGGGGATGCTCGACGACGTTGGGGACGCGATGAACGTGCCAGAGCTGGGTACGAAGTCGGGCGTCGAGGCTGTCCAAGCAGCTGCGATGCAAGGGCAGCTCCCGGCTCAACAGGAAGCGGCGGCGCAGGCCAAGATGAGCGGGGACACGGCTGCTCCGAAGCCTCCGAAGTCGATGGCGCGGCCGAACAACACGGTCCAGCGCCCGCAGCCGAAAGCGAACAAGGCTCCTCAGAAGGAGCAGGGCAAGAAGGCCAGAATGGCCGGAGTAACCTGAAAATGACTATGCCGATTGGTGCGAGGTGGGTTCTCGGTGTCGCTGGCGCAACGCGCTATCCCACGAACGGGCAGGGTGGCGCGACGGCGACGGCCACCTCGTCGGAACTTGTGTCCAACAAGCCGCTGGCAATTAGCACCGCAACCTGGACGAACGCGACGCGGACGCTCACCAAGACGGGCCTATTCGCGGAATACACCTACGCTGTCGGTGACAAGGTGCAGATCGCGAGCGGTACCGGCGCGACAGTCGGCGAGTACGTCGTCGAATCGAGAACCTCGGCCAACGCGATCGTTCTGCAAACGTCCATCGGCGTCGGCGCGGACGGTCAGACAGACATTGCCGGGACGCTAACCCCGGCAGCGGGAAGCGCCAGCCAACGAGCCGTAACGATCCTGGGCATATCGGTGGGCGTTGGCGCGGCGGTCGCGATTGACGTGGTGGACTTCCTCGGGGTGGCGATCCCTGGCCTAACGATCACGCTCACGGCAGCCGGAGACATCGGCTGGTATCCATTCGGCCCGTCAGGGGTCGTCTACACGGGCGGCAACGTCGGGATCAAGTGCGGCGCCGGCGCGACAGCAACGCTCGTGTACCTCAAGGGCTAGCCATGGAAATCATTGTCAAGAACTACGAGCACGGTTCGAGCCAGCTCCCCCGGGTGTGGGATCCCAAGTACGTCGCTGCGCGCAGGCGGGCCGAGGCGAAGGCCGAGAGCGATCCGGCAAAGCGCGAGGAGCTACTCCAATCGGCGGATGAGTGGAGTCGCTCGAAGAAGGTCTGGCACAAGACCGACCGCAACGGCAAGCCGGTGTTCACGAGCAAGAAGGATGTCCTCGAGTTCCAGGCGCGCACGGGCGGCCAGTTCAGATTCGACAAGTGAGAGGAGAAAACGGAATGGGAGCAACCTTGGAGATCGTGAAGAACAAGTGCCGCTATCGGCCGGTCGGGGGCCATGTGTTCGTGCGCGTGGTGAAGCGTGAGCGGCGGACGCCGATCCTCATGCCGGAGAGCATGGAGAGCACCGCGCAGCTCTGGGAGGGGCTTGTCGTCATGGTCGGGCCGGGGCGGCTTCGCCAGAACGCTCAGAGCAACGAGGACCGCATCAGCCCTAACTGCAAGGTCGGGGATCGGGTGGTGTTCACGCGGCACTCCTGCATCAACATCGACGACGACGCTCCGGACATTTTCCTCGTGGGCGAGGACAACATCATCGCCGTTCGGATGGAGCACGAGTAATGGCCGCTCCGCAGACGATCACTCAGGACCCCGTGCGCGCGATGGCCGAGGTAGCCATTGCAGCCGGCGGCGTGACGCCGGAGGGCTCGAAGCCCGAGGGCATCAAGCGCAACGATCGGGGCCAGTTCGAGGGGAAGAAGTCCGACGAGGAGGTACGTCGGATCATGGAGAGCGAGTTCCCCGAAGAGTTCAAGCGGCACTCCCCGATGGGGAAGGTGCCTCAGGTGCAACCCAATGCCGGGGATCTACCCGCTGAGGGTGCAAAGGAAGAATCGAAGGAGTCCAGCGCGCCGCCGGACAGGGAGTTGGCGAAAGCCGATGCATTCCTGTCCTCCCGCGCGAAGGTGTCTCCTGCGGTTCTGTCCAAGCTCGACGCCGATGGTCGGAAAGCTCTGGCAAAGGAGCTGAAAGAGTCGGTGGCCGAGAGACAGCGATTGACGCAGCAACTTGCGGACATTCAGAAGGCCAGCCCGACGCCGAAAGTCGAGCAGGCGGAACGCGGATCGACGGTCAGCCAACCGACCGATTCCCCGTCGCTTGCTCCACTCAAGAAGGCATTGAAGGGCATCGCTGACCTGTATGGCGAAGAAGCGGCGGCACCCCTGGACGAAGCGTTCATGTCGCTTGCCTCCCGGCTGGATCGCATCGAGGGCAACCTCGTGCGCGATTCCCAGTCGGCGACGCAGGGCCGAGTGAACGAAGCCAGGGAGGCGTTGCAGGAGCGTATCCCGCAACTGGAAGACGACGATCTATTCCCCGAGGCGTTCAAGGTCGCGGCGGCGCTGGAGCAGGCAGGAGTGGGCAATTCGTCCACACTGGCCGGCACGAAGGCGCTGCTCGAGAAGGCCGCGAGCGTCCTGGGATGGAATGGGGTCGAAGCTTCCGAGCCACAGGCAGAGAACGACGATTTGGCATCGCTGCGCAAGAACGGCACAGCGTCATCGAGTTCGAAGCCGGGGCGTAAGGCTCCGTTGACGAAGGACGAAAAGGCGGAGATGGCGGCACGGTTCGCCATGGATCCGACCATTTCCGTCGAGGACGCGCGCCGGAGGCTTGCGGGGATGTAGAGAACACACACAAAGGCAGTAGCGAATGGTTGGCATGTCCGCGTTCGCCCGGTTCCAAGACATTACCGGGCCGACGTACTACTCCTCGAAAGAGGAGTGCATCAACGACGCGCAGAAGCAGAACACCAACACGCTTGGTTACCTGCTTCGCGGTCAGCAAATGTCCGACACGTTGCAGGGTGGCTCGTCCATCCGCGACAACATCACCCTCGGGGTTACCCGCATCGCGCGGTTCTACTCCGTGGACGAGACCGAGACGTACCAGGCTCCTCAGCCGACTACGACCTGGATCGGGTACTGGCGGTTCGCTCGTACCTATGTCACCTGGACGGATCAGCAAATCGAGCTGAACGACATCAGCGGCGACCTGACCCACATCTTCAAGAGCGAGTGGTACAAGATCCAACAGGAGATGTGGACCGACTGGTTCAACTTCCTCGAGGAAGCTCTCTGGGCTGTTCCGAACAAGACGAAGATGGAGGCCCAAGACGGGACGGACTTCATGTCCATTCCGTCCATCATCAACGAAGAGACCAACGGCTTGGCCGTCCCGGGCGCCGCGAACGGCGGAACCTGGACCACGGTGCAAAGTGTTGCCCCGACCGATTCGGGCAAGGGCAACTGGGTTCCGACCCAACAGAGCTACGCGGCGCTGATCGCGACGGGCGGGGCCTCCGGCCTCGTTTCCGCGTTCGACAAGGCGTTCCTCAAGACGGACTTCTCGCCTCCGCCGATGAAGGCGGAATACTACGAGAGTGCGACGGCGCAGCCGAGCGGGGCGATCTTCACCTCGCTCCAAGGCGTCGCGAACGCGCAGTTCGCGTATCGCTCTGAGAACGACCGCTGGGTTTCCATGTGGGACCCCTTCGGCCGTCCGATGTACGGCGGGCGTCCGTTCGTCTTCATCAAGCAGCTCGACACGGCTCAGATCTTCCCCACGGGGACGGCTGGCGCGTACTCGACTGAGCTTGTGACCACCAACACGAAGGGTGGCCCGCGCTACTTCGGTGTCCAGCCGAAGTACCTGCGCATGGTCTTCAAGAACACCCGTTTCCAGAAGGACTTGGGTGAGCTGACTCCCTACGACGCGCCGCACCGGCACAGCCGGCCGATGGACACCTGGGGCAACCTGGTCGCCCGTTCGCGGATTCGTCACTTCATCGTGTATCCCTCGACCAACATCACCTCGGCCTGATAGCGGAGACATAGACAATGCAGTTTCTTCCGAACTCCTACGGTGGGATGGGACTGATCCCTCTCACCCTCAAAGGCCGCGTGTGGAACCGTTCGGGTGCCACGCTGACGGTCGGCGAAGTGGTCATGACGGATACGCTGGCGCTCGACCCGGAAGACGGCCAAGTGGCCGGCGACCTCGGGACGATCTCCGGCGTTTCGTCCGTGACCTCGAACCCCGGTGCGGATGCCTTCCCGCTGAACAACGTCATTACGCCGACCACGGCGGGACTCGGCGTTCTCGGCGGGGCGACGGCGGACCCGGGCTACTGGTTTGGTCTCGTGATCAGCCTCGGCGATGTTGGTACCGGCGCGGACAACACCGTGGTTGAAGTGCTGTGGCAGGGCCGGGGCGTCGCCAAGATGGCCGCGACGGTCGGCACGGCGCAGTACGGCAAGCCTCTCGTGGCGGCGAACGGCGTTCGGACGCTGACGCTCACCACGGCGGCTGGCACGAAGATCATTGCTCGACTGGAGCAAGACACCACCACGGCCAACACCAACGCGAACGTGCTGTTCGACGGGCTCAACGGCTTCGGCGTCCAGGCCGCGAGCTAGTGAAAGGCGGCGGGGGCTGGAGCGATCCGGCCCTCGCCGAACACACCAATGCCTAGCACCAAAGCACTAGAGGTGTACGTCGCGCAGACGTATGCACCCAAGGCGAGCCCTACCTTCACGGGGACGGTGACTCTGCCCTCTGCAACGCAGCTTTCCAGCCCGGCCCTGATGACTCCGGTTATCTCGGGCTCTCCGAGCGGGGACGGGATCGCTCAGTACGTCGAGGTCACGGTCACGGCGGCTCAGACGAAAGCGCTTCGGGCTACTCCGAAGGCTGTTCTGGCCGCTCCCGGCGCCGGCAAGGTCATTCAGGTTCTCGGTGGCACGCTTCTCCTGGACTACGGGACGACGCAGTTTGCCGAGGACGCTGGCGGATCGAACCTGGGGCTGCGGTACACGGATGGCTCCGGGGTGAAAGCCTCGGATGACATCGAGATGACCGGGTTCATTACTCAGGCCGGCGACTACGCAACGAGCGTCACCCCGAAGACGGACGCGATCGTGGCGAAGGCCGGCGTCGAGAACCAAGGGCTCGTCCTCCACAACGTGGGCGCCGGTGAGATCGTCACCGGCGACTCGGTCTTGAAGCTCAAGGTCGTCTACACGGTCTGGAGCACGGGCTTCTAGCGATGGCTCTCCGCGCCTCCGAGCTTGTTGCACACTTCGAGCACGCGCTCGGAAACGCGGCCATCGACAACTTCGCCACGCTCTCGCTTGTCAATCAGGCGGGGGCGTGGCTCTGTTCCTCTCACTCCTGGAAGCATCTCGAGCGCCCCCCGTACCGCTTGAACCTTCGAGGGACGATCACGATCACGGCGGCGACTTGGACCGAAGCAACGCTCACGCTGACGGTGACGAGCCCGACGACAGCCTTCGCGGACTACGCTCTGCTCGATGGCGACCAGGTCGAGATCGAATCGGGCACGGGCGCGGATCCGGGCTTCTACGACGTTCTGTCGGCGACGGCCTCGGCCATCGTTCTGCGCACGAGCATCGGCTCGGCGGCGAACGGGCAAACGAACATCGCGGGCGAGCTGGCGCTTCCGAGTGCCCGGCTTCCGAGCGACCTACAAGAGCTGATCGACGTTCAATGCTGCGGCGTCTCCGGCTCGAACGTGACGCTGCTCACGCCTGCGGCCCTGATCAACATCAAGGCCGATAACACGGTCTCCGTGGATACGGACTTCTACGGGGCTGTCCTGTGGGGCGCGAGCGTTGGAGTGGACGGCGGGGCTCCGATCCCGAGGCTCGAACTCTGGCCGCCTCCGAGCGTCGATGCCAACTTCTCGATCATGGTGCATTACCGCGCCGGCTGGCAACGGCTGACGCGGGATGACCTCTACTCGAACACGCCGGACTGGTTCGATTCACTCGTGATACAGGCCATGCGCCAGTACGCGCGCGGCTTCGAGAAGCACACGATGGATGAGGAGCTGGCGCGCCTCAAAGGCTCCGTCCTCTATGCGGACGCGCAGCGCAGGGATGGCGGGATCCAGCGGCGCCTCGGCCGGTATCGAGGTGGGGCGGTGCAGCAACGCATGGCGCACGGCGATCCCAGGGTCGGTAACTGGATCATCGAGCTACCCTGATGGCCGGCGCACCCCTCAAGCTCGTGTATCCCTTCGGAGGTCTCAGCGAGGCGTTTGGCTTCGACGAGCAGCCCCCGAAGACGGCGCGCGAGATGCGCAACATGCGCGGGATCGACCCCAAGACGGGGCGACTCCGTGGGGCGTCGCGCTCTGGATTGACTCGGTTCATGGACGCGGCGCTCGCCAATGCGCCGGTAAAGCGCATCGAGCAGATCACCTACGATGCCCCGAACCAGACGTACACCGATCTAGGCAATGCTCTGGCGACGGTCTGGAGCAAGGCCAATCCGTCGAACCGAGACAGTTACGCGCTCGACCTTGACAGCCAGTCGAATCTGTACGTCCTGGATGGAGCGGCCGGTGTCGTCAAATACAACAGCTCGGGCGTCAAGCTGTTCAAGATCGCGCTGACGACGGACGGCAAGCGGGATGTCTGCAAGGCGCTACGGGTGGATCCGGTTACCGGGTTCATCTACGTCGGCGTCTCGGATGGGAACAAGTCCGAGAAGGGCAAGCTGTTCTGCTATCGGCAGAAGGACGACAACGAGACGGACAAGGTTTTCGAGGTTGAACCGGGAGGCTTCGTCCAGCAGCTCCGGATCTACCAGCGGGAACTCTATGCGCTCCTGAACTTCCCCGACCGGGGCCGGGCGTACATCCGCGTTTATGGGCTGATCAACACGACGGACCCCGAGCAGACGAAGCAATGGGAGGTCCCCTACCCCGCCAATGACTTCGATATCTCCGCGAAGGATGGCGCGGTGTTCGTCGCATCCGATGTGAACACGCAGCGTGGATTGGACCCGCGCTCCCCGTTCACAACGCAGAACTCGACCGACTGGACGCCTTACGACCTCGACAACTACAAGAAGCGGATCTGGGCCTGGCACGATTCGACGGTGCGGGAGACGTTCGCGCTTGAGCCGCTGAACTCGGACTCGGGCGACGATGGCGCGGAGATCATCGCGTGGCGGTGCAAGCTTAAGACGGGGCGCGACTGGTACGCGAACCACGGCATCTCCTCTCGGCCGAAGGTGCCCGATCGAGAGGCCGGGCCGGTGTACCGAGCCGAGGGCTTGAACGGGATGCCCACCGTCTCGTTCACGGGCGCCGTCTACGACGGCGACGGACCCGCTGCGGTGGCTGGCCGAACGATGGTCGGCCTCCCGGCCTCTTCGACTGACCGCGCCTACCGCCGCGAACAGCTCTCCCCGATCCCTACCTACAAGGGCGCGCAGTTCGCGGTGTTCATGGTCGTCAAGTGCGGGATCGACGACGAGATCCGTGGGCTGCTCTCTGCCCCCAGGATCGACACGAGCGGGCTCAACCGGTTCCGTGGGCTCGTCATCAACCGCCGCGACGATAACGACCTGCCCGGAGCCGTCGCCATGACGGGTTCGGTGGACCTGCACGATGTAGCTGGAACCGCATCGGATACAGGCCAATCGACACCGGACGCGCCGGCTCCGAGCGGGCCGAACGGCGTGGCTCCCGGGCCGCTCTCGAACACGGGCTGTGCGGTCTTCACATGGATCTGCGACGGCGGCATCCACGACGTTGCAGGCACAGCCACGCGCTCGCTGTGGAGAGTGAACGGGCTCGCGGTCGATCGCTATCAATCGCCGGACTCTTGGTACACGCGCGAATCCGTGACGCTCGGCATTGCGCACTTGGGAAGCTCTGGGCACTCCAGGTTTGCCGGAGAGGTGTGTGAGATCCTGGTCCTGGCCGACTGGCAGAACCAGAACGGCGACGTTCAAAGGCTCATTACCGCTCCGACCTACCCCGATTCCAACTGGGCCGCGAACGGAGATACTGAGGTCGAGCGGATCGAGGGATACCTCGCGCACAAGTGGGGGATCGCACACGAGTTCTGCACCGGACAGGCAGCATGGGCCACGTTCAACGCGAACCCTGCGAACCTCGACACGCTGACGATCGACGGGAAAATCTACCGATTCGTCAACACGCTCTCCCAGGCGAACGATGTGAAGATCGCGGGCAACGTCCGGCAGACGGCCGGCAACCTCTACCAAGCGATCAACCGAATCGGCGATCCCGGGACGAGCTACGACCGGCGCACGCTCAAGCACTCCACGTTCATTGCCTGGGCACCCGTCGAGCAGAACCCAAGCCAGCTAACGCGAATGGCGATTCGCTCGATATCGCCCTACTATGCGCAGGTTGCTCTCGCGACATCGACGGGCTCCGGGTCAATCGTCTGGAACGCCGGCAACACCTCGCTGACGATCAATAGCGCAGGCACGGCGAACGGCTGGCATCCCCATCCGTTCACGCTCAAGAAAACGACCAACTCCCGTGGTGGTCCTCCAGGAACAGGGGCGGCGGGGTCGAATACCCAAGCTCAAATATCTGCATCGTATCTACTCCAAAGCCCCTACACCCAACTCAGCAAGTGGAGTGGAAATGCCGGCAAACTCGAATGGATCGCTACCTCGGGCTACGATGTGGTGGCCTCGGTGGCCTCCGGGAAGGTGTCAACCGCCGGGACTGGACTTGGTGGAATTGGATACGGCGTCCGCACCAATTCCGAGGGGGAAATCTATTCGGCTGGGCCTCGCCAGGCGACGGTCTCAGGCGATGAGGCGATCATCGCCGACGCGATCGACCTTCGGAAGTTCGGAGACACGGGGACCGCTTTCGTAACTGCGGACGGCGGCAACGGCGACCCCTGGCAGGTTGCGCTGTTCTCGACCTCCACCTCGTTTGAGTCGTCGCTCCTCCGAATGGACGTGGACGCCTTCGATAACGTCTACGTCCCGGTTTTCTGTACCGCCGTCGGGGACACCTTCAAGGATATCTCCCTGGTTGGGTATCGACGGGCATCTACCGGAGTCGCAGCCGGCGTCCAGTTCTTCAAGTACACGGACACCCACGAGGCGTATGCGACGGTCGTTGACACAAGGAAACCGAAGTTCCCGCGCGGCGACACGATCCAGCATGGGGAGTTCGTCTACCTCGCTACGAAGGTGCTCTCTGCTGACACCACGTTCCTGTCGGCCTTCAAGCTCCGGCAGCTCACGACGACGAACACGAGCGGCTCGGTGCGCACGACGGTTCAATTCGCTGTCTGCAACGGCGACCTCTCGACAATCTCCCTTGGTGGCACGGCGACGCTGATAACTGGGACATCGTTGGACTCGGCCGCGCAGTTCGTGGATTCGGCCGTCCTCTTCAACAACGTCTTTTTCACGGACGGCTCGAAGCTCTACGTCTACAAGGCGGATGAGGCCACGTTCGCTGTCTACGAGCCGACGAGCCCGGGTCAGTTCCTCCCTCGATGCAAGCTGCTCGGATCCTGGAGGGGCAGGCTTGTTGGCCTGCGCTCGGCCGACAACGCGCACGATTGGTTCATGACGGAGCTGGGCGATCCGTTCAACTGCGACCTAGCACCATTCACGATCACGGAGACGCAGGCCGTCATGGGGTCGGACTCCAGGGCTGGCCTCTCGCCCGATGTGATTACCGGCTTTGCGCCGGTCAATGATGACCTCGCGATCTTCTTCGGCGATCACTCCGTTCAGCGCATGACGGGCGATCCCATGTCGGGCGGGGAGTTCCATCCGATCTCTCAGAACACGGGTGGAGCCTTCGGTCGGGCCTGGGCGCGCGACCCGAACGGGATGCTCTACTTCTTCGGGTCTCGAGGAGGCGTCTTCCGGACGGCCGGCGAGGGCGTCCAGGAGATGACGAAGGCGCGTATCCCTCGAAGGCTCGCCGACGTTGACCTCACGACGAACCGGGTAGAGATGGCCTGGTCGGACGAGGAGGACGGGCTGCGCGTCATGGTCGTTCCGTATGGGAATGGCGGGACGCTGCTAGAAAGCTACTTCTGGGAGCGGGCCACGGACGCATGGCTCCCGGACAACTACGGCAAGGTTGGCTCGACGAGCGTTCAGCCGACGTGCGTATTCGTCTTCGACGGCGACGAGCCGGACGATCGGAAACTTGCCTTCGGATGCGAGGACGGGCGCATTCGCTACCACGATCGCGATGCGACCACGGACGACACGGCGATCATTGATAGCTACGTCCTGATGTGGCCGTTCGTGCCGGACAACGAAGGGCGGAAGTTCCGCTTCTCGAGCTTCGAGATCGTGACGGACTCTGCGCAGGCGCCGCCGAATTGGTACCTGTACGGATCGGACTCGGCGCAGAAGACGATGGAGGTCAAGGCGCACGGGCGGTGCAAGCCGGGCCGCTCGAAGATCCTTGTTCCAATCTCCGGGGCTGCGGTTGGGCTTGCTCTTGGCCTTGCAGAACGTGACGGGCGCTGGGCGTTCGAGGCGGCGCGGTGCGAGGCCGAGGCAATGGGAATCACGAGGGTGCTCACTTGAGCGAACCGGTCCCGCATCGCCAGGACGGCAGGCAGAAACGTGGCGGGGACGCTCCCTCGCTGCGTAACGACCCGAGGCGTCGAAGGAAGACGATCGAGGGCGTGAGCCATGAGGCTCAGAGGGAGGGCGTCGGCAGAGACCAGCTCGGCAAGCTCAAGGCGAGACTGGATCCTCGAGGTGGCCTGGAGACGAACCCCGAGGGCGAGCTGCGGGTCGATCTCTCGAAGGTCTCCCCGGTCACCAATGAGTTCAGCTCGACGTTCGTAGGCGGCAGCGGGACGGGCGGTGGTGGTGGTGGGACGGGTGGAACCGGCCCGGCTGGACCTCCTGGCCCTCCGGGAGCGGATGGAGCGACGGGACCCGCTGGCCCTCCCGGCTCGGATGGAGCGGATGGAAACGATGGCGACCCCGGCCCGCCCGGAGCGACTGGGCCGGCTGGAGCGACAGGAAACACCGGCTCGGCTGGGCCCGTTGGGCCGGCGGGCAACCCGGGCTCTGACGGCGCCGATGGGCAGGACGGGGATCCTGGTCCGCCTGGACCTCCTGGCCCTCAAGGCACGGCCGGAGCTACCGGAGCGACCGGCCCGGGCGGTCCGCCTGGGATGGACGGCTCGCCCGGTATCGACGGCGACCAAGGCCCTCCAGGGCCCACAGGGCCTCAGGGAGCCACGGGAGCAACCGGGGCGACTGGAGCCACGGGGCCGCAGGGAAACCCAGGGGCGGACGGCTCAGACGGCACGGATGGCGACGTTGGGCCGGTCGGGCCGCCAGGCCCTCATGGCGCGCAGGGCCTTCAAGGTCCGCCCGGTGACGATGGATCGGACGGCGCGCAAGGCGACCCAGGACCGCAGGGCCCGACCGGAGCCACGGGCGCAACGGGTTCGGCTGGGGCGAACGGTGTCCAAGGGACGATGGGTCCGCCTGGCTCTGACGGTGATCCGTGGTGGACGGACGACGACAACCGACCCCCTGGAGTGGACGACGCGCGCAATGCGATGGGCTCGTTCCGCTGGGGTGGGGTTATCACACCTCCGGCGATCGCTGTCTCTCAGAACGACTACAGCCCGGCTGGTCTTGGCTCGGCGACGGTGATCCGGCTTTCGGCGAGCGCGGGCTCGCTCGAGATCACCGGGCTGGATTCGTCTAGCGCGCGTGACGGCGAGTGGAAGATGCTCGTCAACGTCGGGACGGTCGCGATCACGCTGCCGCACAACGACCCCGGTTCGATTGCGGCCAATCGGTTTACCTGGCCCTTGTTCGGCCTCGACCTGAGCCTCTCGGGCGCAGCCTTCTCAGGCTTCCTCGGGGATTGCGTCATCATCCGCTATGACAAGACGCTCGGGTGCTGGGGCACGGGGACGATGGGAACCCCGATGCCGCACGGTCCATCGCACGTCACGGGCACGGACGACGTGCCGATTGCCCTCGGAGCTACTGGCGCTGTCGGCGGGCGCAAGGGCATCCTCCCTGCTCCAGACGCTGGGATGCAAACCTACGTCCCCTATGGGCGTTCCCCAGGTGGCTCCCTCAATGACATCGAGTGGGATGTCTCGGGGATGGTGGATCTCTCACCGAACCTGAGTTTCGACATTCCCACGGGGAACGCGATGTATTTCCCCGATCGGTGCGATATCGGCGCCGCGATTGACGCTGAGATCGGCGCGGACGCCGTCTTGGAGATTGGCTGATGGGCCTGATCCTCAATTCGGCTGCCGCTCCGAGCACCCCGTCCTCGAACAAGGCGCACGTCTACCTCGACACGACCGAGGAGACGCTGCGCTACATGGACGACACGGGCTCGATCCGGACGCTCGCCTCGAACGCGCTCTGTTCGATCACGGCCAACTCGGGCGCGATCAACACGACTGAGACGATCATCGTGGGTGGGCTCAATAACTGCCGCATCTACGCGAACATGCTCAAGGTCGGGAGCGTGATCCGAGCGACGCTCCAGGGCACTTGCACATCGAGCGCGGCGAACGCATCCACTTGGAGGTTCAGGCTTGGCACGGCCGGCACGACCTCTGACGGCACGATCGGATCTGCGGCCAACTCCGTTGCTGCGGCCTCGGGTACTAACATCCCGTTCCGGGCCGAGCTGACGCTGACGGTTCGCACGATCGGTGCCTCGGCCACGCTCGCCGGCTGGCTCACGCTCGTCAATACCGGCGTGACAGGCATCTCGGCGGTCGAGTCTCAGACGGTCGAGCTGACAGCGACGGCCTTCGATTCGACGGTCGCCAACTGGCTCGAAGTCACTTACGTCGCGGCGGCCTCGACCACGACATCCACGTTCAAAAGCGCATTCATCGAGCTGGTCAAGCTCTAAGGCAAACTCATGGCATATCCGAACCGAATTGGTAAAACGATCGTGGCTCTGAGCAGCACGCTCACGACGAATATCCTCAACTGTGCGATCACGTCGCTGGCGGGCCCGGTCGGCTTCACGGCCACGCAGCCCTACCTGATCCTCAATCGGATCCGCGTCGTGAACAAGCACGCTTCGATCGCAGCTACCTTCAACCTCTACATCGGCGCGACGGGCGCGAACGCGGCCGGCACGGAGTTCCTGGCCTTCACGAGCCCGGTTGCGGTGGGCTCCTACTACGAGGCATTCCCCAAGGTCCGCATGGACTCGACGGACTTCCTGGTTGGTGGATCGAACACGGCGACGGCCTTGACGATCGAAATCGACTGGGAGATTGGGTTTAGCTGATGCCGCTCCCTAACCCTCTCACGTTCCCGATCCGGATCTCGAGCATCGTCTCGTCTGGTCCGGACTCGTCGAACAAGTACCGCTTCACCTACAAGGCCGAGCGGCAGAACCCGCCGAACGGCAACTCGGCCACGATCGCAATCGAGGTGATCGCCGACAACGCGGACGACTACCCGACCGGGCAGAACCTCACCTTTTCGCTGACGACGATCCCGTGATACCTCTCCTCCTCTTCCTCCTTCTCCTCACAGGACTCATTCTCATGGCACAAGCATCTGCAATCCTGGCCAAGCTCTCCGAGGCCAACACCCACCTGGACGCGCTCATTGCTCAGGGCGCCAACTCCATCCCCCCGGCGCAGTCGGACGAGATCATGGCTGCGGCGACCGCGCTGGACGAGAAGATCGTTGCGGCGATCGTCCCCTAGTTGACCAATGGCCGAGGACGAAGGCTCAAGCCTCAACGGCAACGGGCGGCGAGCGTGGATCTCGAAGGACACGCTCGTTCCCCTTGGGGCCCTCATGGGCTTCGCGTTGTTCACTTGGTGGGCGAGCGGCAAATACAACGACCTGATCCTGATGATGAACGAGAACGCCTCGAAGGTAGCCACAAAGCTATCGGACGATCGGCGCGAGACGGCGCTGGAACTCCAGGCGCTCCGGTTCACCCTGGAGGCGCAGGGTCAGCGGATCGAGCGAATCGAAACATCCGTAAAGGAACTGAGCCACAAGGGCGAAAAGTGACGGAATCCTTGTGTGACGAAACAGGTTGCCTGGCGGTTAGCCCTAACGGTGATGATCGCTTCGGTGCTCGTCATGCAGTACCAGCAGGTCCGCATCTTGGAAAGGATCGCATTCTCAATGGCTGACGTACCCGCAAAGGCTCTCACGACTTCCTGGAAGCACAACGGCGAGGTGGTCACGGTGACCACCACGAAAAACATCGGCGAGTCGGACGCGGCCCTGCTCGTTCGACACACCCAAGAGGTCGCAACGAAGCTCGAAGAATACCCGATCAACTAGGAGCCCTATGTTCGCAACCCTACTTCTTGCCCTTCTCATCCAGCCCGCTCGGCCACTCACCACCGTTCCGATTGACACGGGCTGGCAGCTCTCGACGGACCAGCTTTACCCGAACAACCCGCCGACGTTCCAGTACCTCGTGCAAGCTGCGCCAGCTGGAACTACGTCCGTCACGGCTTGCCTCACGATCGAGGGGCACCTAGCGATCCACGCCGAGAACCTGTCGAGCACGCCGATCTGGGGCAACGGGGGTGTCTCGCAGCGCACGGGGCAGTCGAACGACGCGGCCGGGCAAGATCGGTGGTGGAACCCGACATCGGGCGCGTTCTGGGAGATCCCCGCGTCGAACCCGCTCCAGCCTGGCGAATCGCGCACGCTCCTCATGGACTGGTCCTCCGGCCCGGTGTGCCTGAACCTCACGAACGTCCAGGCGTGGATCTCTCAAAGCGTTGCCGTCACGAAGTACGGCCAGTTTGACGACTACCGGCCGAACCTGTGCAACCTGCGCGGCGTGCCGGTGAATTGCAGCGATTACAAGATCCCGGTCAACGCGGGATTCTCTCTCTACATCCTCCACGACTACTGGCCCCACGGCTACCAAAGCGAGGGCCGGCTGCATGGGTGGATGGAGTACCAATGACCCCTACTGAAAGGACAACGATGTCTCTCAACCCTACGACTTGGAACTGGAAGACGCTGGCCGGCTGGATCATCACGGCGCTGGTCGTGATCGCGCTCGGCCCGAAGCTGATCGACTTCGCGATTGGCCTCCTGAACTCCTTGAAGGGCCTGCTCTCGTGAGGTCCGACAAGTACGACCGCTTCGTGTGGGTGCTCCTGGGGCTTGTAGTCGTGGGCCTGTGCGCGTTCGCGACGGGATGCACGACGCAGGATGAGTTCCGTGCGACGGCAGCCTCCCTCGAAGTCACCTACGGCGTCGGGGACGGCAGCCTCGAAAGGGGCGCGAAGGACCTCGACACGGACTCCTCGTGGTGGGCGTTCGGCGTTCGGCCGTTTGCCTACTGGGATATGAAGATGCGGGCGCAGATGAACGCGCGCGCGATTCTGGAGCAGCGATACGCGGAGCGTCCGCCGCCTCCGGCTGAACCTCAGGCACCGTGCGAGCCGAAGCCCAAATGACGATTGATCGCGCCTACGGCGTGGCTACCTACACCGTTATTGGGCTCATGTTCGCGGCGGTCGCGTTCTGCCTGTTCTCGATGACGGGGTGCGCGAGCACCTGGGCATCGATCAAGTCCGCTGCGGCTCCGGCGGCCGGCGCGGCTGGCGGGGCCCTCGTGGGCTCCGCTGCCGGCCCGTTCGGCACGGTGGCCGGGGCCGCAGCCGGAGCCGTTGTCGGGGATGGCATCGAGGAGAACGCCTCGCTCCGTTCCGGTGAAACGGTCGGAGAGGGGGCGCTCGATAACGAGCTGGAACGCTGGAAGGGCTGCGCCCTCCAAGCCTCCGAGCGTGCGTCCCTGGCGGAGCAGGCGAGTGACTTCGCTTCGCTCGGAATCAAGCTGGGCGTGGGCGCGTTCGTGCTCTGGTTCCTATTCCGCTCAAGGCACAACTTCCGCGACCTCGGCATCTGGAACGGGCTTCTGCATTCGATCTTCGGCGGCGGCGTGGGCAAGGCAATCGGGAGGTAACTATGGCACTCAGCGGCGGATTGATGGCGGGCGCCCTCGGCGGAGGGGGCCTCGGATTCCTTGGAGGGGGCGGAGGGCTTTTCGGTGACGATAGCTCCCGTGACTTGCGCCGGCTCCTGGCGCAGATGCAAAGGCAGCAAGCGCTCAACTTCACCCAGTCTCAGAGCTACCAACTCCAGGGGCTCGACCAGCTCAAGGGCTCCTATGACGAGGCGCTAAAGAACGTTGGGAGAACTGGGCTGGCCTCGAAGCTCGGCATCGAAGCGGCCGGGCAGCAAACGCAGGGGAAGATCCAACAAAGCTATACCAATCGCGGGCTCTCCAACTCGACGGCGATGGGATCGGTGCAAGCACTCGGAGCGGGCCAGACCGCGCAGGCGCTCGCGGGTGTCGATCAAGCGGTCGCCAACGCGAAGGCCGGGCTCCTGACCTCAAAGGGGCACGCGCTCGACTCCGCCTATCGAGGGCTGTCCTCGCTCGCGCAGAATCGAAACCAGGCGGAAATGGGGCTTGGTTCGATGGCCTGGAACCAGCTCGCGAACCAGCCGGGAGAGGCGGAGCAGCTCATGGCCCTCTTCCAGACGGTCGGCCAGTTCCTCCCGTTCGCCTTCATGGGTGGTGGTGGTGCGGGAATGGCTGGCAGCTTTACGCCGATGATGGGGATGGGTGCTTCCTAATGGCGTACCTCTCGGGGCTGTCCTCCCTCGGCAAGAAGCCCTCTCCCGGGCTTGCTGCCATTACTGGATTTGGGCAAGGCGTCCTCAAGGGCATTGAGACAACCGAGCAGATCAAGGCGCAGCGCATTCGTTCGGCGGTGCTCCAGCAGGAAATGGCGCTGCGTCAGCGGGCGCTCCAGCACGGGCTGGACAAGGAACAACAGGTTCAGGATTGGTCCCGCTCGCTAGGTGAATACCAGGCGTGGAGGGCGGGAACCGAGGACGAGATCGAACAACAAGGGCCGCCCGCGCCCGAGCAGAACGTGGATCCGGGCTTCGTGGGCCCGCAACCGCAGGCGGCTGGAAAGCTCGGGCGCTCGCCGAACTTCCCGGCGATTGACCAGAAGCTCATGGATCTGGCGCGGACGATTCCGGACGCGCGCACGCGCGATGCGTTCCTCGAGACGGTCGCGCAGGAGGAGAAGACGCGCGCGGCGATGAAGTCTCGCGACTCGCTCCTCCAGGAGATCAAGAACCGCAGGCTCCAGAAGGGCTATCGCTCGACGACGATCGACGGAGCGGAGGACGTTGCCGGGGAAGAGATGGCGATGTCGTTCGAGGAGCAGCTCTCGCAGCTCGACCCGACGACGGACCCGGATGGAGTGGCTGCGGTCGCGGACAAGATCCGCGAGGACGATCGCAACTTCCGCATCGACGCCGCGCGGAATAACGTCCAGATCGGCAAGCGGATGAAGACCGAGGCCGACCTGGACATGCAGATCCAGGCTCGGGAGTCCGTCCCCGGGTATGACTCCTCGGAAGCGCGCACGCTCCAAGCTCTCTGGAAGCAGCACCTAATCACGGACGCGCAGCTCGGGCAGATGCTCCCGGACGCGCTCAACGGGACGCTCGCGCTCAAGGCGCAAGTGCAACAACTCCAGAAGCAGAACGCGGAGATGCAGCTAGAGCGAGCAAAGCTCCAGATGGAATCGGAGCGCCTGTCGATGCCGACTCAGGAGGATCGCGCCATCGAGCGTGGCGGGAAGATCCAGGATATGTTCCGCACCAAGGCTGAGACTGAGCGGATCAAGGCCGACACGGCGCGGATGCGCGGGCAGGGTGTCGGGTCGGACAAGCGCGACATCGGCCCGCGCGATCGGGTGCAGTTCATTTCCGACTACATCAAGGACGGGCAGAAGGCGAACTCCGAGGCCGTCATGCCCGAGGATCGCAAGTCCATCGTCCAGCTTCGCAAGGAGGCGATCCAGGCGTGGGATGCGATCGTGAGCGGACAGGAGCCCGAAGGCGAGTCGCTCCGACCCGTCTACGACGAGATCAAGACGAAGGCCCGCGCCGAGGGCTGGGATCGTGACGAGATCATCAAGGCGTTGAAGGCCGCCGGCATCGACCCGAACGCTCCGCCTCCGTGATGGCTCAAGGCAAGACAGCCATCGACGACATCCTGGGCGGCGGCGGATCCGTCACGGCCCTGGACGACATTCTCGGCCCGCAGGAAGAGGGCCCCGGATTTGTCGAGACTGTCCGCCACCCGAGCGCGATGGCCGCGCGCGGTCTCGCCTCAACGGCTGGCGGAGCCGTGGCCGGCGCGCTCGCTCCCCCGCAGGGTGTGGTCGAGGGTGTCCAGGGGTTGATCCAGCGCGGAATCAATGCCGTCATGCCCTCGCCATTCGCTCGAGGTAGCGGGCTGGCCGAGGGAATCACCGAGCGCATTCTGCCCGCGTCTCTCCAGGCTGCGGCCAATGTGCGCGAGAGGTTCGTCCCCGAGTCCGTCAACCGCGCCCAATCGGACCTCATGGGCCGGATCCCAGGAGCGGCTCGCTCACTCGCTCAGGCGGTCAACCCGCCCTCGGAGAAGGTCTCGAGGATGCTGGGCCGGATGGGCCCGAAGATCCCGGGCGTCGGACGGACACCGGGACAGATCATCGGCGAGGACGTTCCCGAAGCGATTGGCTCCTCCATCCCGTTCCTTGCGGGTGGTGGGGTTCCTGGGGCGGCTGCGGTCGGCGCTCTGTCACAGGCTGGAAATGACTTCGCCCGCGTCAAGGAACAGACGGGCGACGAGCGCAAGGCGTGGACGGCCTACGTCGCGGGGCTGCCTTCCGGAGCAACCGAAGCCCTCGATGCCTCAATCGCGGGCGGCCAGCTATCGCGCATCTCGAGGAAGCTCGGGGGCGGGTTCCTGGCTTCGCTCCTCGTCAATGGTGCCGCCGAAGGGCTCCAGGAGGGCTCACAAGGCGTGCTCCAGGAGTACGTCGATTCGAAGCTGACCGGATCCGAAAAGGACTTCCTCCAGACCTTCGCTCACTCCTTCCTCGTCGGCTCCATTACCGGGGGCATCCTGGGAGGGCCTGGGTCGATCGAGGATCACGCGGGCGGGCAAGCCGAGGCCGAGGGCGTCTCGAGGCGCGAGCGCGTAGGGGCCCGTACAGAGCCCGTGGAGAGGGAGCCCATGGAAGGGCTCTCGCCCGAGGCAACGACCGAGCTGGAGACGTTCGCGGAGCAGGCCAGGAAGGCCAAACCCCAGGAGGACGAGGAGGGAAACGTCCCCCGTGGGATGCCCTTGCCACTCTCTGCCTCCGAGGGGTTGCGGGCGGTCAAGCCGACGACGCCGGCCGAGAAGTTCGCGGCAGAGCTGTTCGGCAAGGCCGGGAAGGAAATGCTCCTCGTCGAGCGGTCTGGAGGCGGGCGGCTTGGACTGGCGGGCAAGGTCTCGGGGGACGGCAAACGCATCCTCCTGGACGCGCACGCGCCGGCCGAGGCCATGTTCGAAGCGGCTGCGTTTCACGAGCTGCTCGCCCACTTGGGCGAAGGGAAAGCCCTCTACGAAGCCTGGAAGGCCAACGATCCCGAGGGAATGGCCCTAGCGACCGAGCAATCCCGCGCTGACCATGCCAAGGCGGGCGTCCCCTTCGAGGAGGGAACCGATCTCGCCGAGGAGGAGGCGGTCGGGTGGTATGCCGAGCAGGCGGTCGGATACCTAAAGTCCAGGTTCCAAAGCCCTGAGGCGCTCGCCCGCGCCTTCGAAGCGAACCCGGGGCTCGCACGCAAGATCCTGGACTTCCTTCGGGATCTCATGTCGAAGATCCCAGGTCTGAGAATCCAGTCGTCAGAGGCGCAGCGCTGGAACAAGGCGAAACGGGAGTTCGCGCTGACGGGTTTCGAGAAGGGCAAGGACGCCGCCGTGATGAAGCGGGCGGCGGATCTAGCCTTCGAGGCATATGGAAAGCTGCGCGAAGCGGCGGCCAAGATCCCGGAAGCTCCCGCTCAGGTCGAACAGGTAAAGGCCGAGGTGCGATCGGAGCCGGAGAAACCCGGGGGGGGGCTGGCCGAGGTCGCACCGGAGCCCCAAGCACAACCGATCGAGGCTCCCGGGCGCGCGGGCACGGCGGTGCTCTCTCCCTCCGCTGAAACGTCCGCGCGTCCGGTCGAGTCTCGCAAGCCCAAGATGGCGGACAAGATCCGCGAGCGGGCGATCACGCGGGGCGGGCTCCAGGAATGGGTGCGCGCCAAGGGCGGGATCAAGTGGGACATGGCCGAGGGCCGCGAGCTGGCCGGCACGTTCTCCACGAAGGAACACGGCAAAAACCCATTCGGGCTCGGGCCGATCGCACACACCGAGGGCTCTATGCGGGGCCGTCCGTGGGAGCAACTGAAAGAGGCCGCGTTCGAGGACAAGTTTTTCCCAGGCTTCGAGAGCAGCGCCGAGGTTACCTACGCCGATTTCTACGAGGCGCTGTCATCGAACCGCAAGCGCACACCGGAGATCGAATCGGAAACCGAGAAGGCACAGAGAGAGGCGAATGAGCGCGCGATGCAGGGATTGAGCCCGCGCGAGTTCGCCAAGCGGATGAAGGAGAAGCGGCTGCGCGACGAGGTTGCAGCGCGGCGCGAGGAACTCAAGGCCGAGCGGGCCAGGAAGAAGGGCGAACGCGAGTCACGGATCGAGCGCAATGCAATTGCCAGGGAGGAGGAGCTTCCTCCGAATCAGGCTGTGGAAGGAGTCCCGTTCGCGGTGCCGCGCGAAGAACCTTTTGCGCAGATGCCCAAGGGCAAGATCATCGGGCACGACATCAACGGCGATCCGATCTACTCCAAGCTGGAGCGCGGCGACGCGCCCCGCGTGGACGCAGGAATCAAGAAGGCGAAAGCGTCCCAAATTGGGATGTTCGACGAGCAGGGCGGGCTGTTCGAGAAGCAGGCCGAGGAGCGAGACGCGGGGCGCGGTTCGAGGTTCGCCGTCGCCCGCCCGGATTCCCTCGGCTTCCGCTCCGCGCTCGAGGACGCCGCCGAGGAGAAGCTCTCGGGCAAGATGCCGGCTGCTCAGGTTCTCAAGACGCTGGAGAACGTGGCTGGGGTGAAGCCCGAAGAGGTCGAGTGGAGCGGGCTGCGGGACTTCCTCAAGGGCAAGCTCATCGTGACGAAGCAGGAGGTCATGGACTACCTGCGGATGAGCAACGTGAGGGTGGAGGAGAAGGGGCTTGGATCGCCGCCGACTGGATCCGTGGCTCGCTTGCGCGGCATCGACCAGGAAATGAAGACCGTCAGCGATGAGCGACTAGCCTTGCAGCAGGAGAAGCGCAGCGGGGGCTATGAGCACTTCGACGAGCCACCTGACTGGATCAAGCGGATGAAGGAGAACACGGAACTGGGCGATTCTCTGCTTGCCGAGCGCAAAGAGATCGAGGACAGCATCCGTTCATCCAGGGGCAAGTTTGAGCAATACCAAACCCCCGGCGGCACCAACTACCGCGAGCTGCGACTGACGCTGCCGGAGGCGAGAGACGCCGAGACGGTGTGGGAGGTGTGGAGGCCAGACCGGAACAACACCGGGCAGAGCACCGTTTGGGCACGCTACACCAACAAGGCGATGGCGGACCAGGTCGCCGCGCGCGAGAACGGCGTCGTCGTTCAGGCCACAGAGGAGCGCGGCCGTCCGTCCTTCACCGGCGGCCACTTCTCCGACACCCCCAACGTCCTGGCCCATATGCGGGTGAACGACCGCACCACGGCGGACGGGAAGCGGATGCTGTTCCTGGAGGAGATCCAATCGGACTGGCATCAGAAGGGCGACAAGGCCCGCCGTTCGGAGATCAAGCGCCGACTCACAGAGAAGGGGATCAAGCCCCCGGCCAAGGGTGAGAAGCCATCACCGGAATATGAGGCTGTGCTGCGGAGTGTTCCGGAGTGGTTTGGGTACGCGAAAGCCAGGGACGTAAACATTCCCGCGCTCGACGCCCGTGCGGAAGAGACCGAGGCCGCATTTGCGGCGCTGGCAGAGCGAGCGCGGCGAGAGGCGACCAGCGCGAGCGGGATGCGCGGACTGTCCGACACGCAAATCTCCAGCGCGACGCGCCTGAATGCGTGGCGCGGAGACGCCATCTCGGAAGACCTCAAGGCTCAACTCAAGGTTGCCGTAGAAGAAATGGACGCGGCTCGGCAGGCCCGCGAGGATGCGCGGCCGAGCGCGGCGGCCGTCCCCGACGCTCCTTTCAAAAAGACCTGGCACGAGTTGGCCTTGAAGCGAGCGATCCGCTACGCCGCCGAGAACGGCTACGACTCTGTGGGATGGACCACGGGGGCGATGCAGGTTGATCGCTACAACGAAGCGATGCGGCAGAACGTGGACAAGATCGAGGTGGATCCGCGCCCGCGCATTCCCGAGATGCAGCTCGCCGAAAATGTGACTCAACCGGGGAAGTGGGACATTCAGAGGCAGGACCGATCAGGAAACTGGATTGTATGGGCCACATACGACACCGAGTCAAAAGCGCGTGCCGATATGGTGCGCGAGCGATTCTCCCTGATTGGCCAGGGAGAGAAATACATGAAGGATTCCGGGCGTATCTACGTCCGCGCCTGGAAGAACGGAGCCGAGAAGTTCGGAGCCGAGGTCCCGCTGGAAGGCTCGACGCAGATCCACGGCCACGACGCCTCGCTAGAGGATGTCGTCGGAAAGGATCTCGCCTCCAAGATCCGCGCGAAGCCGGGAGAGAAGCAGTCCTTCGAAGGTGAAGGGCTGATGATCGGCGGCGAGGGGATGCGCGGCTTCTACGACGTGATGCTCCCCGCCGCAGCCAACAAGATCGGCAAGGTGGGAGGAGCGAAGGCGGGGATGGCGACGATTGAAGGAAAGGCGACGCATGGCAAGGCGGCTGGCGCTGACGAGGCTCTCGCCGCGCTTCGCAGGAACGACAATCTCGGGTTCGATACAACGCGGCAGGCGGCGGAAGCCATCTTGGCGCATCCTGATTGGGCTACGCGGTGGGAGATCGTCGGAGAACTTGATAAGCAGAACCTCGCAGAGTGGCGCGCGAATAAGCTCGGAAATACGGTCCACTCTCTAGATATCACCCCCGCTCTCCGCTCCGTGGCGATGGAGAAGGGGTTTGCGCGCTTCGCCGTTCCCCGCGCCGTAGCCAATGGCGGCTTCGACGTAGAGGAAGAGGGCCGCGCCGACACGATCTATCGCGTCATGGCAAACGACCTGGAGCCGCTCGTGCGCGCCGAGAAACAGGCGCCGAACAAGCTCCAGGCTCCCGGTGGAGAGACGCTCGAGACCGCGCTCTCGCGGATGCCGGGGCGGATCTACGCCGGAGGCGAGAAGCTGAATGCGAGCTTCGTCAAGCCGCTCAAGGCCAAGCTGCGCGAGTTCAAGGTCACGCGGGAAGAGGCGGACGACGCGCTCCTCGACCTCTCCGCGCCCAAGGCAAACGAGACGCTCGCCAAGCGGCATCCCAGGAAGTTCGGCGACGAGCTGAACCCGGGATCGGGAATCCGAACCTCGGAAGCGCAGGCCCGCACAGCGAAGCGCCTCGCCGGGAAGGATGCCGAGTTCTACCGCTGGCTCCAGGACTGGAACCGCAGGCTCAACAAGCATCGCCTCGACACACTGGAGGACGGCCAGCTCATCTCTTCCGAGCAGAGGGCGGGATGGGTCGAAGCCTGGGGCGAGGACTACGTTCCCTATCGGACGCTCGAGGACTCGGCCGGCGAGCACTTCGGAGGAGGACCGGGGCTAGGTGTCTCGGGGCCGGAGTCGATGCGCCGCGAGGGCCGCACGACCAAGGCGGACAGCCCGCTCGCCTTCTCGCTCTCTACGGCCCTCAGAGCCATTGAGCGGGTCGAGCGGGTGCGCGTCGGCTCGCTGACGGCTGACCTCGTGCGCCGCAATCCCGGAGCGTTTTGGGGGGTTGTGGACGACAGGGGCAAGGCTCCCGACTCGGCCAAGGTTCTCTCGTTCAAGGAGGGCGGAGAGCAACGCTGGATCTGGACGACGAACGAGCCGCTCGGCGAAGCGTTCGAGCGCCTCGCTGCGGATCCTGGATTCGTCAAGGTGGTCGATCCGGTTCTCCGGTTCCTCCGCAAGACGATCACTCAATGGGATCCGAGCTTCCCGCTACGGAATATGCCGAAGGATGCAGGGGTCGCGACGCTGCGCCACGCGATCCACGGCGACTACAAGGCTGCCGCCGCAACGCTCAAGGGCGCGATCCCGGCGGCGCGTGGAGCGTTCCAGGCATCCCGCGAAGAGGGGGCCGGAGGAGTGTGGGGCGAGTGGTACAGGAAGGCTCGAGACGCGGGAGCCCTGATCGGCTGGAATGAATCGTTCAATCCCGAGGAGCGGATCAAGGAACTGGACCGGGCGGCGAACGACGAAACGAAGCTCCGCAAGCTGGGCGCGTTCATGTCCGATCTCAACAAGGCGACGGAGCTGGGAACGCGCGTCGCGGGGTTCCGCTCGATGGTCGAGTCGGGGATGAGCGAGGCGCAGGCCGCGATGAAGACGCGCCGGATCACGGTGGACTTTGCGCGGAAAGGCAAGTGGGCGCCTGTCTACAACCGGCTCTATCTCTTCTCAGGGGCCAACATCCAGGGCACGAGCGAGATGCTCGGCTCGATCGCGAAGAACCCGGCTCGAGCCGCAACCGTTCTCGGAACCTACGCGGGCGTCGGGTTGATGAACTACGTCCTCTCGCGGATCTTCGGGGACGATGACGAGATGGAGAAGCTGTCGGAGGAGGACAAGGCGCGATTCTTCGGCGTGATGATCGGCAAGCATCGCGTCGGCGTCATGGCTCCCTACGGGTTCAACGTCTTCCCCTACATGGGCTGGAAACTTGGGGAAGTGCTGATGGGCGGGGGCGACAAGAGCGAGGCGGCGGGCAACGTGGCCGCGCAGGCGTTCAAAGCTCTCAATCCCGTCCCCCAGGGAGCGAGCGTCACGATGAGCCTAACGCCTACGCTCGCCCGTCCGTTCGAGGAGATCGCCGAGAACCGAGACTTTGCCGGCCGGCTGATCGCGCCTCCCGAGAATCCCTATGCGCGCGTCCAGACGCCGGCCCACCTACGCAAGTTCCGTGGAGTCTCGGCCCCGGCCGACACGCTCACCACGGGACTCTCCAAGGTTGGGATCGAAGTCTCGCCGGAGTGGGTTGAGCACTTGGGTAAGGCGGCGACCGGAGGCGCAGGGACGTTCTCAGGCCGCTTTGCCGACTCCATCCTCAAGACGGTCACGGGCGACCTGGGCGAGATGCGCCTGTCGGACTTCCCGATTGCCAGGCCGTTCGTCCAGCAACCGGCTCGTGGTGCCTCCGCCCGGATCTTCTACGAGAACCTGGAAAAGATCGCTCAGGAGGAACAGAACAAGAAGCTCGGCGAGGACTTCGATGCTGACGTACTCAAGTGGGCGAAGCTGTCGAAGCTGATCGAGAAGCAGATTGGCAAGCTCAAGGAAGCGCAAGACAAGACGAAGGACGACGAGGCGCGGAAGAAGCTCGACGAGCGGATTGAGTTCCTGCGCGGTCGGCTCAACTCAGCGATGCGGGGGAAGCCGGTCGAGGCGCGCTGAACGGGCTGCGGCTCTCGGTGGATTAGGCGGTGGGCTTTGGCCCCATCCGAAACAGGACGAGCATCGCCTTCTGTGCTACGGACTCGGCCACGAACACGGCGTGCTCTGCCATGTCGTGCTCGCCGTGCCAGTCGCCGAGGGTGCTTGTTGGCGCGCCGCCACCCAAGTCCATTCCGATTGCGCGCAGCCGCCTGGCAAGCTCGATGATCTCCTCTGACGCTTTTCTAACGTCCTTCACGGCAGGCCCTCGTCGAAGTCTCTGCCGGGCGGGCCCGCTGGGCCGGGTGGTCCCGGAGGACCAGGAACGCCCATGTATCCGGTGTTGCCGCGCTTCAAGATGAAGGCGACGCCGCAGCCGGCGCCGAAGGCAACGCCGATTGAGACGAAGATCAGGAGGAGATCACTCATCGCGAGATCCTTTGAAGCCAGCGCCGCCGCATGTGGCAAGCGTTACCCCATGTGACAAGGCGGAGCTTCCACGGGCAGCCCGACATGAGGCAGAAGACGGCCCACATCGAGCGGATGTGGAATTTCTCCATCTCGGCGGACCACGTATACCAATCTAGCTCGCTCACGGCTTCGCCACCTTCGGCGGCCTCCCTCTCGATCCCTTGCGCCAGGGCTTCGAGCCCGACCGCGCGCGCGCCACGCGGCGAGCCACTTCGATGCATACCTCGCAGCGGACCTTGGAGCTTTTCGACAGGGCGCGCTTTCCACACGTTCCACAGCGGCCGGCGGCGATGCGGCGGGCCTGGTAGTCCGACTGGCGGGAGGTCATGCGGGCTCCGGTGGGTGGATCTTGACATGGCAGCGGCGGCATTCGAGCCAGTACGGCCAGGCAATGCCGAGCCCTAGGTTCTGCTCATACAGTTGCCACTTGTGCCAGGATAGCGAACATCCGAACGGCAGCCGACCGAGCGCGCGCAGCCGTTTGACGCGCCGAAGCGGGCCGAGCGAGGCGAGCAGGAACCTCTCGCGGCGCACCGCTTCCGCCTCATGGCGCTGGCGCACCCAGTTATCCATGATGCTGAATGCCTCGTCGGCGTCGCTCACGGCTTCTCATCTCCTACCGGGCTGCCGGCCGAGGACTCGGAGCGGCGGCGGTCGCGCTCGGCGAGCATTGAGTCAGCGATTGCGTAGCACGCGGCCGGCGCGCGCCTCGCGATGTCATCCCATAGCCAGCCAGCCTTTTGCGCATCTGCGGCCACGGCCGGCAGCGCCGCCAGCGCGGCTTGGTCCAAAAACCGGAGCCGCTCTAAGGTCTCCGTCTCCAGGTACACGGGGCCGAGTCGGACGGACTCGCCCGGGCCGAGTGACGGGCTCTGTGAAGTCCAGCCGGATAGGGGTTCGCTCATGCGCTCATCCTATCCCCGTCCGCGTCCCGGTTCTAGTTCCGCCCCGGATTTTTCGCTTGACTAGGCGGCCGGGGCTGGCGATGCTTGGGGGGTCGATCGGCCACCCCTCCGGCAATCCCGCCGGGGGCCGCCCCGAGAGACGCAAGGAAGACCATGAAGCCCGAATCAAAAGTTGGAGCCCCGTGGGATGGAGACCCCGCCGATCCGGCGGAAGCCTTCGCGAAAAGACAGGCCCTCGAGAAGCTGCGCGAGAAGTTCCCGCCCGCGTCCGTGGGAAAGCTGCCGCGCGCGACCTCGAAGGATGCGAAGCCCGGCCGGTGCCGGGAGTGCGGGGGGTGGCACAAGCTCCCCGCCGTTCACCTGGACTACGTCGGGCACTCCCAGGTCACGGACCGGCTTCTGACGGCGGACCCCTACTGGGACTGGAGCCCGCTCGCCTTCGACGAACACGGGATGCCGCGCTTTCTCATCAACGGTGACGGCGACCCGATCGGCCTGTGGATCAAGCTCACGGTCTGCGGCGTGACGCGCCTCGGATTCGGATCCGTGGAGGGCGGCGCCTTCGATCCCGAGAAGCAATTGATCGGGGACGCGCTCCGCAACGCGGCCATGCGCTTCGGCGTCGCGCTCGACCTCTGGAGCAAGAACGAGCTGGAATCGAACGTCGATGTGGACGCTCCGACGACGAGCGCGCAGGTCGTCGCCGCCGCCATCGCCGATCCCGTGTGGGATCCCAAACCGCAAACCCCGGATGGTCAAGCAGGTCTCCCGCTTGCTGCGGATCGGAACTCCACCAAGCAACCCAGGATCATCCGGGGCGTTCCCATTACCGTGCCCGAAACCTGGGACTGGATTCGCGTGCTTCAAATCAAGGGGAAAGGCCCCTACTCGAAGCTGACCTGGGCCGAAGTGGACACCCAACCGGACCCGTCGCCCTTCACGGAATGGCTGGAGAAAGGCGTCGCGGAGATCCTGCTCGACCACAACAAGGCGATCGACGCGGGCCGGAAGAACGTCCCGCTGCCGGCCGCGCAGAGAGCTTTGATCGCGTGGCAGCGCCTCCTGGATCGGCGTGCGGGGATCACGGAAACGCCGTCCATCTGCCCGTTGACCGAAGAGGAAATGGCGGCGGCTGACCGCGCCGCAGAAATGGAGCCGTCGTGAGCTTGACGTTATACGCGCTTGCCGACTCCTACATGCGCCTCCAGGAAATGCTGGCGGCGGGCGAGATCGACGATGCGACCTTCACGGACACGATGGCCTCGCTGGAGGGAGACATCGTCCTGAAATGCGACAACATCGGAGCGATCTTGCGCACGCTCGAACTCGAAGCCGATGCGTTCCGGTTCGAGGAGCTTCGCCTGGCCGAGCGGCGCAAGGCCCTGGAGGCGAACCGCGAACGGCTGCGACGCTATGCCCTGTTCGAGCTGGAGCAGATCGGCATGAAGACGGTCAAGGGGCCTAGGTTCTATCTCTCCGTCACGGTCAACCCGCCCAAGTTGGTCGTTGACGACGAACAGAAGCTCCCCGAGGACTTCTGGATCGAGAAGCGCGAACTCGACAAGGCCGCCGTGGCCGCCGCCCTCAAGGCCGGAACGGAAGTCCCTGGGGCCCACCTGGAGCAAGGCCGCTCCCTCCGAGTCAAGTAGAGCGCCGCCACGCTCTCCACGCGGGCCGCTCCCGGATAGTCTCCGTGGGTGGCTCGCCCCAAACATGAAGCTGCGCGCACTTAGCCTCTGCTCCGGGATCGGCGGGCTGGACCTCGGCCTCGAGCCCTGGTGCGAGCCCGCGCTGTTCTGTGAGATCGAGCCGTTCTGCCGCGACATCCTCTCCCAACATTTCCCAGGAGTCCCGATCCATGACGACCTCCGAACCCTTGACGGGCGAGCTTGGCGCGGGCGCGTCGATATCGTCGTCGGCGGGTATCCCTGCCAGCCCTTCTCGCAAGCTGGAAAGCGGCTCGGGGCCGACGACCACCGGCACCTCTGGCCCGAGATCCGACGAATCCTCGAGCAATCCGGAGCCCCCCTCGCCTTCTTTGAGAACGTCCGAGGACACCTTTCGCTTGGGTTCGCCGACGTGCTTGGCGACCTTGCCCGTCTCGGGTTCGATGCGGAGTGGACTGTGCTCGGAGCGGACGACGTTGGGGCACCGCACCGAAGAGATCGACTCTTCATTCTGGCCTACCGCCAAGAGTTCGACAGGAGACTACAGCTACTCGGGCGGGGACCCGACGAAGCCGATTCTGAACCCGGAGGGCGCGGCGAAGCTGTGGCCGACGCCGATGGTGCCGAATGGAGGCCGCCGCAATCCTCCGGGAACATCGGACACGGGCGCAGCGCCCGACGGCCGGAAGAAGCAGGTAGACCTAGCGGAGATCGTTCGGAGGTGGGCGACGCCGGACGCCTCCGGGATGGCCGGTCGCAACCGATCGGACTCGCCGGGAGCCTCGCTCCGCCCGCAGCTTGGCCTCCAGGCCCGGCTGATGGCGACGGCTGGCGAACCTGGATCGCAGAAGGCGGTCCTCAACCCATTCTTCGTAGAGGCGTTGATGGGTCTCCCGCCTTCGTGGACCGTGCGAAGCGCCTCAAGGCCCTAGGCAACGCTGTGGTGCCCGCGCAGGCCCGCCTCGCCTTCGGGCACCTCCTAGCTCGTGCGCGACGAGCCTAGGCCATCCTGGGCCGCTCCCCAGCAAGGGGGCGGCTCGCGGCTTTCCATCCTGGGAAGGAATCAGGGCCAGCCGCCTCTTGAGGCCGGCCGGCCATGGGTGCGATGGGTCTCCTGCCTCCGTAACTGGTCCTCTTATTTAGGCTTGCGCTCCGCCGGGTGGGAATCCGCACGCGGACGGTTGCACGCCGGCCGGAAAGAGGGTCAATTCCGGAGGTCGGGCTTGGCAGCGGGGACTTCTTAAGGGACCCCGCGCCGCCCCGGCAGCAGACATGAGGGCTAGCTCATCCTGCGGCCGTTCGGGCGCGATCTTAGCGTCCTGCGGGCCGCGCGCCATACCCAGGAACACGGATTCCACACGCTTTCCACAGCCCGTGGAGAAGCCGCCCTAGCGCCCCCTGGAGCGCGCCGTGGCGACCCAAATGCGCGAAAACAACGTGGGGTCTAGGCGGGGCCCGGAAGGGCGGACGGCACTTGGAACCACCGGAAGGGGCCGCGAGGCCCTGGGGGCGGCGGACGCGGGCAACCCGTCCGGCGCTAAGCGGGCCGGTGTAAAACGAATCCGCTTGGGTCGCTCCTCCTGCCCTCGTGGCTCCGGTCACGGGGGGAGGGGGGGTCTGGACCCGTCGCCGTCTCCCAGCCTCCGCCTCCGGAGGGCGAGCCCCTAGGCGAGCCCGCATCCTCCTCCCCCTCAAGGGCGAAGCCCGCCCGATGGAGTCAAACCCGAGCCCGTAAGGGCGAAGGGATCAAAGGTCTAGACGCACGGAGTACTTGTTCTTTCCGATGATGGCCTCAGACGGCCCGATCCACATGGCTTCGATCCAACGCTTCTGGCCGCGCACATTCTTGAACCGCTCGGAGTGGAAAGTCCGCCAGTGTCCACGGCGTTCATGCGGGGCGACTGTGCTTCCAGGTTCGCGGCACGGATTGGGAAGCATGAGACGGCGGCGGATCTCGGCCGGATCGAGCACGATGTAGTGAGGTCGCCACGGCGACCGCTTGATGATTCCAGGCTTCGGATCCGGGAGCCCGACGAGTGGCGTTTCCTGGAGCACGAACTTGGACGGCGCTGTTATCCACAGGAGATCGGCGGCGGCCTTGACGAGGCTGATGTATCCGATCGCGTCCTGGCCGATGTCAATCTGACTTTGTAGCTCGACGACGCGCTTGTGCGCCCGATCGAGTTGTCCTTGGATTTCTGCCCGCGTGATTGTTCCTGCCTCCACGCGCGCCTTGAGGCTGCCACCCCATTCGTCCGCTGACTCCACTTCAGCCGTGGCGTGGTCCTTTTCATCCGCCCTGCCAGCCGTGTACGCCGTGACATCCGCAGGGGCTCTTTCCGAGCATGGAGTGAAGCCTCTTCGCCCCGATCTCCACGAACGGATGGAGATGAGGTCAACGAAAGAGAAGCACGTTTGCACGGCGAACGGCGGCGTTCCGACAACACTCTCCGACCAGCCGCGCGGGAAGAATCGAGCGGTTCCCTGGCTGATTGTTACGTCGCCATCGGCCTTGTGCGCGATGGCAATGGCGAACTGAAACACACCCGGCTCGCCTGTGTTAGAGAGCATCTGGCAGAGCTGTCCGGACGTTTCGCGCTGCCCGGCGTGCTCCATCGCAATCGAATCGAACGGGAGGTGAATGTTCTCCGCGATCCGGACGCTATCCGCCCACGCCTCGGCCGCTCTGGCCGCGCGGTCCTGAGTCGTCGCCTCATCTCCAACGTCGTCGATGCGGAAGATTCGCGCCGCATCAACATGGCGCCGAAGGGATGGGATCGAGCGCTCGGCTGCTCGGCAGAGGGTGTCGAACATCATGCCACGAGATTACCTAGGCAGATGCTTGACGGCAAGCCCTCCTCTTCCTAGCCTCCAGGCATGACGAAAGCCGAGATCCGAAAGCACGCCGCCGCGATGGGTAGGAAGGGCGGTAAGGCCCGGGCCCGCTCGCTCACAGCCGCTCGAAGGTCCGAGATCGCCAGGCGGGCGGCGAAAGTACGCTGGAGCAAGTCCCCGTGAGCGCCCCCCTCTGCGCCTTCTGCTCCCGCCCGATCCCACACGGGGCTCTAGCGTGAAGCCGTACTATGAGGACGCGGCGAGCGGGATCGCGATCTACCACGGGGACTGCCGGGAGATCCTGCCGAGCATCAAGGCGGATGTTGTCGTGACGGATCCGCCGTATGGGATAGGGTTCTCGGAATACGAGAGTCACGTTGACACGCGTGAGTCCTACCAGGAGACGCTTCGTGGAGTGTGGCTGGCCGAGGCGGCAATCTCTAACGGATGGTGCGTCGTCTACCAGAGTGCGACCACGGCCCGGGACTGGGCGACATGGTTTCAGCGTGCGTGGCGGATTCTCGCCATTCCCAAGACGTTTACCCAGGTGCATCCGGGCGCCGCTCTTCTATGGGCCACGGACTACGCGCTGTTTTGGCCTGTCGGAACGCCAACATGGCCCGAGAAGGGTTCCAGGCCGCGCGACTGGTACCTAGCCGAGACGAGCGACATGAGCCAGCGCGTCAAAGGGCACCCGTGCCCGCGACCGCTAAACGCCGTTCGCTACATCGTCAACGGCTTCTCGGCGCCTGATACATTTGTTCTCGACCCCTTCATGGGCTCCGGCACCACGCTCGTAGCCGCGAAGCTAGAAGGCCGTCGCGCAATCGGCATAGAAATCGAGGAAAAGTATTGCGAGATCGCAGCCCGCCGCCTCGCTCAAGGCGTTCTTCCCTTCTCGGAGGTACATCCATGACAGCCCCGAAGTGCGGGTATTGTTCTAGGCTCATCCCCCGGCGCCCGAAGGAATCCGAGAGGGCGCACGCGCGCCGCCGGTTCTGCAACGCTACCTGTTCGAAGAAGGGCAGCACCTTTGGCAAGCCTATGAGCTTTGATGGGAGGAGGTGGGAGAAGTGAGCATTGTTCCTTTCGCGGTGCGCGTGCGGCTGCGGGATACGCAGACGGGAGAGACGCGCGAGTTTGAGTGCAAATACGATCACATTGGGTGCGGGCCAGACAACGCGCGGTACATCTGGACCGAAGGTAACTATTCATGCGATTGCAACCGCTCGCTGTCCTTTGGAGTGAGCTTCGAGGACGCGAGGTGCGGCGATGGTCGATATGAGCTGGATAGGCTTGAGACGTTGGGCGGGACTAACTTGCTGGAGGAGTGAGCCATGACCGAGGACGAGCTGCGGGAGATAGAGGAGAGGGCCGCGAAGCCGAAGGAGTCGGCGGCGTGGATCCACGGAACAAACCTCCACATGGGGCAGACGATCGAGGTGCATGAATCCGCGTGGGTGACGGCCGCCCGCTCTGACGTACCCGCTCTGTGCGTTGAGGTACGGAGGCTCCAGGAACTCGAGCGGCTTGCGCTGGCCTGGTACAGGGCGGGCTTTGAACAGCCGGAAGCCGACGCCGCCGAATGCGCGCTTGAAGGCTGGATTGTGGCGCGCGCCGCCGCCCTTCGCGGAGATCCGGCCCCATGAGCCGCCGTCGCGGTCCCGAGGAGTACGACGGGCCCGAGCCGCCGCTGTTCGCGATGGTCCGGCGGACGGATCCCGTTACGAGCGAGCTTGCGGCGGAGGACGCTTTGGTAAACGCCTCGACGCACCGGCGCCGCGTTCTCGAGGAGCATCGAAGCTGTCCGGGCGGCCTTACGGACTTCGAGCTGGCCGCGCGTCTCGGCCTCCAGCAAACCTCCGCCGGCAAGCGGCGCGGGGAGCTTCGCGACGCCGGGCTCGTCTACGATTCGGGAATCAAGCGCCCCGCCCCGTCCGGCTCCATGGCGATCGTGTGGAAGGCCGTCTGAGAATCTGATTTTTCGCTTGACGCGGCCGGCTCGGCTGCCGACAGTATCCCTGGAGGTGCAAGCATTGGCACAGAGAGAGACCAAACTGAGCGAGGAAGACTACGACCGCCTTTCGGAGATCGCCGTGCGCCGGCTGGCCGAGCTGGAGTTCGACGAGGAGGAGTCCGAGCTGATCCTGGGGCTGTCCCGAGAGAACAAGGTCGGGAGCACGCGGGAGTTCATCGGGGGATGGTCCGAGGACAAGGGCGTGATCGCGGGCGCAACGTGGTCGAAGCGCGCGCTCGAGGAGTTCATCCGCGACGCGCACCCGGAAGGTTGGGAAGAGGATGAGGCGCGAGCCGACCTCGAGGACATGCAGGTGCGGAATGCGATCGACAAGAGGAGGGGCCTGTGACCGTCGATCATCAGGAAGCGGCGCGGGTGGCGGAGGCTCTGCGTCGGGAGGCTTCTGATCTAGAGCATGTCGCCACGGACGCTTTCGGGAGAGTGTGCGGA
>Ga0075420_100000155_pt1 | contig 48362 bp, 46 predicted proteins | sample SoiMetdeltSBSDD4_FD_75296 | JGI IMG/M metagenome (GOLD analysis project Ga0075420, IMG submission 75296) | Bulk soil microbial communities from a Populus tree surrounding site in Tennessee, USA - Soil MetaG P. deltoides SBSDD4 | ecosystem: Environmental > Terrestrial > Soil > Tree plantation...
CGGACATTCCGGATGCTGACAGAGAGCGCATCGCGAAAATCTATCAAGGCCGCGAGTGGCGGGCGATGGCGCGAGGCGAGACTGGAAGCTGGCACGCGATCGCCGGCGGGCTATCGGAAGAGGCCGCGATCGAGGACGCGATCAAGGCTTGCGCGCAAGCCGACAGCGGATGCCGGCTGTATGCCATCGGAAATTTCGTCGTTGCCGACGAATGACGGTTCGTTTTGGTCGGATCGAGCGTTGGGGTGCGGGTGAGACATCGCGCCTCTTCCGCGCGCATCGTCAGCCGGTATAGTTCCGGGCGGAGGAACTGCCCATGAGAATTCCACGTCGCAAGCTGCTGCGTCTGGCAGCGGGTGCCGCGATACTTCCTGCCGTCTCGCGGCTCGCGCAAGCGCAGAGTTATCCGGCGCGGCCGGTGCGCATCGTCGTCGGCTTCACGCCCGCCGGCTCGACCGACATCCTGGCGCGTCTGATCGGTCAGTGGCTGTCGGAGCGGCTCGGCCAGACCTTCATCGTCGAGAACCGGCCGGGCGGCGGCAGCAATATCGCCACCGAGATGGTGGTGCGGTCGCCGGCCGACGGCCACACGCTGATGCTGATCGCGCCGGCCAACGCGATCAACGCCACGCTCTATGACCGGCTGCCTTTCAACTTCATCCGCGACATCGCGCCGGTCGCCGGCCTCATCAGCGTGGCCAACGTCATGGAGGTGAGCCCATCGCTTCCGGCCAAGACGCTGCCCGAGTTCATCGCCTACGCCAAGGCCAACCCGGGCAAGGTGAACTACGCCTCGGCCGGTATCGGCAGCCAGCAGCACGTGGCCGGCGAGTTGCTCAAGATGATGGCTGGCATCGAGATGGTGCACGTGCCCTACCGCGGCGGCGGGCCCGCGCTGACCGATTTGATGGGCGGACAGGTGCAGCTCTACTTCGGGACCATGGCCTCGACGATCGAGCTGATCAGGAGCGGCAAGCTGCGTGCGCTGGCCGTGACCACCGCGACGCGCTCGGAGACGCTACCGGACGTTCCGACGGTGGCCGAGTTCGTGCCGGGCTACGAGGCGAGTTCGTGGTACGGCATCGGCGCGCCACGCAACACGCCGCCTGCGATCATCGAGCGGCTCAACAAGGAGATCAACGCCGGTCTCGCCGACCCCAAGATCAAGGCGCGGCTCGAAGACATGGGCGGCACCGTGCTGATCGGCTCGCCGGCCGAATTCGCAAAGCTGATCGCCGACGAGACCGAGAAGTGGGGCAGGGTGGTCAAGGCCTCCGGCGCGAAGCCCGGAGCGGATTGAGACCCAATCGCCGAACTCTCGATTCGTCATGCCCGCGCTTGTCGCGGGCATCCACGTCTTATCTTGTCGCTTCAAAGACGTGGATGGCATCGCAACTCGGGCTTGCCCGAGTTGCGCATAAAATAAAGCGCGCAAGTCAGGTGTACCTGACTTGCGATGACAAGCCCGGCCATGACGTCTGAGTCCGCGGCGACCGCTACCTCCCCGACGCCTGCATGAACCGACGCGAGATCGCATAGCCGTCGCGGCTCGGCATGATGCGCTTCTGGTCGTCGGCCTCGACCTGCGCATGGATGAAGATCGGGCCTTGCCCGGTGTGAAGCAGTTCTCGCATGGCGGCCGCGCGGGACAGCTCAGTGACCCTTTCGACGCGCCGGAACCGGCACGCCTGCGCCGTTCCGGCGAGATCGATGCCGGCGGCGGTGGCGGTCGGCTGCATGCCGGTGGCGCTATAGTGCCGGTTGTCGAGGACGACGATCGAGAGATTGCCCGGCTGCTTGACACCGATGGTCGCGAGGCTGCCCAGGCCCATCAACGTGTCGCCGTCGCCGGTGATCACCGCCACGCGGCGGTCCGGGCGCGCCAGCGCGAGGCCGAGCCCGACCATCGCAGTGGTGCCCATGGCGCTCCATAGATAGAAATTCAGCGAATGATCGCCACAGGCGGCGACATCATAGGTCGACGAACCGAGCCCGGTCACGACCAGCAGGTCACCGCGGTCGACGAGAAGGCCGGCAACGAATGGACGACGGTCGAACATCAGTGTCCCTCCGGCTTGCTGCGATCGACCATCCGCTGCGCCAGCAGGATTGCGACCTGGAGGTTGCCGCCGCCGAACGCCATCTTGCAGCCGGCGGCGACGGTGTCCTCGATGTCCTCTTCCCGCTCGATCCGATAGGTGAGGAAGCCACACAGCTTGAGTGTCTGCTCGGTGATCGAGCCCATCGGCACTTGCCACGGGTTGAAGTCGGCGAACTCGCCGCGCATCGTCACCAGGATCACGCAGGGAACGGCGCAATTGCGCAGCAGCGAAAACGTGTTGATGCAGTTGCCGACTCCGCTGCTCTGCATCAGCAACGCGGCGCGTTGCCCGCCCAGCGATGCGCCGAGCACGAGGCCGGCGCCTTCCGCTTCAGTGGTCAGCACGACATCGGTGATCTCGTTGTCGGCCTGGCACAGCGAGATGAGCTGCCGATGCCCGGTATCGGGCACATAGCCGACCTGATTGATGCCATTGCGTTTGAGGATCGTATAAATCTGGTGCGGCCAGCCGGTATGCAAGCCGGCTTGCGGGTGTGAGGCTTCTTGCGGCTGCGACAAAACTCTCTCCTTGTTTTTTTGATCTTGTTGTTGATGCGTCACTCGCCGCGTTCAGCGTGCCGGCATCGCTTCTACGATTCCGACCAGCCTGGCGAGCTTCTCCGGGTCGTCGCGCAGCGTCGCCGACGGGCCGTCGTAGACGATGCGGCCCTTGTCCATGATCACGGCGCGCTCCGAGAAGCCGAGCGCCACGCGGCTGTTCTGCTCGACCAGCACGATCGACAGTCCGGAGTCGCGCAGCTTCATCAGGACGGCGGTGAGTGTCTCGACCAGCACGGGCGCGAGCCCCTCGGTCGGCTCGTCCATCAGCAGCACGGAGGGATTGGTGAGCAGCGCCCGCGCGATCGCCAGCATCTGCTGCTCGCCGCCGGAGAGCTGGTTGCCCATGTTGGTCAGACGTTCCTGCAGGCGCGGAAACAGCTCGAACACCCGCGCTTCGTTCCAGTCGCCCGGCCGTGCACCGATTTCGAGGTTCTCGCGCACCGACAGCGACGGAAAGATCTCGCGCTCCTGCGGCACATAGCCGAGCCCGGCGAGCGCCCGCGCGTAGATCGGCAGGCGAACGATGCTTTGCCCGCCGAGTTGCACGTCGCCCTTGTGCAGGCGGGTGTGGCCCATCGCGGTCGCGAGCAGCGTGGTCTTGCCGACGCCGTTGCGGCCGATGATGCTGACGTTCTCGCCGGACGCGAGCGTGAGATTGACGTCCTCGAGCACGACGGTCTCGCCGTAGCCCGCCGAGACACCGCGGAATGCGAGCGCGTCAGCCATGGTGGCTCTCAGCTTGGTGGCCTTGCCCGAGATAGACGTCGCGCACGCGCTGGTCGGCGCCGATCTCCTTCGGCGTGCCTTCCGCGAAGATCGCGCCGCCGACCAGGACCGTAATCCGCTGCGCAAAGCGGAAGACGAGGTCCATGTCGTGGTCGATGATGAGGACGCCGATGTGCTTCGGCAGCGCCGCGATAGCTTCGAGGATGATGTGACTTTCCGCGCTCGGCACGCCGGCCGCGGGTTCGTCGAGCAACAGGACTTCGGGTTCGAGCCCGAGCGCGATCGCCAGTTCGACCAGCCGCTGACGTCCGTAGGGCAGCTCCGAGATGCGATGCCCGGCGTCGTTCGAGAGCCGGAGCACGTCGAGCAGGCGCATCGCTTCGTCGACGATGTCCTTGCGCATACCGGCGGGCTTCATCATCTGGTTGCCGGCGCCGAGGCGCTCGGCGACCGCGATGTAGACGTTCTCCAGCACCGAGAGGCCGCGGAACAGCCGGTTGATCTGGAAGGTGCGCGCGATGCCGAGCTTGACGCGCGCGGATTGCTCCATCGTGGTGATGTCGCGGCCCTTCAGCAGTACCTGGCCTTGCGTCGGCAGGAATACACCGGTGAGAAGGTTGATGAAGGTGGTCTTGCCGGCGCCGTTGGGGCCGATCAGCGCATGGCGCGCGCCGGCCTCCAGGCGGAAATTGACATCGCGTGCGGCGGCGAGCGCGCCGAAGTTTTTGCAGAGAGAACGGGTTTCGAGCAGCGTTTCGGTCATGGCGGCCCGCGCTTGGCTGCGCTCTTGAACCTGAAGCGGGTGGTGATCTGGTCCCACAAGCCGAGCACGCCGTTGCGCGCGAACAGCGCGATCAGCATGAGCAGCAGCCCGAGGCCGAGCTGCCAGGCGGTGGGATAGACCTTCGCCAGGAAGTGCGAGAGCGCCATGTAGACGACGGCGCCAACGAACGCGCCGTAGAGCCGGCCGTAGCCGCCGAGCACCAGGATGATCAGCACGGTGGCGGCGCGATCGAGGCCGAGTGTCGAGAGGTTCACGTAGGCATTGGCCTGCGCCCACAAGCCGCCGGCGATACCCGCGATCGCCGCCGAGATGGTGTAGCAGGTGACCAGCCGCCAGTTCACCGGCGCGCCGACCGCATGCATGCGCAGCACGTTCTCGCGGATGCCGGTGAGGCTCTGCCCGAACGGCGAATAGACCAGCATGCGGATGAACAGGAAGCAGACGAACAGCACACCCAGCACGTAGAGATACTGCACGCGCGGATACAGCGGGTTGAATTCGAACATCCCGAACAGCGGCGGGATCGGCAGGTTCGGCAGCCCGTCGAAGCCGCCGGTGTATTTCTCGCCCATGTTGGCGGCTTCCTCGAGCAGCGCCATGGTGCAGAGCGTGAGCATCAAGAGCGTGAGGCCGGTGGTGCGCAGCAGGATCAGGCCGGAGACAAGGCCGATCAGCGCGGCGACACCGGCGGCGAGCATGAGGCCGGAGATCGGCTCGCTCCAGATGCCGTGATGCGCCAGCATGCCGACGGTGTAGGCGCCGGCGCCGAAGAAGGCGGCGTGGCCGAGCGTGACGATGCCGGCATAGCCGAGCGCCAGATCGAGCGAGAGCGCGAACAGGATCGTCACCAGCAGCTCGGTGCCGAATCCGAGGTGGTTCGGGAACGCGAAATAGAACGCGAGCGCCAGGATCCAGGGCAGGGGCTCCCATATGCGCACGCGATGGCGGCCGACCAGCGCCAGCGCGGCCGGATGGTCGCTCAGGCCGGCGGTTGTCAGGCCAGGATTCCCGCGCTGCGCCGGCATGGTCATGACGTCTTGCCCCCGAACAATCCCTGCGGCCGCCATAGCAGCAGCAGGATCGTGAGCGCGAAGATGAACAGGGTGCCGCCCTGCGGCAGGTATTTCTTCAGCGCGAAGTCGAGAACGCCGATGATCAGCGAGGCGAAGAACACGCCGGTGACGCGGCCGAGCCCGCCGACCGACACCACGATCAGGAAGTACACGAGATAGATCAGCGGATACTGAGGATTGAGCCCGAGGAACTCGGCGCCGAGGCCGCCGCCGATCGCCGCCATGCCGCTGCCGAAGGCGAAGGTGAGCATGAACAGGCGGTCGATATTGATGCCGAGCGATTCCGCCATGCGCCGGTTGTCGACCGCGGCGCGGATCTGCGCGCCCATCCGCGTGCGTTCGAATCCGAGCCACAGCCCGAGCACGATCAAGGTGCCGACCGCGATCAGGAAGATACTGTAGGTGCGGTAGTGCAGGATGCCGAGGTCGAGCTGCCCTTGCAGCCACGACGGCAGCATGAGCTGCTGGTTCTCGGGGCCGATGACGAGCGTCACCGACGCGATCATGAAGAACACCAGCCCGATGGTGAACAGCACCTGGTCGAGCTCGGCGGCGCGGTAGAGGCGAGAGTAGAGCAATCGTTCAAAGACGATGCTGACCGCGGCGATGATGACGAAGCCGAGCGCCAGCGCCGGGATGAAGCCGATGCCCCAGTTGCGCATCAACAGGACGATGACGTAGCCGCCGAGCATGGCGAAGCCGCCATGGGCGAGGTTGACGAAGCCCATCAGGCCCATCGTGACGGACAGTCCGACCGACACGATGAACAGCACCATGCCGGCGGCAAGCCCGCCGAGCAGCATGCTCACAAGGTCGATGCCAAAGTTCACCAGCGGCCCCCAGTCCGTCGGCCCGTTGAGTGTAACGTGCGAAGGTGCGGCGGATACGGTCGGCCCCCTCTCCCCAAGGGTGAGAGGGAGCACACCGAGCTCGCCTCATCCGCAAGTTTCCAGCGACACCGCTGTCGTTCCCCAAAGCCAGCAGCGTCGCATTTGTTACAAGCGCCTAAAGCGAGCGCTGCTCGATCACTTGCAAGGCGCAATCTTCAGCGCCTTGCAGGCGTCTTTCACGTTCTCGACGGTCGCGATCGTGTTCTGATAGAGCCGCCCGTTCTTCATGATCACTTCCGAGAGATACTCGTTCATGACGATGTCGCGGGTTTCGGGGTCGATCATGATCGGGCCGCGCGGGCTCGCGAACTTCCAGCCACGCAGCGCAGTCAGCGACTCCTCGGCGTCCATCTTGCCCTTGGTCGCCTGGATCGCATGCGCGATCGCCGCCATGCCGTCGTAGCCGCCGACCGCCATGAAGTCCGGCGTCGAGTCGGCGCCGTAGTCCTGTTTCCAGGACGCGACGAAGCGCTGGTTCTCAGCGTTGGCGAGGTCGGCATGGTAGTGATGCATGGTGATGAGGCCGACCGCGGCCTGGCCCATTCCCTGCAGCTTGTTGTCCTGGGTGATGTCGCCGGGGCCGATCAGCTTGATGCCGGCCTGGCGCATGCCCAGCGCGCCGTAGGTGCGCACCACGGCGGACGAGTGGTCGCCGGCCGGGACGAAGACGAAGAACACGTCCGGCTTCTTGTCCTTGGCGCGCTGAAAGAACGGCGTGAAGTCCGGTACCGCGCCCGGGCCGCCCATCGGGATCTCGTCGATGACCTGGCCGCCCGACGCCTCGAAGGCGCGCTTGAACGACGCCAGCATGTCCTTGCCGGGCGGGAAGTCGGTGTAGCCGACCACCGCGGTCTTGGCCTTGAGGTTCTTTGCGGCGGTCTCGCCCATCGCGTAGCCGGCGTGCCACATGCTGAACGACGTGCGCACGTAGTAGTTCGACATCTGCGTGATGTGCGCGGTGCCCGCATTCATGATCACCGCGAGCTTCTTGCCCGCGCTGACCACTGGTGCCGCTGCAATGGCATTCGGCGAATAGACCCAGCCGGCCAGCACGTCGACCTTGTCCTGGGTCAAGAGCTCCTGGATCACGCTGCGCGCATTGCCGCCGCCGGGATCCTTCACGTCGCGCTTGACGATCGTGACCTTGTAGCCCTTCACGGGATTGAGCTTGAGATACTGCGCCATGCCGCGGTCGATCTGCTGCGCCAGCTCCGCGCCCACGCCGGTATACGGCAGATTGAGGCCGACCCTGACCTCCTGTGCCTGCGCCATGCTGGCGACGGATGCTAGCGCGCCGGCAAGGACAAATTTCGCGATCATTTTCCGAACCCTCCCAGGTGACGTTTTGTAGCGCTGATATCGATACGGTTGCTGCCGGGCCGCTCGCTGCGGCGTTGTGCCGATGGCGGCCGGTTTTCTTCAATGCGCGATTGCCGCGTGCAGGCAGCGTATCGGCGGCAATCAAATGCTAGCCGGTGAGCCCCGTCAAGGCGTCCGACGGTCGCGGATAGCCCTGTAAAATCAATAATTAGTCTAGGGAGCGCGTTAGGAAACGCGCGTTTGCTGCGGTGCGGGAGCCGTCGCGCTGCCGGCGGCGGCCGTGCCCTGCGGCAGGTCGGTGCGGACGCGCTCGAAGAAATCACCCACCTTGGATTCCAGCGCGACCGCGCGGGCCGAGAGCCGCTCGGTCCAGCTCTGGATTTCGCCGGCCGCGTCGGCGCCGCGGCGCGCGACCTGCTCGACCGCCTTGATCTCCTCGGCGGTATGGACGGTGTTCTGGGCGGCGATCTGCATGCTCGAGGCAATCTGGCGCGCGGACGCCGACTGCTGCTCGACGGCGGCGGCGATCGAGGTGGCGACCCCGGTCAGGTTCTGGATGATGCCGGCGATCGAGGTGATCTCGGAGACCGCACGGCGCGCCGCGTCCTGGATTTCGGTGACCTGGTTCGAAATTTCGCCGGTCGCCTGCGAGGTCTGGTTGGCGAGCTGCTTCACCTCGGAGGCAACCACCGCGAAGCCCTTGCCGGCCTCGCCGGCGCGCGCCGCCTCGATGGTTGCGTTGAGCGCAAGCAGGTTGGTCTGGGATGCGATCCTGGAGATGAGCTCGACCACGGACCCGATGTGGTTCGCCGCTTCGTCGAGCGAGCGGATCGCCTGGCTGGTGCGCTCGGCTTCGCTGACGGTGGTGCGCGCCATCGCCAGGCCGCGATCGGCCTGCTCGCCGATTTCGGAGATCGAATGCGACAACTCCTCGGTCGCGGGGACGGCAACGCCAACGCACTCGCTGGTGGCATCCAGCGCGGTCGAGGCCGACGCCGTGCGTCCGAGCGTTTCCCCGGCGGCTTGCTGGAGGCCGGCGGAGGTGGTGGCGAGCGAGCCGGTCGCCTCCTTGATGGCGCCGATGACCGTGCCGATGGTGTCGCCGAACTCGGCGATCGCCTGCTCGACCTGCTTGCGCCGCGCCGCGCGCGTCTGGGCGCTGAATTGCAAATGGATGGTGCCCATCAGCGCGGCGTCGCACATGATCGCTTGCGTGATGAGCTTGGCGTAGGCGGCGACCGTCGCCGGCGAGAACCAATAGTGCCGCGCGATTACGTCGGTCATCCGGCGCATGACCACGCAGCCGGAATTGAGCCTCACGCGGGCCTCGACGCCGATTGCGGCGTGCGCGCTTGCCGAAAACTGGCAGTGCTCGGCATAGGCGTCGTCGAATTTGCCTTCGAGCAGGTGGCTGTACTGCGCCAGTTCGAGCTCGCGGATGCGGGGACCGTGCTTGGCAAAGTTGGCCGCGATCTGCGGGATTTTCGACGCGCTCTCAAAGAACGCATCGATCGCGGCGGGCAGGTGTGGCTTGAGCAGCGGCCACAGCCGTTGAAGACGCTCGCGTGCCTCGGCGTCGAGCCCATAGGCTTCCAGGCGGGGCGTCAGCTCGGCGTGCACTTCGTGCTTGGGCATCGGGCGATCCCGGGCCTTGTCATCGACGCGAAATGGATAAGCGGGCCGAACGCGACCACCTGTAGTTGATAACGGACGTGGTTAACGGGCGCTTAAGAGTGCGCAGACCGTACGGGATTTCGATGAAGAATTGGGCATCGGGCCGCTTCGGGGCAGATCGCTCGCTGCCGCTTGCCCCGTCACCCTTCCCTTTGAGGGAGGGTAACGGAGCGGGCCCACGGGTTTGCAGGTGTCAAAGCGGACTACCGGCCTGCGCTTTGGTCGCGCAGCACCGGATGGCCGATACCGAGCGGGTTGGCGTCGATCAGGACGAACGCGGCGCGCGCGACTTCGGTGCCGCGGTTGACCCAGGAATGGTTGGTGCCGCGCTGCACCATCACGTCGCCGGCTTTCAGTTTCACCGTCGAATCGTCCATGTCCATGTCGAGCTCGCCCTGCATCACGATGACATAGTCGATCGTCTCGGTGCGGTGCATGCGGCCGGGATTGCCGGGCGGGAAGGTGATGACGCAGAAGCGGGTGCCATTCGGTGGTGGCGGCGTGCCAAGGATACGCGCGCCGAGGTCCTCGACGTTCTCGCCGACCGGCATATCCGCCGGGGCACCTTCGGTTATCCAGATCAGCGTCGACTGCGCGCCGGACGCGCCGCCTTTATGGTTGGCCGCCGGGCCGTCCAAGATTGCCTTGGCGACATTATTCTTATCGTGGCCGGTGACGACCCGGCGGATCGGCGAAAACTTCGGCGGTTGCGTGTTCATCCCTGAAGCCCGTTGTCTGATTGTTTCATAAGGCGGAATCGGTGCCACAGCGCGGTCACGGTGTCACCTCCTGCCTGTGGCGATATTCCCGGTTGTGGCGGGATACCGGTTTGCGGCAATCTTGCCGGCAACAGGTGGAGGAAACCAAATGCTCAAGCGTACTTTCGTCGCCGTCGTTGCCGCTTCGGCGGTCCTGGCCGGCGTCTTCGCGTCGGCCGCGCAGGCGCAGGACAAGCTCAAGGTCGCGATCTCGCAACGCGGCTTCTGGGACTCTTCGTTCCTCGAGTTTGCCCAGAAGGAGGGTATGCTCAAGAAGGCAGGCCTCGACGTCGAATTCTTCTTCACCGAGGGCGGCGGGCAGACCTTGCAGGTCATCACCTCGGGCAGCGTCGACGTTGCGATGTCGAACGGGCTGCTCGGCACCATCGGCGCCTATTCCAAGAAAGCGCCGATCCGGGTGATCTCGGCGCAGATGACCGGTGCGCACGAGCTCTTCTGGTACACGCGCGCGGAGAGCAAGATCCGCAGCCTCAAGGATGCCACCGAAAACAACACCATCGCATTCTCCTCGCCGGGCTCGTCGTCGAACCTCATCCTCCTGGCACTACTGCGGCAGGCAGCCTCGAAGGCGAAGCCGACCGCGACCGGCGGACTCCCCGGCACGCTCACCAGCGTCATGACCGGACAGATCGATATCGGTTGGGCGACGCCGCCGTTCGCGCTGCGTGAAATCCAGGAGAAGAAGATCAACATCATCGCGCGCGCCCGAGAGGCGACCGAGCTGCGCAACCAGACGATCCGCGTCAACATCGCCAACGTCAATTCGCTCAAGACCAAGCGCGACGCGATCACCCGCCTGATGCAGGTCTACAACGAGGCGATCGATTGGTCGTACAGCAATCCGCGGGCGATCGAGTATTTCGCCGAGTTCGCCAAGGCGCCGCCCGATATCGCGGGCGCGGCGGTGAAGGAGTTCTTCCCCCGGGAGGCGCTGCAGATCGGAGAGATTCGTGATCTCGACCGGACCTTGCAGGACGCGGTTCAGTACAAGTTCACGGCTTCGCTACTGACGCAGCAGGATATCGCCGGACTGTTCGATATCCTCTACAAGCCGCCGGCGAAGTAACGAAAGTAACAACGAGCGCTTCGGCGAACTCGGTGCGTCCCCTCTCCCAACGGGGAGCGGGAGCCCGTCGGCGCAAGCCGCGCGTCCGAATACCTCAACGAGAGAACCAATCATGCCCAGCGCTATCGACGACCTCTGCTTCCAGCTCGCGCTCGCCAACCGCATCGTCGCCCATGAAGGCGTGCTCGATGGATTCGGCCATATCAGCGTGCGCCACCCGGATAAGCCCGACCACTATCTGCTGTCGCGCTCGCGCAGTCCGGAACTGGTCGAACCCGGCGATATCCTCGAGCTCGACGCGGAGTCGGATGTGGTCACGCCGGGCGACATCCTGCCTTACGGCGAATGCGTGATTCACGGCGAGATCTTCCGCGCGCGACCGGACGTCATGGCGATCGTGCACCACCATTCGCCGGCGCTGCTGCCGTTCTGCATCACCGACCTGAAGCTGGTGCCGGTCAACAGCCTCGGCGCTACCATGGGCGCGGTGGTGCCGTCCTGGGACGGCCGCGACGAGTTCGGCGACACGCCGATGGTGCTGACCACCAACGAGGAGGGGGCGTCGCTCGCCCGCGCGCTCGGCCCGCATTCGATGGTGCTGATGCGGCGGCACGGTGTCACCGTGGTCGGCGCCTCCCTCAAGGAAGTGGTGTTCCGCTCGATCATGACTCATCGCAATGCCGAGCACTTGTTGCGGGCGATATCCGTCAGCAACGGCAAGGTCGAGCCGCTGAGCGAGGGTGAGCAGAAGCTTTCGGAGACTTATTCGCTGGCGGCGCGGCCGCTCGGGCGCGCGTGGGAATACTGGGTGACGCGGCTTACCAAGGCGGGCGAGCTTCCGCCGCGCACGAAGACGCTGGTAGGTAAGGGCAAGGCGAGCAGCAAGGCCAAGCCAGCCGGCAAAGCGAAGAAGAGCGTGAAGAAGGCGAAGCGCGGCGGCCGTCGCTAGGGCCGCGGGCAGCGGCCTGCGCTATTGCGTCCTCTCCCCTTGAGGGAGAGGGCTGTTCGGTGTGTCGGCAATAAGAAACGGGTGAGGCGGTCTCTTCGAAAAATACTCCCTCACCCAATTACGACTCGCTGAGCCATCTTCTAGCCCTCTCCCAGTCGAAGTCGGATGTTTCCGACTTCGACCATCTATTGGTGCCGAACTCGGGTAAACCCGAGTTCGGATGGGAGAGGGCGCAGTCATGGGCGCCCGCGTTCGTTGCGCTACACCGGCACCGCCTCGGCATGCGCGTTGCGGCCGGCGGTGACGCCTTGCTGGAGGCAGCGTGCCAGCCCGTGCAGGCTGAAGCCGCCGGCGGATTCGCCGCCGCAATAGAGGCCTGCGATCACCACGCCGTTCATGTCGACGACCTGGCAGCGCCCGTTGATGCGCAGCCCGGCGCGGGTGTCGTGCAGCACCGGCGTGCACCAGGCCGCGTAGAACGGCGGCTTTGCGATCGCGTGCAGCGGCCGCGGCTTGTTGAAGTCGAAGTCGCGGCCGATGTCGACGAAGGTGTTGTAGCGTCCGACGGTTCCTTCGAGATTGCCTGATGGCATCGGCACGCGCTGGTATTTCATCACGATTTTCTTTGCGAGTTCGGCGACGGTGTCGGCCTTGAAGAAGAAGCCACCCTCGACATCGACATTCGGCGGGTTCGGATCCCACTTCTCGCGCTCGACCGCGGCCTGGTCGAAGATCGCCCAGATCGGCCCGCCGCCGTTGTGGCCGTCGTCGATGCCGGCCATCGCGGCGTTGATCCAGTTGTTCGGGCTCCAACGGATGTTCTGCGCGTTGGTGTAGTGCCCGTGGATGTAGGGATCGACGCCCTTGTAATTGTTGGCGGTGAACTGCCGGCCGGTCTCGTCGTAGAACCGCTTGCCCAGCATGTTGACCGTGATCACGTTCTGCCAGTCGTTGACCCGTAGACCGGTCGCGCGCGCCTTGTCGAACATCGGGCTGCCCGGGAACCAGCGCAGATTGACATAGCCGTATTGGGTGCCGATTTGCCCGGGCTTGGTCAGGGTCGAACCGTGCTCCAGCATGTGATTGGTCAGGCCCCAGAGCGCGGCGCCGACCTGCATGCCGGCGATTTCGCCGGAGGCGTCCTGGTCGGAGTAAGGCATGCCGGCTAGGCCGCAATATTCTTCGGTGAGACGCGGATCGAACATCCGGCGGAAGTTGACATTGCCGGTATGTCCGCCGGTGCCGATGATGACCGCTTTGCGGGCGCGCACGTTTACGGTCGTGCCCTTGTGGTTCGCGGTGAGACCGACGACGCGGCCGGAGCTGCCATTCTCTCGGTGGAGCGAGGTCATCTTGTGCTCGAGCAGATACTGCACGCCGGCCTTTTGCGCGGCGGCGTCGAGCGGCTGCATCAACCCGTTGCCGGTCGACATGGTCGTGCGCTGCGCCGCGGTCGCCGGCTTTCCGGTCTGGATCAGCGGCCAGTCCATCGGCGCCGCGTGCATGGTGCGCATCACGGAGTTGCCGACCGACGATCCGCCGCGCCGATCCGGCGCCTTGTCGACAAAGACCACGCCATGCGCAACCAGCCACTCGAACGTGGCGGCGCTGTTGTCGGCGAAAGCGCGGATGATCTCACGATCGTTGTAGCGATAGTCGGGAGCACCGTTCGGCTGCACCACCGACCAGTCGGTGAGGTCCTTGAACACCAGGTCGGGCGAGTCTTCGATACCGTATTTCTTCTGCACGCTGGTGCCGCCGCCGAGCGGCACGTTGCCGCCGCTCACGCGCGCATGGCCGCCGACATGCGGCTGCGCCTCGACCAGGATCACCGACGAGCCGGCTTCGCGCGCCGCGATTGCCGCCGGGATGCCGGTGGCGCCGCCGCCGATCACCACGACGTCGGCGGTGTGATCCCACTTGGTCGGGATGCCGGTCTGCGCGGACGTTGGTGCGGCGGCGGTACCGACGGCGGTGATTGCAGCGGCGGTCGCGCCGCCACGCACGATGAGATCGCGCCTGTTGATGGCCATGATAACCCTCCCTGCTTTATTTCTTGTTCAGCGGCCGTTCGATGGGCCGCCTGGGGGAAGGGTAACAAAGGTCGGCCGGCTTGCGCCATACGCAAGCAAGGGTCTTGATGCAAGCAACTTGGTGATCGGGTCTTGATGTTCGCGCGCGACCGTGTGCGAACGCGTTACGAACTTAAGGGGGTCATCACTGGTATCGCGCTGGTGCGCGACCCGACGATGCATAAGTCGGCGCTCAGATTTGGCCGGGAGAATTCTTGTCAAACAAGCCCAACTGCTTCTGGCTTGCTTCCGGCATGTCCGGAACGGTGATCGCCCGGCCCATGAATGTCGTCCACGGCTTCTCCGCGACGGGCTGGAGGCTGGAGAATTTCCAGAACTGCCGTTCGGTCATGACGATTTCCGTGACGCCGTTATCCAATACCCAGCCTTGCAGCGAAGACAGGCGGACCTGATCGCGCTCGCCGAACATCGCGCCGGGGATCGATTTTTTCATCAGCCGCTCCCATGGTCGCAGTTCACGCACGCGCAAACATGCGTGACAAGTACGAAACGGAAATCAGTTCAGCTGCGTTAGCCTGCCGCTGGCAGCTCGACCAGCGTGTTGAGACACTCGACGCTGTCGTAGACGCTGACCTGGACGACGGGGTGCCCGGTCTTGATCGTCAGTCCGGCCGCTTCCGCGGATTCAGCCGTCTCATAGGAGCCCTTGGTCTGGCGGTCGACCTGGAGCAGGTAGCGGCCGGCCTCGGCCCGTTTACGCTGGGAATTCGGCAGTTCGACGTCGGCGACAGACTCGGTCTTGTCGCGCAGCTTCACCACTCGCGGTGCCATTGGGTGCTTTCTTTTGGAGGATAACCATCAATATAGGCGCTGCAGCCTTAAGAAGCCATGAGCGCGAACAACTAAATTCTCAGCTGGTGGCCCAGAACGGGCATGAATCCGCTTGTAGAAAATCCGCTTGTAGAACGGTCGCGCGGCTACTTCCGGCCCATGATCTCGCGGGCCTTGGCGACCACCTCGGGCGGTGTCTTGTAGAAATCGGCGAACGATTGCGCGGTTTCCTCGCCGGAGACGAAATCGATGTCGAGCCCGGACTTTTCCGCTTCCGCCAGGAATGCCCGGTCGGTCATGGTGTCCGCCATCGCCTTGCGCAGCGCCGCGACGAACGCCGGCTGCAATCCGGGCGGGCCGATCAGCGGCCGTGCGATCTCGGACTGGAGGAAGAACAAGTCCGCGATCTGGATCTGCTCCTCGGTCTTGATCATCTTGTAGAAGTTCGGCGCGCCGCCGAAATAGCTCACATCCTGGGTCTTGCCGAACTGCACGAAGTATTTCAGCTCGCCGCGCTTCACGTTGCCTTCGAAGGTCGATTTCGCGGTCGAGAGCGCCAGCGCGCAGGCCGCCTGTACCTCGCCGCGCTCGAGCGCGAGCCCGATGTCCTTGATGCCGGTGAAGCCGGTGACGACACGCAGGTTCGCGCCCAGCATGTGCTTGAGGACCATCGCATGCTGGTAGCCGTAGGAGCCGGTGCCGCTGGCGCCGAATACGATCTCGGTCTTGGACTTGACGATCTGGTCGAGCGAGGTGATGCCGCTGTTGTGCCAGGTGCCGCAGGCGGCGGTGTCGCGGATCATGTTGCCGAGCCAGGCGAAGCCCGTGGTCTCGAACTTCGCGTCCTTGTTGCCGAACAAGGGATCGAGCGCGGCCGGCGCGCCGAACACGCCGAGCGTCAGGCCGTCGCGCGACGCAGCGTTGCCCATGAAATTCGCGGCGCGCAGGCTGCCGGCGCCTGGCATGTTCTGCACCACCATGGTCGGATTGCCGGGGACGTGGCGCGGCATGTGGCGCAGCAGCAGGCGGGTGTAGACGTCGTAGCCGCCGCCCGGGCCGTAGCCGACGATGACGTTGACCTGCTTGCCTTTGTAGAAATCGGCGACCGCGTCGGCGCGCGCCGTCGAAACAAGGAAAGTTGTGATCAACGCGACCGTCAATGCGCCGACGGCCTTCTGCGTGCGGTTCATGGTCGTCCCTTCGCCTGTGGCCTTTCATTTCGGGCCGGTGCGCTCACATGGTTAGGCGTCGACTCCCTCGTCTCTCTCCCTGACTCTCCCAGGAAATATTTCGGTCAGCGACGTCAGTACCGATCTGAACCAGTCGAGCAACGCTGGCTCGAAACGGTAGCACGAAAGCGCAGGCTCCATACTGCGAGAGGGCTGCTCGTGAACGTTGAGCAAGATGCTTCCAGCGCCCTTGCATGGCCGACGATGCGCAAGCTCGATACTGCCGACTCGCGGCAACTTCCAAGTAAGCTCGTCAATGCCGGCTCTGAAGCCGAACCGACCGACCGCGAGGGACCGCCAAACGACAAGCGATGAATCCGTGATCTCTCTGACGTATCGCTCCCCAATCGCGTCGGGTGTCAGCGGATGCTGTCCATCCGGCGCGATGTAGTGAAGCCTGACCGACACGGGTAACCGCGCGTGACGATACCATTCGATGTCGGTAGTGGTATTCATGGAATGTCGCTTGTGTCGCTATTGCCGCGGGATGTTGGCCCGCTCGACCAGCGCCAGCGCCGCCGCCACGTCCTCGCGGAAATACTTGGCGAACTGGTCGACCGTCATCGGCAACGGCTCGACGCCGAGCTTGGCGAAACGAGCCTGGACTTCCGGCGCCGTGATCGCCTTGGCGGCTTCCTCGTGCAGCTTGTCGACGATCGCGCGCGGCGTCTTCGCCGGCAGGAACAGGCCGCTATAGAACGGATAGATCGAATCCGCGGAGAGCCCAGCCTCGATGGTGGTCGGCACGTTGGGCAGCGTGGCGATGCGCTTGTGCGCGCTGACCGCGAGCGCCACCAGCTTGCCGTCGTTGATCAGCGGTACCGTGGTCGCCGGTAGTTGCGGGCTGAAATCGATGCGGCCGGCGACGACCTCGGTCACCGCCTCGGCGGCGCCCTTGTAGGTGACGTGCTGGGCCTGGATGCCGGCGCTGACGCGCAACCGTTCGCCGGCGAAATGCGAGGCCGAGCCGGCGCCGGCGGAGGAATAGTTCAGCGAGCCGGGCTTCGCCTTGCCGGCGGCGATCAGGTCGGCGAGTGTCTTGTAACCCTTTTCGGGAGAGCTCACGATCACGAGCGGCTGGATGCCGAACGCGATCACCGGCACGAAATCATTGAGCGTGTCGTAAGCGAGCTTCGAATACAGCGCATTGGCGGTCGAGAGCGCGCCATAGGCGAGCACGGCGTAGCCGTCCGGCGCCGAACGGGCGACCGCGCCGGCTCCAATAGTGCCGCCGGCACCGGGCCGATTTTCGACCACGAAGGTGCGATTGAGCTGGCGGCTCAACTGGTCCGAAACCACGCGCGCCATGATGTCCGACGCGCTGCCGGCGCCCAGCGGCACCACAACGGTGACGTTCCGCGATGGCCAATCTTGCGCGGATGCTGAATGGATCGTTAAGAAGGGAATCGCCAGACACACGAACAGCAGCGCAGGATTCCGCGCGCGGTTGCAGCCGCACTGGTACGCCGTCATCGCATCCTCCCTGACTGTGACAGCAATCTGCTTTTTTCAAAGCATACTGAACCGTCAAATCAGGGGAAAGCGGCCGGATGCCGCATTCGACGCGTTGTGCCTGAGTGGAAAGGACCCGCATGGAGCGGATCACTCCTCCGGCACGAACGGGTACTTCTGGTGGGCGGTCCGCCGCGCTTTCATCGCCTCGTCGAGGGCGTCGCCAATGCGGGCGAAGAATTGGGCGATCTTGATGATCAATGCCATGGGTATGCACTCCAGCTATCTGTGATCCCAAGGCGCCTCCGATTCGTTTCTTATCGTTGGCGGTTGAGTATTGGTGGATCGTGTCGGCGGTATGACCCCGTCACGCTTGTTTTGTGCTGCTGGCGGCCAAATTGGTTCATGTCAAAAATGAATAGCTCGAATGCGCAATTCAGTAGTGTCGCAGAGAAAAAGCGCGCATCGATCACGAGATCGTTAGCATTCGTGACCAGATCGAGGCGGTTGTGTTGCGGATACAAGCCAGCGCGAAAGCGGCGACGTGGAAAAGGGCTAAATTGTCGGCGTCAGAAATTATGCAGGCGGGCAAATACTAGCCGGCCATGAGCACCAGGCCCCGTGCGAGCTCGACATTGCGCGGTGACTTCCACGCGCGCTGATCACCACGCCGCAAGCGTCGCGGCGAACAGGTTCGCTGGAACGGCGGGATCGTCGGCGTCGGTGACGAGCAGGAGCTTGACGAGATTGGCGTCGACGCGCGCGGCGACGCCTTCAACCTTGGGACATTCGTCGAGATGTTCGAGCAGGCGCAGTGTGCCGTCGGCCGCGACGACGCCGATCGCCGCTCCAAGACAGGCGCCGTCGTTGTAGGTGTCTTCGGTGTCTTCGGCGACGGCGGTGAACACCATGGCGCCGTCTGGCAGGCTGGCGCCGTCGGTGAAGCTCAGCGGAATTCCGTCGACCGACCCGAGGTCGACGATGTCGATCGCCGCCGGCGTGACCGCGCCGAGGACGACGCCGGTCGCAAGCGCGTCCAGAATCGTGGACAGTGGATAGCGCACGATCGCATTCTGCGGATGCTTTTTGTTGGCGCGCTGCAGGAGGCGCAACTCGCCGCCGATCACCACCGCGCCCTCGATATTCAGCGCGGGGCAATGGCGTTCGAGTTCTTCAAAAAACGGCGAGACGTCGACCAGACGCGGATTTCCGTCGACGATGCCGCGTGTGTCGAGCCGCAGCAACGCGCCTCGGCAACGGTTGCGCTTCGAGCCGGAGCCCAGCGCCAGCAATGCGCCGTTCGGACAGTCTCCGAACGGAGGAAGCTGCGTGATCGCTTCCAGGTCGGGCTTCTGCTTCTTGCGTGCTTTCTTCTCTTCAGGAAGCTCGCCGTCGAACACGCGCAGCAGTCGGCCCGGCGCGCTACCCGCCGCGTCGAACACGCCCAGATGCAACTCGTCGTCGGCCACGACGTAGATCTTGGAGCCGGGGCAGGCGAGCCCACTGGCGGCACTCAAGTGCCGCGGCATCCCTGCGTCGCCGGTTTGGGCGAGGTCGAGCTCGCGTATCTTGGTGAGCGTTATCATCGGTTTGTCCCGTCCCGCCAGGGTGGCTCAGTTTGATGCGCCTTGGCGGATGTTCATTCAGTCGTTGCTAATCGAACGAATGACCCGCGCCGGATTCCCTCCGACAAGGGTATTCGGGGGAACGTCCTTGGTGACGACCGAACCCGCAGCCACGACCGAGTTTTCGCCTACATTGACGCCACCGATGATCGTTGCGTTGGCTGCGATCCAGACGTTTCTCTCAATCACGATGGGCTTCCCGATTGTGACGGAGCGGCGCTGCGAAGGTGCCAACGGATGACCCGCCGTGATGATGTTCACATTTGGTCCGATCATCACGTCGTCCGCGATGTCGAGGCCGCCAAGGTCATAGAAGGTGCAGTTCTGGTTCACGAAGACGTTGTGCCCGACGCGGATTTCGTCCCCGCCGGCGGCATAAAACGGCGGTATCAGCAAGAAGCTGTCGTCCACCTTTTTGCCGATGAGTTCGCTGAACAAGATCCGAATTTCGTCGGCATCGTCGAACGTCAAACGGTTCAGTGCGGCGGTGATCGCCATCGCCCGTTTGGTGTTTGCCACCATCGCCGCCGATTCCGGCGTCCTTCGGTAAATTATCTTGGTGTTGCCTTCATTCGACATTAGCTAGCCCCGGTCAGGCGCGCCTTGCACAGGCCGCGCCGGATTCGGAGCGTATCGCAAAACACGACCTGTGGGCGAGCGAGCGGGTGACTAACCGCGCCGCCGGATGCTTCCGCAAATGTCGCCGGTGTCAGACCGAGGCTTGCGAATGGGCGGCTTGCCCGGGAAACAGCCGTGATTTGACGATCCGGAACGCGACGCGCCCATGCAGGTTCACGTTCGCATCGATCGGAACGTCGATTTCAAACCTATGGCGGGCAAGACCGGCTTCGAGCTCAAGCCGCCGGACGTCGCCAATGCGCCGCGCCGCCCGCACGACCCCGACCAGCGCGCCGCTTTCCTGGCCTGTGGACGACAGCTCGATGTGATTGGGGCGGAAGAACAGCGTGGCCGGTCCGTCCGGCTGCGCCTTCGCATCGACCGCGAGCACGCGATCGTCAAGGAAGACATGGCCTTTGTCGACCGTCACCGGCAGCGCACTCGAGTCGCCGATGAAATCGAATACGAACGGCGTCGCCGGCCGGTCGTAGATATCGTCTGCCGTGCCGACCTGCTCGATCTTGCCGTTGTTCATCACCACCACACGATCGGCCAGCTCCAGGGCCTCTTCCTGGTCGTGGGTGACGAACACGGTGGTGTGGCCGGTCTGGTCGTGGATTTCCCGCAGCCAGCGGCGCAGCTCCTTGCGGACCTTTGCGTCAAGCGCGCCAAACGGTTCGTCCAGCAGCAGCACGCGGGGATCGACGGCGATGGCCCGCGCCAACGCCACGCGCTGGCGCTGCCCACCCGAAAGCTGCGTCGGATAGCGCCGTTCCAGCCCCGGAAGCTGGATCAGTTCGAGCAGCGTGCTGACCCGCTTGCGGATGGTCGCTTCGTCCGGGCGCGTGGCGCGCGGCCGCACCCGCAGGCCGAACGCGATATTCTCGTAGACGGTCATGTGCCGGAACAGCGCGTAGTGCTGGAACACAAAGCCGACATTGCGCTCCCGCACGGACTTTGCCGACGCGTCTTCTTCGCCGAACCGGATCTGTCCGGAGGTCGGAAACTCGAGGCCGGCGATCAGCCGCAGCAGCGTCGTCTTGCCGGACCCCGAGGGACCAAGCAAAGCGATCAGTTCGCCGCCGGCGATGTCGAGTGAGACCCCGTTCAGGGCGGCCGTGGTGCCGAAGTCCTTGAACAGGTCCTTGACGCTGACAGTCATCGGATCGCCACGCAGCCTTTCCCCGACAAGCTCCGCCACGATGCTCGACGGCGCATCAGCATAGTCGAGTTCCGTGCGATAGTGCAGCAGCGCGTTCATCGTGGTTCCTTACCTGCGTGCGGCCGACAGCTCGTCACCGAACCGCCATTCGAGGAATGTCTTGACGACCAGCGTGACCAGGGCGAGCAGCGCCAGCAGCGACGCCACCGCGAAAGCGGCCGTGCCCTGATAGTCGTTGTAGAGAATCTCGACATGCAGCGGCATCGTGGTGGTCTCGCCGCGGATCTTGCCGGAGACGACGGACACCGCGCCGAACTCTCCCATGGCGCGCGCGTTGCACAGCAACACGCCATACATCAAGCCCCATTTCACGTTCGGTAGCGTCACACACCAAAAGGTCTGCCAGCCGCTCGCTCCGAGCGAGATGGCGGCTTCCTCTTCCTGCGTTCCCTGTTCCTGCATCAGCGGGATCAGCTCCCGCGCCACGAACGGAAAGGTGACGAAGATCGTCGCCAGCACAATTCCGGGCACCGCGAAGATGATCTGGATGCCGTAGCTTTGCAGCGTTGGTCCAAGATAGCCCTGGGCGCCGAATAGGACGACGTAGATCAGGCCGGAGATGACCGGCGACACCGAGAACGGTAGATCGATCAGCGTGATCAGGAATGCCTTGCCGCGGAATTCGTACTTGGCAACGGCCCACGCGGCGGCGACGCCGAAGACAAGATTGGCCGGCACGGCGATCGCCGCCACGAGCAAGGTCAACTGAATGGAGGCGACCGCATCCGGATCGGCCAGTGCAGAGAAATAGGCGAACACGCCGCGCCCCAGCGCCTCGGTGAAGACGACGACGAGAGGGAACAATAGGAACACACCGAGGAAGATCAGCGTGATGGCGATCAACAGCCCCCGGACCGGGCGCGCCTCGGTCGTCGGCTCGGCACGCGACGTTGCCGCCGCGCGCAAGGACGGTGCCGTCAAGGATACGTCAGACATCGCCCAGCCTCCGGCGCGCCCAGGCCTGGATCAGATTGATCGTCAGGAACAGCGCGAACGAGATCGCCAGCATCAGCGTGGCGATCGCGGTCGCGCCCGGATAGTCGAATTCCGTCAGTCGAATGACGATCAACAGCGGTGCGATCTCGGTCTGGTAGGGCAGGTTGCCGGCGATGAAGATGACCGAGCCGTACTCGCCGACGGCACGCGCCAGCGCGAGCACGAAGCCGGTCATCAGCGCCGGCAGCAGCGTCGGGAACAACACGCGGGTCATGGTCTGGCGGCGGTTCGCCCCCAGCGTCGCCGCGGCTTCTTCGGCTTCACGATCGATTTCCTCGATGACCGGCTGAAGCGTGCGGACCACAAACGGCAGCCCGATAAAAGTGAGCGCGATGACGATGCCGGTCCACGAATACGCGACCTTGATGCCGAGCGGTTCCAGGAGCCCCCCGATCCAACCCGTCGGTGCGAAGATGGCCGTGAGCGCAATGCCGGCGACGGCCGTGGGAAGCGCGAACGGAAGGTCGACGATCGCATCGAGCACGCGCCGGCCTGGGAACCGATAGCGCACCAGCACCCAGGCGACGATCAGCCCGAAGACGGCGTTGATCGTCGCCGCGGCAAGTGACGCGCCGAAGGATACCCGCAGCGCTGCAACGACGCGCGAGCTGGTAGCGATCGCCCAGAACTGCTCCCACGTCAGCGTCGTGGTGCGCAGTATCAAGGCCGCGATCGGAATCAGGACGATCAGGCACAGATAGGTGAGCGTAAGGCCGAACGTCAGCCCGAAACCCGGTATGACGCTCGGCTGCCGCCAAGTTCCAAGTGTCGTCGTCCCAATTGTCGTCGCGGTCATGTTTCGTTGATCAACGCTTGTAGATCTGATCGAAGGTGCCGCCGTCGCCGAAATGCTCGGGCTGCGCCTTGTCCCAACCGCCAAAAATCGGATTGTCGATGGTCACGAGCGTGACCTTTGGGAAACGCTTGATGTCAGCCGGATCGGCGAGTTCCGGCTTGAACGGCCGGTAAAAGTTCTTGGCGCCGATTCGCTGGCCGACAGGCGAGTAGAGATATTCGAGATACTCTTGCGCAGCGGCACGAGTGCCTTTCTTGTCGACATTGGCGTCGACGAGAGCAACCGTTGTTTCGGCGAGCGTCGAGATGGATGGTACGACGATTTCGAATTTGTCCGGGCCGAGCTCTTGAAGCGATAGAAACGCTTCATTTTCCCAGGCCAGCAAGACGTCGCCGATTCCGCGCTGGGCGAAAGTCGTCGTCGATCCTCGCGCGGCGGCGTCAAGCACCGGCACATTCTTGTAAAGCGTTTCGACGAAGGCTTTCACCTTGGCGGTGTCGCCGCCGAATCTGTCGTTGGCGAATGCCCAGGCCGCGAGGTAATTCCAACGCGCGCCGCCCGAGGTTTTGGGGTTGGGCGTGATAACCTGTACGCCCGGCTTAACGAGATCATCCCAGTCTTTCAGATTTTTTGGGTTTCCTTTGCGTACCAGGAACACAATGGTCGACGCAAAAGGTGAACTGTTATTCGGCAGAAGCTGGCGCCAGTTTGCGGCAACCTTGCCGGAATTCTTCACGATGGCGTCGATGTCGACCTGCATTGCAAGCGTCACGACATCGGCATCGAGCCCATCGATGACGGCGCGCGCCTGCGCGCCGGACCCGCCGTGCGACTGACGGACGGAAATTGGTTTGCCGCTCTTCTGCTGCCAATGCTTGGCGAACGCGGCATTGTACTCACGGTACAATTCCCGCGTTGGATCGTACGAGACGTTCAGCAATTGCGATTGCGCGATCGCCATAGAAGATACGGCAGGCAGCGCGGCAATGCTGGCGATCACGGCCGCGCAATTTGCAAAAAGTTTGAGAGAAGCTTTCACGATCCTACCTCGTCCTAATTCAGGAAATTCGAACGTGAAGGTCACGACTTGCAATCACAAGCGCAAAAATACCGCAGACAAATCTTTGCATGATTGTTTTCTCGACTGCGTTCGCGTTGGACGAATCACGCGGTGCCGACGGGCGAATATGAAACGAAATCTTGGACGACATTGCGGTATTGGGTTGCAACAACATGACAGCTCTGCGTGCGTGATCGTTGTGCAATCAGTTCTGTGCAATCACTCGCGCCTCATGTGCAGACCGCACTCCTGGTTGCTCTCGTCCTCCCACCACCACCGGCCGGCGCGCTCCGGCTCTCCCGGCGAGATCGCCCGCGTGCAGGGGGCGCAGCCGATCGAAGCAAATCCCTTGCCATGCAGCGGATTGATCGGAATGTCGTCCTCCGAAACGAGAGCAAGGATTTGCTCGCGGGTCTGATCGAACAACGGGTTGACCTTGATCAAGCCGCGCCCCTGGTCCGCGCTGACGAGCGCCATGTCCTTCCTGAATGCAGACTGCTCGCCCCGTAGCCCAGTGATCCAGGCGTCCACGTCCGCGAGCGCGCGTTCCAGCGGTTCGATCTTGCGAACCTGGCAGCAGGCAAGCCGCGCCGATTTGGATTCGTAGAAACCGTTGGCGCCCTGGGTTGCGATCAGCGCCTCGAGATTGCGCCGGCTCGGGTAGAGCGCGCGGATGCGGCGTCCGTAGCGCCGCTCGGTTTCCGCCCAGAGCGCGTAGGTTTCGTTGAATAGCCGACCGGTGTCGAGCGTGATCAGCTCGACGTCGATATTCTGCTTCCAAAGCAGGTGGGTGATGATCTGGTCTTCGAGGCCGAAGCTGGTCGTGAAGACGACCTTGCCCTTGATATCCTGGCGCAACTTCACGAGCCGGTCGGCTGGTGACAGCGGGGCATAGGCCTGGGCGAGGCGTGTAGCGTCGGCCTGCAGCGCCGGCGCGCTCGGCCGTTCCTGCTCAATCGAGTTCAGGCCGAGGACGAGGCCGCCGCCGGCGATGCGGTCCGCGTAGTCGATGACGATGCGTCCGATCGCCGGATTGACCGCATGCGGGTCCGCGGCGATCGGCCGTGCCAGCGCGATCTCGACGTCGCCGACATGGTTCGGTGCCAGCGTGTCGTGCGAGACGATCTTGAGGTTGGCGGGATCGATCGCGTTGTTGATGGCGCGGATCACGCCGACGGTCTCTGCCGTGCCGCTGCGGACCTTCACCCGCGCCCCGATGGAGAGGGCGGTCGGATGCAGCCAGAATACGCGTGCGCGCAGCTTGCGGCCGGTTTCCGGGGCTGCAGAAGCGGTGGTGATGAGGTCACCGCGGTCTATGAACAGTTCGCGGTCGATCGTGATGCCGATCGATTGGCCCGCTCCGGCGCATTGGACCGGCGGCAGCCCTTGCGGCGCCGGCCAGGCCTCAATCGATTTGACCTGCGCCACCTTGCCTGCCGGCATGACGACGATTTCATCACCGACCGAGAGCTCGCCGCTCTCGATCCGGCCGGCGATGATGCGATAGTCCATCCGGTAGACGGCCTGAACCGGCAGCCGCAGCGGCAGTTCGTCCAGCGGTCGCGCGGGCTCGAAGCTGTCCAGAGCCTCGAGAACCGTCGGGCCGTCGTGCCACGCCATCGACGTCGTGCGCCGCGCGACGCCGTCGCCGCTGCGCGCCGAGATCGGGATCACCGCAACCGGCTTGAGGCCGAGCGCCGCAATCTCGTCGCGAATCTCCTGGAAGCGTGCCGCGCTGTAATCCACCCGGTCCATCTTGTTGATGACGACCGCCACCTGGCGGACGCCGAGGAGATGCAGCAGGTAGCCGTGCCGCCGGGTCTGGTCGCGAACGCCCTCCGCCGCATCGACGATCAGGATCGCAGCGTCGGCCTGCGCCGCGCCGGTGATCATGTTGCGAAGGAATTCGGTGTGGCCGGGCGCGTCGATGAGCACGATGTCGCGGGATGGCGTCCGGAAGCGGATCTGGCTGGTGTCGATGGTGATGCCCTGGTCGCGCTCGGTCTGCAGGGCGTCGAGCAGGAACGACCATTCGAATTCGATGCCGCGGCGCGCGCTCACCGCCTTGAGATTCTCCAGCTTGCCGTCCGGAAGGCTGCCGGTTTCGTGCAGCAGCCGCCCGATCAGCGTGGATTTCCCATGGTCGACATGACCGACGATCACGATGCGCACGAGGCTGCGCGCGGATTGGCTGCTAGCGAGGGGAGCGGAGACGGCGATGTTCATGGCGGGGTGTCTTTACTGATGGTGGCTTGAAGGGAGTGTCACAGGTAGCCGGAGACACGCAGGCGCTCGAAGGCGTCCTCGGATTCGTGATCCATCGCGCGTCCGGATCGTTCCGAAACCTTGGTGACCTCGAGCTCGGCGATGACCTCGTCGATCGTGCGGGCGTTTGATTCCACCGGGAATGTGATGTCGGCGTCGCCGAGCGAGCGGTAGCGCTTGCCGTCGCGTGCCAGGTACAGCGGAATGATCGGAATGCCTTCGCGGCGCGTGTAGGCCCAGATGTCCGCCTCGGTCCACTGCAGGATCGGATGCACGCGCACATGCGCGCCGCGCGGCGGCGATGCGTTGAAGTGGTTCCAGAACTCCGGCGCCTGGTCGCGGACGTCCCAGCCGCCCTCGACGCCACGCAGCGAAAACACCCGCTCTTTCGCACGCGTCGCTTCCTCGTCGCGCCGGATGCCGGCGATCAGGCCGTCGAAACCATGCTTGGCGAGCGCGAGCTTGAGGCCTTCGGTCTTGCGCGCGGCCGAGCGCGCCGCCGGCGGCAGCGTGGGGTCGACGCTTTCGAGCGGAGGGCACGGCTCGACCACAAGATCGAGCTGCCACTCTTTGCCGTAGCGCTCGCGGAATTCGTACATCTCCGGAAATTTGCGGCCGGTATCGACATGCATCACCGGAAACGGCACGCGGCCGAAGAACGCCTTGCGCGCCAGCCAGACCATCACGTTGGAATCTTTGCCGAGCGACCACAGCAGCGCGATGTTCTTCAGCCGGGCGAACGCCTCGCGAAAAATGAAGATGCTCTGGGATTCGAGTTCGTTCAGACGGTCCATTCTGCTTACTCCGCTAGCGGGCGTCGAACCATGCGGAGCGGCAAAAGCAACGACCGCCTCTTTTCTTGCTTCGACTTCCATTTTTCTTCCACGTCAGGTTTGGTATGTAGTAGAATATTTTTCTAATTTGTTCGCTCCCGGCCTTTGTAGAGAGAAAATACTTCCAGTCAAATATAGAATCATCACAATCGATTGCATTCGCGCTCGTCAGAGCGCTCGGACAAGCCGCGCAGCGCTCGACGCGCAGTGCAGGGTGGCGGATGGGGAAGTGCGCTCTCGCCGGGGGAGCGCGGAATGCTAGGCGGCGGTCTTCTCGGGCTGGTTGAAGACGACGGGCCCGTCGTCGAGCACGGCGGCGACGCAATTGCGTCCGCCGCGCTTGGCCGCGTAGAGCGCGTCGTCCGCCTGTTTCATCAGTTCGGCCGCATCGTTCAGTTTCGTGGTCGCCAGTGCGGCGCCGATGCTGATCGTCACCGAAATCGGGCCACCGCTGCTCGTGATGGTGTCGCCGGCGACGGCGCGACGCAAGCGTTCGGCGGCCACGCGTGCGTCCGCAAGCTCGGTTTCCGGCAGCAGGATGACGAATTCCTCGCCGCCGATGCGTGCCACCACGTCGGAATCGCGCGTCTGCATGCCACAGCAGCGGGCCACGGCGATGATGACCTGGTCGCCGACGTCATGGCCGTAGCGGTCGTTGATCGATTTGAAGTGGTCGATGTCGAGCAACAACAGCGACAGCGGGCGATTGTAGCGGCGGAAGCGCTTCCATTCGTTGTCGAGCCGGGCGGTGAAATGACGGCGGTTGAAGATGCCGGTGAGCGCGTCCTTCATCGCCAGGTCGGCCATCTCGTCGGCGCCGCGCACGAGGTCGCTGACATTGCCGTAGGTCACCATGCGGCCGCCGTCGGCGAGCACCTTGCAACGGCTGCGGATGACCTCGCCGTTCGCGAGCCGGATGTCGGACGGCCGCTCGTCCCCGGCCTTGATGCGCGAGGTCTGCTCCGCGATGAAATCGATCTGGTCTCCGGGGACGCTGTAAGTCTTGGCATTGCGTCCGTGGTACATCAGCCCGACGAAAGCCGGCTTGCGGTCGGCAACCTCGTCAGGCAGGTGCCAGAGGCGGCGGAACGCGCGGTTGATGAATTGTGCGCGCATCTCGGAGTCGAGGAGCACCACGCCGACGTCGGATTGGTCGAGCGCCGCGCGCAGCGACCCGAGCTCCTTGTAGGTCATGCGCTCATGGTCTACCGCGCGCCTCGCACGAATTTGCAAGGCGCCGATGAGCAGGGCGATCGCCGGCGTGCATACGGCCAGCACCAGAAGCCGCGCAACGTTGTCGGGGGTGTACAGGAACAGCGTGCCCGGCGTGGACAGCAAGACGGCGGCCAGTCCGAACGAGATCGCGGCGCTGATGAGGCCGGAGGTGATTCCGCCGAGATAGGCCGAGAAGGCGACGACCAGGAAAGATATCGCGCCCGGGTTCGGCACCCGGAACAGATATTGGTCGGACAGAAGGATCAGGCCCGTGACTGCGAGCATGACCGCGGGTCCGATGATGGCGCGCCAATCGATGGGGATCATTGCTGCGATCCGCCGCTCTTTCAGAAAGGCCCAAGGCCTTCAAGCGAAGGCTCATGCCTTCAAGACAAGGGCCTCAGGAACACCCGAGGCTCAGGATCAACGCACGTGACGGCTCAAGGCGTGGCGGCGGCTTCGGTCGCTTCTTTCGATGGTTAAATTCTTGCTACCGGACCCGCGGAGCGTACACTCGGGTGCGATAACGGACCGGCGCCCGTTTCGCAGCAATTTTTGTAAACGTGTCGGCAGTCGCTTCCGGGGAGGTTCGCCCATGAATTTCTTTGACTCCCGCGGCGTCGTGCTGGCCGTCTTTCTGGCCGTTACGCTCGCGCCAGGCTTGGCGTCCGCGCAGCAATACCCGACCCAGCCGATCCGGATCATCGTTCCTAATCCCGCGGGCGGTTTGCCGGATACGCTCTCGCGCATCGTCGGCAAGCGATTGCAGGAGCGGATCGGCCAGCCGGTGGTGATCGAGAACCGCCCGGGCGCGAACGCCGGCATCGGCACCGCGGCGCTGACGGCGTCCGCGCCGGACGGCTACACCTTTCTCATGACCGACGGCGCGGTACTTTCGATCAGCCCGCTGATCTATCTCAAGCTGCCGTACAATCCGAAGGACATGATGCCGGTATCGTTCGTGGCGACGGCCCCGATCTGGCTTGCCGCGCACGAGAAGGTGCCGGTGAGGACCATGGCGGAATTCGTCGCCTACGTGAAAGCTAATCCGGGCAAGTCGAACTACGGCTCGTCGGGCGTCGGCAGCTTCCACCACCTCTCGATGGAAGCGATCCAGTCGTCGCTCAACGTGCAGCTGACGCATGTGCCGTTCAAGGGCTCGGCGGATTCGGTGACGGCGCTGCTCGGCGGCCACATCGATTATGTGTTCTCGTCCTACGCCTCGCTCAGTGCGGGCGTCGACAGTAATCGGATACGCCTGATCGCATCGAACGGCGCGCAGCGCGCGAAGCTGACGCCTAATCTACCCACCATCGCCGAGACCATTCCGGGCTATAATTTCGCGGTGAACCAGGGCCTGTTCGCGCGCGCCGGGACACCACGCGAGATCGTGCAGAGGATCGCGGGCGAGATCGCCGTGATCGTGAAGGAGCCCGAAGTCGTCGCCGCGTTCGACAAGATCGGCGCCGAGCCGGCGAGCGGCGGCACCGAGGATCTCGCGCGCGCCATGAAGGACGAGCAGGAGCGCGTCGCCAAGGCGGTCGCGGCGGCCGGCATCAAGCCGCAGTGACGTCCGCCTCCGAAGGGAGGCCAACATGGTGCTGACGAAGTGGCTGGCGATTGCCTTTGCCATGCTTGCCGCGGGCGACGCGGCGGCGGAAGAGGCGGCCTGTGCGCGTGAGCGCGCGGCGATGATCGGAACCCTCCGCGCGCACGCGCAGAAAGATACGGCGGCGCTGCCGCAGGGCATCTCCGAAGACGTGCTCAAAGTGATGGCGGAGATCGAGCGCCATCGCTTCATCCCCGATGGCACCTGTGCCGCCAGCTATGCCGACCGCCCGCTGTCGATCGGCCATCGCTCGACCATCTCGCAACCGTTCATCGTCGCGCTGATGACGCATCTTGCCGAGGTCGCGCCCGACCACACGTCGCTCGAGATCGGCACCGGCTCGGGTTACCAGGCCGCGATCCTGGCGCGGCTGGCGAAACAAGTCTGCACCGTCGAGCTGGTCGCGCCGCTGGCGGTGGGCGCGATGAAGGTGCTAGGCGAGCTCGGCCATGACAACGCGCGGGTGCGGGTCGGCGACGGGTACCAGGGCTGGCCGGACTGCGGGCCGTTCGATCAGATCATCGTCACGGCGGCGATCGGGCACGTGCCGTCGCCGCTGATCGATCAGCTCAAGGTCGGCGGCAAGCTTGTCATGCCACTAGGGTCTCCCGACCAGGTGCAATACCTCACCGTGATCGAGAAGACCGCGCCCGGCGAAACCAAAGGCCGCATCGTGATGCTGGTGCGGTTCGTGCCGTTCGTGCGCCCGCCGAATTGAACGCAGCTACAGCTCCCAGATCTTCTGCTCGCTCTTGTGCAGGTGTTCGACCGTGCCGTCGTCCTTGATCAGGAAGTTGTCGCAGATGAAGGCGAAGTTGGTCGGATTGAAGAAGCCCGGATGCACCGCCATGTTCATGTTGGCGGCGAGCGGCATGGTCTCGTCGGAGCGCAGCAGCGGACGCTCGACCAGGTCGTAGCCCTGGCTGTGCCCGTAGAGGCGCATCTCCGGCGGCGCGCCGCGGCTCTTCATGTAGTCGTTGTGGCTGGCATAGATGTCGGCGGGCATCGCGCCGATCTTCAGGTTCTTCACCGTGTGCTTCTGCGCGTCGACCACCACCGCGAAGGCGTCGCGGAGTTCCTGGCTGGCCTTGCCGATCACGAAGGTGCGCGCGAGCTCCGCGTATTGGCCGCCGGGACCGTTGTTCTCGATCAGCAGCGTCATGTAGTCGCCCTGCTTCATGATGCGGCCCTGGTAGTGCCGGCCGCGCAGCACCGCCGGCTCGCCGAGCGGCGCCGACGAGCAGCGGAACAGGCCCTGCTGGCTGCCGAGCAGCTCACCCTCGTACTGCGCCAGCGCGGTCAGCTCCGAGTCGCGCATGCCGGGCTTGATCTTGGGCAGGATCGCCGCCCACTGCGCGTCCTGCATCGCGCAGGCGCGGCGGATCAGTGCGATCTCCTCCGCGCTCTTGACCGCCTTGATGCGGTCGACCCAGTCGGTGGCGTCGACGAACGTGACGTTGCCCGCCTGTTCTTCGGTGACGCGCACCAGATCGTATTGCAGCCGGCCCTTGCCGACCCAACCGACGGTCTTGCAGCCGCGCCGCTTGATCTCCTGCGCCACCAGCGCGCCATCGTAGTCATGGGTGTAGCCGACCGAGAAGAACGACGGGCTGAACACCCACTCGCCGACGCCGGGGTTGAGCGGGTCCTTGCCGCCGAGCGTGTCGCGCCGGCCCATGCTGCCCATCTCCACCACGGTCATCAGGTCGTCGCGGTAGAAAATGACGTTGCGTGGATAGTCATTGTGCGCTGGCACGTCGGTGAACCATTTGACGTAGCCGCCCAGCCAGTCGCTCGAATTCTGGGTGATCAGCGCGTCGATGTTGCGCGTCTCCATCTCCTTGCGCACGGCGGCCCAGCGGCGTTCGAGTTCTTTCACGGAGGTGGGAAATTCGACGCGCTCGATGGCTGACATTGGTTTCCTCTGCGATGTTCTTAGAGCGGATATAAAGTATCGCGCTGTCGTGGTCACGCGACGAAGTCGTTTAGCGCGAAACGTAAGCTGCTGGCACAGAATTTGCGTGCGATATGCGACTAAAGAAGTCGTGCAGCGGTCGTGAAGTTCGGCTTCTTAATCGGTTTGCTGGGACTTCGATTCGAAAAAAAATAGGACAACAAGAAATGGCATTAACGGAAGAAACCTATAGCGGAGCAGGTGGCGTCTCGATCTTCTTCCGATCGTGGCAGCCGGAAGCGAAGCCACGTGCCGTCGTTGTTATTTGTCACGGCGTGCTTTCGCACAGCGGCTACTATTTCTGGGCGGCTGAACAGCTCGTGAAAAGTGGTTTTGCAACCTACGCACTTGACTTACGCGGCCGCGGCAAATCGGAAGGCGAGCGGTTCTACGTCGAGCACGTCGCCGACTATGTCAGCGACGTTGCCGGTGTCATCAAGATCGCCAAGTCGCGCCATCCCGGATTGCCGGTGTTCCTGCTCGGTCACAGCGCCGGCGGTGTGGTTTCGTCAGTCTATACGCTGGAGAACCAGGCGGAGCTCGCCGGCTTCATCTGCGAGAGTTTCGCCTTCCAGGTGCCGGCACCGGGTTTTGCGCTCGCCGCGATCAAGGGCCTCAGCCACATCGCCCCACGCCTGCCCGCGCTCAAGCTCAAGAACGAAGACTTCTCGCGCGATCCGAAGGCAGTCGAAGCAATGAACACCGATCCGCTCATCGCGCATGAAGTGCAGCCGGCGATCACCGTCGCCGCGCTGGTCCGCGCTGATGAGCGTCTGCGGGAAGAGTTTCCGCTGATCAAGCTGCCGGTGCTGATCATGCACGGCACAGCCGACAAGGTGACGGTCTGCCATGGCAGCGAGTTCTTCCACCAAACTGCGGGCTCCAAGGACAAGACGCTCAAGCTCTACGAGGGCCACGCCCATGATCTTCTTGCCGATATCGGCAAGGAAGGCGTGATGGCGGATATCACCGGGTGGATCGACAAGCGACTCGGGGCGGCATGATGGGGGTGGGTGGCGAGGCGCCCGTGCTAACGGAAATCGCCACCCTCGATGCGATTTTGACAGCCCACACCACGCAACTCGGCGACGATTTCACGCTCTACAGGAATCATTGCTATCGCGTTGCGAATCTGTGCGCCGCCCAATCCCCGGGCGGCGCACAACAGATCGAGAAGATTGCCGTTGCTGTCGCGTTCCACGACCTGGGCATATGGACCGATGGTACGTTCGACTATCTCCAGCCATCGGTGAGGCTGGCGCGCGCTTACCTCGCCGGCCCAGCCAAGGCTGAATGGGAGCCGGAGGTCAGCGAGATGATCCTGAACCACCACAAGATCTCCCGGTACGGGCAGAATCCGGCATGGCTCGTCGAGTCGTTCCGGCGGGCTGATTGGATCGACGTGACGTGGGGCGTGCTACGTTTTGGACTTCCACGGCGGACGATCCGGAAGCTCTACGAAACCTGGCCGGACGCGGGCTTCCACAAAAGGTTGGTCCAGCTCGAGCTGGCGCATCTGCGGAAGCATCCGTTCAATCCGCTGCCGGTTTTGAAGCTGTAAGCGTCATTCACCGAAGTCTGCAGTCTGTAGCCCGGATGAGCGAAGCGATATCCGGGGCAACCTATCGACTGGTCCTGATCGCCCCGCATGTCGCTTCGCTCATGCGGGCTACGTTCGTCGCTTATTAGGCTTGCCGCCGTACGATGAACCGCATCTTGTCGGGTTGTCCATTTACGAACGCCCGCAAATTCTCAATCAGCAGCGGCATCACCTGGTCGCCGTAGGTGTCGGCCATGCCGCCGACATGCGAGGTGATGAATACATTCGGCATGTCCCAGAGCGGGCTCTCCTTCGGCAACGGCTCGACGCGGAACACGTCGAGCCCGGCGCCGGCGATCTTCTTCGCGCGCAGCGCCGCAATCAGCGCATCTTCGTCGACCACACCGCCGCGTGCGATGTTGATCAGCACGCCGGATGGTTTCATCGCGTCGAACACGGCGGCGCCGATCAGGTTGTTGGTTGACGGCGTGTGCGGCACCAGCGCGATCAGGAAGTCGGCCTGCGCTGCCGCTTCGCTGAGCCGCGCCCGCGGCAGGATGGCGTCAAAGTATGGCGCCTCGGCGCGTCCGTCGCTGACGCCGATCACCCGCATGCCGAACACCTTGCATTTCTGTGCGAGGTCCTCGGCGATCGAGCCGACGCCGACGATCACGGCGGTGCGGTCGACCATGATGCTCTGCTCGACCCGGTTCCAGCGGTGCGCGGCCTGCGTGGCGAACAGGTCGCGGAAGTCGCGCACGAAATGCAGCATGAAGATGAAGGCGAGCTCCGACATCTGCGGACCGTGAAAGCCGCGCGCGGCGGCGAGCATCACCTGCTTGCCGAGGTTCGGCAGCGCCTGGATGTGATCGGTGCCGGTGGTCAGCGCTTGGATCAGGCGAAGCTTGGGCATACGGTCGATCAATTCCGCGAAGATCTCGTCGGTGCGGATCACGAGGATCTCGGCGTCGGCGCATTTCGCCAGCGCCTCGGCCGGATCGTGCGCCGCATGAAAGCGCAGAGCGGGCAGGGCGGGGGCCAGCCGCTCGGCGAAGAAGCTTGCGTCGCGGCCTTTGATCAAGACGTCTGATGTCATGGGTGGACTACGCGTTCTCGTCCACGATCCGCGTCCGCAGCGTGCCGATCCCGGTGATCTCCACCTCCAGCACGTCGCCAGCCTTCATGAACAATTGCGGATTGCGCCGGTGCCCGACGCCCTCGGGCGTTCCGGTCGCGATCACGTCGCCGGGCGCAAGCGTGGTAAAGTCCGAGCAGAACGCGATGATGTGCGGGATCGAGTAGATCAGCAGGTCGGTGCCGGAGCGCTGCATCTCCTGGCCGTTCAACCGGGTCATCAAAGTGAGTTTGGTAGGATCGGGAATCTCGTCGGTGGTCACCATCCACGGGCCGAGCGGTCCGGTGCCGGGGAAATTCTTGCCCGAGGTCACCGAGAATTTCTGGTAGTCGCGCACGCTGCCGTCGACGAAGCAGGTATAGCCGGCGACATGCTCGAGCGCGCGTTCCTTCGGGATGTAGCGGCCGCCCTTGCCGATCACGACCGCGAGTTCGCCTTCGAAATCGAAATGGGTCGAGATCTTCGGCCGGATCATCTCGCCTTCATGCCCGACCAGCGTGTCGGTGAGCCGCAGGAACATAGACGGCTGCTTCGGGATCTCGCGGCCGGTCTCGCTCGCGTGCGAGCGATAGTTGATGCCGGCGCAGGCGATCCGCTCCGGATTGGTGATGACCGGTAAAAACTTGATCTCGGAAAGCTTGCGATCGGGGCTGGCGTTGGCCGCCGCTTCCTTGATTTGCGGCAACAGGTTGCCGGCCAGCGCCTCGCGCAGCGAAGCGGCGTGGCCGCCGAAACGGTTGTTCATGGTGACGACGCCGTCGCCTGTCACGACGCCATAGGCTTCGGCGCCGTCCACGATATAGCTTGCGAGTTTCATTTTTTGTCGCTCCCACTTGGCAGTACGAAAGTATACGAGACACTCGAATATGTCGCGGAGTGCTTGCTCGTTGCGGCCGAGTGTATGCTTGCTATTTTGAGTTCGTAGAGACGCCCCCCACCCCCGACCCCTCCCCGCCGCGTCGCGGGGGGAGGGGAGTCGCAGCGTTCTGCGTCCCTGACATGTTGCTCTGAATAAGCTTCATTCGGCGACGCGGTGAATTGCGACACAGCCACGATAGTCAATTGAGATTCAGACAGCGCCGCGGATTGGCCCCTCCTCCCGCGCGAAGCGTGGCGGGGAGGGGGCGTGGGTGGGGGGCCTGCGGCATCATCCAGCGTAGCGAGCAAGGAAGCCGAGACCCGCCGTGTAATCACTTACGGCTTCGACGCCTGCCCGAACACCGGCGCGAACAGGCTCTCGACCGGCACCGGCTTCTCGATCAGAGCCTGGTCGGCAAGGTATTGCACCAGCGCGTCGAGCGAGGGCCGGTTGTCGTCGATGCCGTAGGGCCAGGGATCGCCACCGAAAACCTCTGAAATCTCTTCGATCTCCGCCGCCATCCACGGCAGCATGTAACGCAGCGTGCCGAGCTCGCGCATCCTGCGATAGGCGATCGCCTTGGCGTCGCAGCATGCGTTGTAGAGGCTGGTCGCGACGAACGGATGCTTCTCGTAGAGCTCACGCTTGAGCACCACGAGATGCATGATCGGAAAGATCTTGGTCTTGCGGTAATACTCGATCTCGCTTTTGCGATAGTCCGGGAACAGACGCGCGATGTTCGGGTTGGTCTTGACCGATTTTGGCAGGCCGGAGCCGATCACGGCAGCGATGTCACCGGACTCGAGCCGGTCGTTGAGCGACATCTTGTCGGTATGGAGCTCGAGCTTCACCGGCCGCACCAGCGGGATCTTGCTCGGCGCGCCGTGCGGCTTGGTGTCGTTCATGCCGCTTTCGACCCAGGTCACGCCCGAGAAGTCGACGCCGTAGTCGTGCTGCAACAGTCCGCGGATGACGATCGCCGCGGTCATGGCGTAGAGCGGCACGCCGATGCGCTTGCCGGCCAGATCCTTGGGCTCGCGCACCACGCGTTTGTCGATGGCGATGTAGCCGTGCCGGAAGACGCGTGAGGGGAACACCGGGATCGCCACCATCGGACAGTCGCCTCGCGCGGCGTGACGAAAATAATCCGAGCTCGACATCTCGGCGGCGTCGAATTCGAGATTGTTCGCCATCCGGTCGAATATCTCGCGCGGATGGTCGATGCGCAGAAAATTGAGGTCGATGCCGTCTGGCTTCACTTCGCCGGTATGCAACGCGAGCATGCGGTCGTAGAGCCCACAGGCGAATGTGATCGGCAGTCCTGACATATTTCCCCCAGTGCGACTGTTACCACGCGCACCATACATGATCCCTCATCCCAAGGTCCGCGCCATAAGCGCCCGGCCTCCTGCTTCGCACCTCCGGATGATGGGTCATGGCGGCCGGCGTGTGGGATGCGCTTGAGCAAAAGTACAAAAATTAGCAACCAGCCCAACACATGTTGTTGCGATTGCCCTGGTAGTTTGGGCCTGTTCCCCCCTATAGTCGCGTAACAGCCGAGCCTGCGGGGTCGCGGCGATAGGATTTCATGGCGTCGAAAATCAGCCTGCCCGTGCGTCTTGGCGTGCTGGTCGCGGGTACGCTACTGCCGCTGATTATTTTCGCGGGCGTCATCGTCTACCAGCACCATATTGAAAGGCGGGAAGAGACATTCTCCCGCGTGCTGCAACTGGTACGCTCGACGCGCCTGATCCTCGATAGCGAGGTCAACGCCATGACCGCCGGCCTCCAGGTGCTCGCGCTGTCGGCGGCGCTGCAGCGCGACGACTTCGAGCAGTTCCGCCGCAACGCGGAATCCTTCCTTTCGCAATTCCCGGAGAAGCACTCGATCGTCATCGGCGACCGTGAGGGCCGCCTGGTGTTCGACACGCGGCCAACGCCGGGCACGGCCACGCCAACGCGCACCACGCGCCTCGGGACGGGCGATGTGTTCAAGACGCGGCGTCCGGCCTATTCGCCATTGTTTACCGGAACGGTCTCCAAGGAAATTCTCATCACCATCACCGTGCCGGTGTTCCGCGACGCAGAGGTCATCTACGACCTCTCGTTCAATCCCTCGCTCGCCGAATTCCAGCGGATCATCGAGCGCCAGCGTCCGAACGAAGATTGGACGTTGTCGTTCTTCGACCAAACCGGTGTCGTTATCGCGCGTTTGCCTAATCCGGAGAGCGCCGTCGGCCAGCCTGCGTCGCCGGCGTTCTATGCACAGATCACCAAAGTGCCGGAGGCGAAGATCGCGTCCGTGTCGCGCGAGGGCTTGCCGCTGCTGACCGCCTTCACGCGCTCGGATGTCACCGGCTGGACGGTTGCTGCCGGCATCGCGGAGGAGACGCTGACCGCGCCGCTATGGCGTCAGCTCATGCTGACGGCGGCGATTGGCACCGTGCTGCTGCTGATCGGTCTTGCGTTTGCAGTCCGTCTTGCAACTCGCCTGGCGCGCGCGGAGGCGATGCAGTCGCTCCTGGTCGACGAGCTCAATCACCGGGTCAAGAACACGCTGCAGACCGTGCAATCGATCGCGGCGCAGACTTTCCGCCACGCCAGGGACATTCCCGATGCGCTGCAGAAGTTCGACGGTCGCGTGGTCGCGATGGGGCGGGCGAACGAACTGCTCAGCGAGGAGCGGTGGCGCAACGCGGACATGGCGGACTTGGTCGACAGCGCGCTGGAGCCGTTCCGCAGCAAAGATCGGCAGCGTCTGCATGCGTCGGGGCCGAATCTTTCGGTCGCGCCGCAGAGCGCGGTGATGATCTCGATGATGCTGCACGAGCTGGCAACCAACGCCGCGAAGTACGGCGCGCTGTCGAACGACACCGGCGAGGTTTTCGTCGATTGGCGGGAACTCGGCGAGAACGGCGGCAGGCGCGTCCAACTGACGTGGCGGGAGACCGGGGGACCTTCGATCGCGGCGGTCCCTGAACGTAAGGGTTTCGGCACCACGCTCATTCAACGGGGCCTGACCGCCCAGTCCGGCGGCAAGGCGGACATCGAGTTCGCACCCGACGGCCTGCGCTGCACGCTCGAATGCCCGGTGCGCTGAAAGTCTCGCGCCGGCCATCGCCGCGTCTCGGGCCGGGTTTTCTGGCGTCGCAAGCAAAAGCCCCGCACCGGTGGTGCGGGGCTTGCTGCATCAGCAAATGAAAATGGGCTACTGGCTGTTGCTCTGCCCGCCGCGTCCCTGGCCGACGCTGGTCGGCGGTGCGGATTTACTGCGGATCATCCGCTCGGTCTGCGTCGGCGGATTGTTGGCGGCGGATATCGTCGATGACTGGTCTTCGCCGAAGAAGTAAATGATGACGCCGAGCGCAACGAAGGCGGCCGCCACCACTCCCAGCAGCACACTTATGCTGGCAACGTCGATTTCCTCCAGTTCAGCTTCTTTGCGCTGTTCCATGTCGGTCTCCGTGCTTGAGGGACGAGCGCATGGAAAACGCACGGCGTTAATTTTGGGTTCTTGGAAAGCCACGCAAATTGGCATGGCGGCAATGCAGGGTCCTCTGCGATCACCCAGCGTTTTGGGCGATTACAGCGGCAACTAATCGGTGCGTATTTGGCCAACGAAAATGCGGCGGGCCGCCGGCCCGCCGCATTTCCGATCATCAAGCTTTCAGAAGATTCGCTTTATCTGGCGGTCGCCAGGTTAGAGCGGCTTCACCGCGACCTTGCGGAATTTCACCACGCCGCCACCGTATTGCAGCGTGAAGTGCCCCTCCTCAAACATCCCGCTCTGCAGGTTCACGGTCTGCTTGCCGTTCATCGCCACGGTGATGTTGCGGCCCTTGGCGGTGATCTCGAAAGTATTCCATTTGCCGCCGGCTTTCGGCATCGGGTTCACTTCGGCGAAGTAGACGATCGAGCCAGTGCCGTAGGTCGGGTCGGGCCGGGTGTCGAAGATGTTGACCTCGTAGCAGACCTTGGCGCCGATCTCTTTCGGATTGCAACGCACGAAGATGCCGGAGTTGGCGTCGTCGCTGGTCCAGAACTCGGCGTAGATCATGTGGTCTTTGTATTTGTTCTTGCTGACGAGATGATTGCCGCCTTTGCCTTTGGACTTGTCGGCGACGAGCGCGCCGTCCTCGACCCGCCAGTTGACGTTGTCATTGGAGGGCGTCCAGCCGTCCATGGTCTTGCCGTCGAACAGCTGAATCCATCCGTCGCCGGTCTGGCTGTTGGCGGTCGGTGCGGCGTTGATGGCGATGAAGCCGACAAGCAGCAATGCCGCGAGTGCCGTGAACACACGTGTCATGGTGTCTCCTCCCTGTACGCGAACGAAGCGTTTCCCGTGATCGCTTGTCCTTGGGCGCTTGGCGCGCCCTTGCGCAGCGATGGTAGCAAGCGGCGGGGAGGGGCGGAAGGCGGGGATTGCCGTTTCGCGTTTTAGTGTTTCAGCGCGGCGCGAGAGTGCTTCAGCGCGGCGCGAGGTCGACGTTGCCGACGACCCAGTCGCGGGTGATGAGGCCGTCGTCGGACCGCTCGTCGCCCATCCGTGGCTCAGTGCGGTCGACGCCGTTCTCGTCAACCGACCGATACTGCTGCATCTCAAGCTCGCTCTGCTGCATGTGGAAGGCGGTTTCGATCGCTTCGCGCAGTTCGAACACCTGCTCGCGGTCGAAGGTCGTCACGGTTTCGGTTTCGCTGCCGGCGGATTTCATCACCAGCCGGTATTCGAGGACCGGGCGCATCCGCTGCCATGCGATACCGAGGATCAGCGCGATCGGCGCCGCGATCGCGCTCCACAGGCTGTAGTCGGGCTGCTGCTCGCGCCCGAAATAGGCGAACGCCGCGAGGCCGAAGGCCGCCGCCACCAGCGTGACCGCGATCGGATTGAGTTTCGGCCGGTGATAGACGGCGATGCTGCTGATTGCTGACATCTGATAGGAGACCGGGCCGAAACGCGCCATCGCCGGTGTCACCAGAATATCGTTGTTACGGAACAGGATGTGCGCGTTCATTGCAGTGCCCCCGCATTGCAGCCGTCAGACGCGGGTCGACCGCGTCCGACGGAATCAGGGCAGTGCAATCCGCCAATCTCATGGCAGCGGTGGTTCGATCGCACCTTGTGTACACAAAATCCTCAACGATAGAGCCCGTAGCCGCCGTGCGGACCCTGCGGATACGAGTGAAAGATCCGGGCCGACGGCGGCGGCTGGTGGAAGCGCGCAGCCGCCACGCGGCGACGCTCGACGCGCTCGACCCGGATCGGGCGGCCATAGCGGTCGCGGATCACGATCTCGACCATGCCGGCGTTCTCGCGCGGCGGCGTAACGCCGGTGCGTTGCGGCGTCGGCTGGCCGCCGTTTCCGGCATTGGGATCGGCGGCCGGCGGCGTCTGCGCACCGCCCGTGGCGGCGACACTGGTATTGCCCGCCGGCGGCGTTTGAGCCCCGCCCGTCGTCGTCACGCTCGCGATCCGCACCGGCGGCGTTTGCGTGCCGCGCACCGGGGGCGGAGTCTGCTGGCCGCCGGTTGCGGCGTTGGTGACGCGCGCCGGTGGGGTCTGCGGAATGCCGGCGCCGCCGCTCGCGTTGAGAGCCGGCAGCGTCTGCGGCGCGCGGGGAAGCGGTATGATGCGCGGCGTAGCGGTGGGGCGCGGCGCGGCGGCGGGTGGCGTATCGGCGGCGGCGGGCGTCTCGGCCTGCGCCGGGGTGACCGGAGCCGTCGCGGCCGGCAGTTGCTCGAACATTTCACCGTAGAAGGCGATCGGCGTGACCGGCGGCCATGCTGCCGAGGTCGGGGCGCCGGTTGCGGCCTGCGTCGGCGATTCGGTGGGCGCACTGGCGAGCGTGGCGCCCGATGGGGCCGGACGGGCGTCGATGCGGCTATAGGCGGCGGCGCTGGCGCCGACGAGCATGCATCCGGTGATCATTCCGGCGAAACGAAGATTCATGACGGGGCCCTCGGGTTGCGCTGGCGCCACGGCCGCATCGGCTCGTGGCTGGGATGCGCAACCCTAGGTGCCGCCCCCGCGAGCGGCTGTGACGGCGATCACACGGCGGTCGATTGTTCCGAATCCCCGCCCGCGCTAGTGTGCCGGTAATTTGATGGGGCCCGGGAAACGCCCAAAGGGAGAATCAATAATGTGGAAGCTCGCCATCATGCTGGCGACGGCGGCGGGGATCGCTGCATTGAGCCTGTCGGCGCACAATGCCGTGGCCGAAAGCGCCGGTGAGAAGATTTCGGTCACCTGCGGCGGTGCGGTCCAGAACTGCCCCCAGGGCAAGAAGATGTATTGCAACCGTTGGCGGCCTTGCAAAGGCAAGACCGCCAAGGTGAAGCGCTATTGCGACCAGCCGGTCTGCATGACCGAGCGATCGGGCAACTAGGGTATTCCGACTATTCACTCTCTCGCCGCTCGTCCCCGCGAAGGCGGGGACCCACGCTACAAAGGAAGACTCTGGATTCCCGCTTACGCGGGAATGAGCGGAGGGTAGAGCCGTACAGCCGGACAACGGTCTAGCGAGGCTCGTCCGTCACGCCCGTGACAGGGCGTCGAGCGTCGAGCGCACCGAGTCGATGGTCGGCTTCGCGACCTCGCCGATGTCCGGCATGGCCAGCACCCGGTCCAGCATCTGGTTGAGCGGCCGCATGGTCGGCGCCAGCGAGGCGGCCATGCCCCGCCGCGCGCCGGGCGAAAGCTGCTCCAAGCGGTCGTTGACGCGATCGAGCCGGTTCGCGGCGTCCTGCAACTGCGGCAGATACGTGCGCGTGGTCGCGGGATTGGTCATGGATTGCAGCGCGACCCTGACCGCGCTGACCGATGAGTAGAGCTCCATCCTGAGTTCCGCCGGCGTCATCTCCGGAGGTCTGAGGCCGACGGTCTCGCTGGTTTCCGTGGCCGTCGTCGACGCCGATTGCGGGCCGTTGTGGCCCACCGAAAAATACCAGCCAAGGCCGAGCAGTCCGATGACGGCTGCGGCCCAGAAGGGCCACGTCGATCGTGCGCTGAAAGAATTCGGATTCGTGGTCATGTCGTTCTCCGTTCTGGCGCTGGATTTTGATGCTGGCGGTTGGAGTGGATTGTGAGCATGTCGCATCCGTCGGGATACGACGGTCGCCGCGAGCACCCCGTGCACGGTGGTGCAGTGCGACGGCCGGATCAGACCGCCTCCGGCTTTCGTCGGCGTAAATTCGATGCGCTAACTCGTCGTGAGATTTGAGTCAGATCAGGCTCAACACTGCGCGACGTTTTCCGACGTTGCGATCGGCGCGGCATGCATAGGCGCAACGTGATGCGCCAGTCATGATGGTTATGTCGGTTCCCCGCACGTCGACATATAATGTATGCTCCACGAACTGATGCTCGCTCAAAAAACTTGCTCACAACAGTTCCTGGGGAGGACGAGATGTTGCGGTCGGTCCGGCTGGCTTCCTGCGCGCGCTATGCTTCTGCGATGCTGTGCGTGGCGGTGGCACTGACGGCGGGCGTGGGCCAGGCGCAACAGCCCAAGAACGCAAGCAAGGCGGCGCCGTCGAAACTGCCGATGCCGAAAGCAGAGCCCGCGCCCAAGCGCATCGTCACGCAGGGGCTCGGCAAGGTCACGATCGAGGAACTGGTGCCTTGCGGGGTCAACCAGCCGGGCATGAACGTCCGCAAGAATCCGGTCGGTGAGATCGTCGCGCAGGACGGCACTAAACTCACGGTGCCGGTGCGCAACAACTACCAGACCGGGCCGAAACTTCCCGATCTCTACAACGAGTGCAACAAGGTCACGCCCGGCAGCCTCGCGGAAGTCGACCTGGACAAGCTGCCGATCGTCGAGGTCGACAAGGATGGCGAGGTCGTCACCGGCTTCATGGTCGCCGACAACTACTTCGAGCTCTACATCAACGGCAAGCTGATCGGCGTCGACGCCACGCCGTTCACGCCGTTCAACTCGCACGTGGTCCGGTTCCGCGTGAAGCGGCCTTATACGATCGCCGTGCTGGCGCAGGACTGGGAAGACAAGCTCGGCCTCGGGATGGAGGCGTTCGGCAGCAATCAGTGGCATTCCGGCGACGCCGGTTTTGTCGCCCGCTTCTCGGACGGCACCGTGACCGACAGCTCATGGAAAGCGCAGTCGTTCTACATCGCGCCGCTCGCGCATCCCGAGGACGTCGTCGAATACGGCAACATCCACGACACCTCGCACCTGGGGCGGGTGCATCCGCTCGCCAAATTGCCGACATGCCGCGAGTTCTGCTTCGCCGTGCACTATCCGATCCCGGATGGTTGGACCGAGCCGGGCTTCGACGACTCGAATTGGCCGCGCGCGTTCGAATATCTCGACCAGGACGTCGGCATCACGGGGATGCAGGGCTACTGGCGGTTTCCCGAGGCGTTCCGCGGCAGCCGCTGGATCTGGACCATCAATCTGGTGTTCGACAATACGGTGCTGCTGCGCAAGACGGTGCGGTAGCGGCGGATATCGCCCGTCGCAGATCGTAGCCCGGGTTGAGCGCGGCGAAACCTGGGATTGTTTTGACGCACCGTCCCGGATTTCGCTTCGCTCAATCCGGGCTACGGCTGTTTCGCCGCTGGCGTCACCAGCGCCAACTCCGCATTGCTCTGCAATCGCCCGACGATGAGATGCAACAGGCGGAATCCGAATTGCGGATTCTGGAAATACAATTCCTTGATCTGGTCGTAGGCGATGGTCGCTGCCTCGACGTCGGTCTTGCAGCGCACCGTCATGGTGCGGCGGCCGTTGGGCGTGAACAGGCCGATCTCGCCGAGGAACGTTCCCGCGCCGCGCGTCTGGTTGATCTCGACGATCTCGACCTCGCCGGCGACAACGTAAAACGCCTCGGTCGCGTAGTCGCCGCGCTCGATCATGATGTCGCCGGCCTTGTAATGCTTCGGTCGCATGTATTTCAGCAGCCAGTCGGCGCTGAGGTCGCTGGCGATCGCGGCGTCGATGCCGCGGATCAGGCTGATCATCTGGTACAGCCGCCAGGCGTTGAGCGGCAGCAGCAGCGCATTGAGCACCAACGTGGGGTAGGTGCCGTGCGACAGGCTGTAGGCCATGGCCAGCGCATTGGCGATCACCGCTGCGACGCGCAGCGGAATGATGGTCTTGGCGTGCGCCGCGTAGAGGCTCGCGGCCGCCGCCGCGACGCCGATGATTTCCGCGTAGTAGGATTGCATGGGTAGCCTCGCGGGGTAGGGCGATGGCGAAGCACCAGCGTAGCGCGAATTTGGCGGCGCTCAATGCGAGTGGTGCCTACAAGACGATAAGATCGGCTATTTCAGCTAGACAGCCCAATTCAATGTCAACGTGCTCTAATTTTTTAGTAGCTGCCCTGGGCATCCAGCCAAATCGATATTCGTCTTGATATGAATAGCGAAAATGTTTGACGAGGGGGACAAAGAGCTTGGCGGTTTGAGCCAGTATTGGGTCAATGTAGGTAGCGTGGCCCTCACAGTATGTCGTATCAACTAAATGTCTTTCGGCTGCTACTCGCAACATCTCGCCGAACTTTGTGCGATCGTTGATCACTACACATGAGTCGGCCTGGAAGTCTACGAAAAGGCGAGCTTCTACGGAGTTGGTCAGGCAGTACAGCCAATAATCGGTGGGTGAAACAATCTGCGCATCAAGCCGATACGCAGGAATTTTGGCTGGAACATCCTGAGGATTAATTACCAAGGCCAAGACGTCGTTACGTGAAAGAGCTGATGACAAATCAATCGAGATTTCGTCGTCGCGAACGGCCCCTATATGGCTGCTATCGCCGAAATAGGTGGCGGGTTGAATGCGGAGTTTTCCGTACTTGAGTAGATTTTCCATATGCTGGCGCTTGCCAAATTTGATCAACACCTCGCCTTTCTTGATGCCAAGAGATGACATTTTTCTCGCAGCCTTCTGCGCGAGCTCAGACGCAAACGCTGGCAGTGGGTTCGAAGCAAAAATTTCTTTGGTAAAACCGCGTGGATAAGGGCCGTGACGAAGGAACATTTCTTCTGCGGCGTGCGTAAATTTCTCCATCCAAATTTCTGTCGCATCATTGACGGGCAGCAGTCCAACTTTCGCGTCTGGAGTGAGCAGTAGTAGATTCAGTACGAGGTCTCTTATGCGGTTGTTGAGTTCGGATTGCGATAAGTGACGTGCATACCTTTGCTTACGGTAATGCTGGCGCCAATGAATGTGTCTCGGTAGGATATGTTCGTTCATGGTCTGCGCCTGACATGGTTTCGTCGAGCCAGCAGCAACTGAGGCAAGTCAACAAGGCAGCCGCGAATCGGGGAGCTGGATATCTCGGCTAGGCCCAAGGCTGCTGATATCAGTCAAAAAGGCCAGCGGTTCGCTTTCTCTTAATTTCTCGTGGACCTCTGCGTTGATAATCAGTCCACGCTTCGAGTAGTCGATTCCAGAAACGAACCATTGCAGCTTCGTCGTGGGGCTTGAGCTTTGCCCAAGTGTGCCGTTCAAATCGTCGACGTGATGCGAACTCAGGAAATGGAACGGAAATAAAGTCGATTTCGCAAAATTGATATTCAGGTTGGTGCTTGCGAATTGCCGATTGAAGAACGGTTCCCGCCGCACTCAATTGCCACGAGGATAGTGGCGTTCGCCAAAAATGCAGCACCATAAGACGTTTTGGATTTAGGTGCCGAAGCAGTACCGGAGAGACGCTCAATTCCATCCCGTTTGTAATTTGATAGGTCATGACTGGGAAGGCGGTGATGGGAGCATTCTGCTCACCGCGAAGAAAACGTTCAGACGCTTCAAGCACTTCTACGGCGCACTTGCGTTCTGTTTCTTCAAACAGTGCGTGTGCTTGATGAATTGCGTCGTCGAAGCCAAAGCCTCCGTCCAGAACGCGACAAAACAAATCTTTGGTAGGAGCGTAGATCGCTGGCGATTTTCGTTCTGCCTGTATTAGTTTCTGGAGGATGAATGCCGTATCGTCGACCACCATGGAAATGGTCGAAAGAAATTTCGGCAGTTCTGTCAGCGGCTTGCTGAATTCGCGCTCCATAGCTCATCATTCGAATCGTGAGAGAGTGCGTTTTTATATCACGTTCCAGTCGTTCGAGGACGCTTAGTGCGTGGCGGCATGAGTCGCGCCAGCAACGCGAAGGTGCGTTGCAAAGACACACACACACACACACCAGCTCCTGCTGAACTGAACGCGCTCCTTGCGGGATCGCGTCAACAAGATGTGCACATGCGACGCCCCAAAATTTGACAATTTCCGAATTAGGATTATATTCCTTGCTTTCCGTTTGCCGAGGGCGTCTCCGGAGACGAGCCAGAGTCGGAACGGGATCGGCGTCCTGCGGGCTGGTTCGTAGCTAGGCCCCCGGGAGGCTCCGGAAATCCGCATCCGCCACTACGAGCGGACGCGAGTAGACCGCAGAAGGTGACACCTGAAACGCACGCGCTTAGGAGGCACGCCGCGCGGGACCGGTTGCCAATAAATCGCCGCAGTGGAGCGCCGAGAGGCGGGCATCCCCGGCGCGCGGACTGCGTAAGCGGTTTGCGCGGGATGCGAGGGCGAGCGAACACGCCCTGCGAGCCTACGTTACTGGCTCGCGAAGGGGTGGCGGTCCACCCCGAGCGCTTGTCGGCGCTCCGCTCCCTCTTTTGCGAGAGGGATAATGGCAAACCTCGGAGGTCGTATGACTCGCGAGAAGGAACACGCTTGTGCAAATTACTCGGTCGTCATTCCGGGACGCGAGCCAACGGGTCCGCGCAAAGCGCGGCCCGATGATAAACTCCGCTCGCGGGTCCGGAATCCATACTCCGCAGCCGTGGTTATGGATTCCAGGCTCGCCGCTTCGCGGCGCCCCGGAATGACGGAGAGTGCAGTGCCTCGACCGTCTACTGGCACGGCGTTATAGATGCCGTTACAAACGTGACTATCTGACGGGACCAGCTTCGCGCCATGCCAACCGCCACCCACACTCCCGTCCTCATCGTCGGCGCCGGTCCGGTCGGACTCGCGCTCGCCGGCGATCTCGGCTGGCGTGGCGTCGCCTGCACGCTGATCGAAAAGACCGAAGGCCGCGTTGACCATCCGAAGATGGATCTCATCGGCGTGCGCACCATGGAGTTCTGCCGCCGCTGGGGCATCGCCGACCGCGTGCGCGACGCGCCGTACCCGCCCGACTATCCGCAGGACTATGTCTGGCTCGAGTCGTTCACCGGCTACGAGTTCGGCCGCGAGAAATTTCCCGGCCGCGGTTTTGAGCCGCTGCCGAAGGAGAGTCCGCAGAAGCGCGAGCGCGTGCCGCAGGACATGTTCGACCCAATCATCAAGAAATGGGCGACCGAATTCCCGAGCGTCACGCTCAAGCATAACACTGAGCTGGTCGGCTTCGAAGATAAGGGGACGCATGTCGCCGCCACCGTGCGGGACACGCTGACCGGCGAAATCCGCGAGATCACCGCCGACTACATGATCGGCACCGACGGCGGCGCGTCGTTCGTGCGCGAGACGCTCGGCATCCCGATGAGCGGTCATCCGGCGCTCACCTACACCACCAACGTGATCTTCCGCTGTCCCGACCTCGACACGCTGCACGACAAGGGCAAGGGCTACCGCTTCATCTTCATCGGGCCGGAAGGCACCTGGCTCACGATCGTGGCGATCAATGGCGGCGACCGCTTCCGCATGTCGCTCGTCGGCTCGCCCGAGAAGGTGACGCATTCCGACGCCGACATCCACGCCGCGCTCACGCGCGCGATGGGCAAGCCGTTCGATTACGAAGTGCTCTCGATGCTGCGCTGGGTGCGGCGCGAGCTGGTCGCGGACAGTTACGGTCGCGGGCGCGTGTACATGGCCGGCGATGCGATCCATCTCACGTCGCCGACCGGCGCGCTCGGCATGAACACGGGCATGCAGGACGCGGTCGATCTCGGCTGGAAGCTCGACGCGGTGCTGAAAGGGTGGGGCGGTCCGAACCTGCTTGCCAGCTACGAGACTGAGCGCAAGCCGGTGGCGGTGCGCAACATCAAGGCGTCGACCGACAATCTCGAGCGCATGCTGGCGCCGCGCACCACGCACAAGCCGACGCCGGAGATGTTCCAGCCGGGACCGGCCGGCGATGCCTCGCGCAAGGCGTATGGTGAGTGGTACACCGAGCTGATGCGGCACGAGTGGTTCATGAACGGCTACCACCTC
>Ga0075420_100000157_pt1 | contig 48085 bp, 75 predicted proteins | sample SoiMetdeltSBSDD4_FD_75296 | JGI IMG/M metagenome (GOLD analysis project Ga0075420, IMG submission 75296) | Bulk soil microbial communities from a Populus tree surrounding site in Tennessee, USA - Soil MetaG P. deltoides SBSDD4 | ecosystem: Environmental > Terrestrial > Soil > Tree plantation...
GGCGGCGTCGTGGCGGCAGGCGGCCCGCAGCGAGGCGCCTGGACGCGCGTACGCGCGTTGGGCCCGCGTGCAGTGGGGCGCCGCGGCGCGAGCGGCGCCCTGCGCATACGCGCGCGCGTACGATGCGCGCGCGCGTATGCACGAGAGACCATGACTCTCTGAGCTCAGAGAGGCCAGAGAGCCACTTCGTGTCTCTTCTGTGCTGTCGGGGGGCTCGGACTGACGCGCGGGAGGCAGCGGCGGCCTGGGCTCGCCCCGTGGGGACTGTCCCCTGCCACCGGCCACTGTGCTTGCCACCCATGACATAGATGTCAGCCTTTCCTGTCACGCCTGCGCTGGGCGCTCACGACACCATTGGGCTTTCTGCTCTGGATGCTGATGGCATCCTCCCTGCAGTAGGTGCCTGGCATGATGTCCAAGCAAGCGCAGAAGCTGGCCCGACGCCTCGCAGCGAACCTCGCCGCGAATCGGACGCTGGCGAACCTGGAGAGCCAGTTGGAGCGCGCGTCAGTGTGCCTGTCAGGGGCCGACCTGGACGCGGTGCAGTCTGCGCTTGTGACGGCCTACACCGAGGGGAGCAAGTCATGAGCGCACGAGAGAAGCTACTGGAAGCCGTTGACGCCGCTGGCCAAGCCGAGGCCGACTACTTGGCCGACCGCATCGACTACCGCGCCTACGCACGGGCCATGGACCACGTTGCCGTGTGCCGCGATGCGGCGCAGCTGAGCTTCTTCCGCCTGGTGCGCCTGCCTGAGCGCGCCGCGCTTGCTGGGGTGGTGTGATGGCCAGCGCATACACGCTGCGCGAGCTCGCGAGCAGCCTACACCAGGACATGGCCGACCTGGCCGACACGCTCAAGCGCCAGCGGAACGGCGCGCTTCACACATCCGACATGTGCGATGAGCTCAGGGAGGCGCAGCGCCTCTTGTTCGCGCTCGCACGCGACGCGGTCGAAGCCACCCACGACTTGGACGCTCTCATTCGAAAGGCAGGCGGGTGATGTACACACCAATGACACGCGAAGTGCGCACGCTCATCCGTGGCTTGGCCCTGTGCTTCGGGACGCAAGACATTGGCAAAGGCCTCACCGCGGACTGGGACGCTGACTCACTCGACCTGGCCATGCTGGAGACCGAGCTGGCTCTCGTGCAGGAGCTGCACCCGCACGCTGGTCTGTCCAGCGGACCGCGCAAGGTGCACGTTGCTGGCGATGGCTTCTGGCGCGCCACCAAGCGCGTCCACGTGTTCCACTTCGGCGCCTACGCAGACGCGCATGTGCTCGCGTTCGGCACTATCGATGACGCGCTAGAAGACGCAGCGGCCGTGCTTCTTGAGGTGGCTCCCGGCATGTTCACTGAGCCGGACTACGACGACGCAATCAAGGAACTAAGCGAGGAGTTGGGCCGCCACCCCGAAGACAGCGAAGTGCATGAGCGCGCCGAGACAGATCTCACCTACACCGAGTCAGGTTACATCGCGTCATGTGAATGGACCGTGACCAGCTTCGAGTCCATCGCAGCCGTGCTGGCATGGGCCAGCAGCGTCTGAAAGTCACCAGCCGACAGGACGCGAGTACGCTCGCGCGCTGTAGGGTGTCGACTTTCACGCACACCAATGGAGCAATCGTCATGCAACTGTCCACCCGCTTCGCCCGCAACTCTGTCACCCACTACCGCAACGCGCCGATCGCTGAGACCGAGCTTATGCAGCTCGTCCCGAGCGTGTTCGCGCCCTCCGCGCACGAGAGCCGCAGCGCGCGCTACGCGTACATCCCAACCGCCGACGTGCTGCGCGGCCTGATGCGCGAGGGCTTTCAGCCGTACTTCGCGTGCCAGGCAAAGTGCAGGCTGCCGGGTAAGACCGAGTACACCAAGCACATGCTCAAGCTGCGCCACCCAGACCACATGATTCGCCCCGGCCAAGCGACCGTGGGTGAGACCGTCAACGAAGTGGTGCTCGTCAACAGCCACGACGGCACGAGCGCGTACGAGATGAGTGCGGGCGTGTACCGCTTCGTGTGTGCGAACGGCATGTTGGTGCCCCACACCAGCGCAGTCACGGTCAAGGTAAAGCACAGCGGCAAGGTGCTAGACGAGGTGGTCGAAGGCGCCTACCACGTGCTGCAAAGCTTCGGAAAGGTGGACTCGCTGCGTGAGTCGTTTCAGGGGCTGCAGCTCACAGACGGCGAGCAGCGCGTGTTTGGTGAGGCAGCGATTGCCATGCGCTTCGGCACCGAAGAGCAGCCGCCCGTCAACGTGACGCAGGTGCTGGAGCCCCGGCGCTACGAAGACCGCGGAGACAGCCTGTGGACCACGTTCCAGCGCGTGCAGGAGAACCTGGTGCGCGGCGGATTGCGCACGACCGAGCGCAAGCGCCGCGGTGTCACGCGCGCCGTGAACGGCATCGATGGCAACGTGGCCCTGAACCGCGGGCTGTGGGTGCTGGCCGAGCGTATGCGCGAGCTCCGCGCCGCGTAGGGTTGTCGTGCCTCGCTGATGGGGCGCGTCGCGTCTGGAGAACGGAGGTCAACATGCGTTCGTAGGGTAATGCCTAACTATCGTAGACAGCTCGGACACACGAGCGACCCCCTGTCTCGTGTGTCCCATGGTGCCAACGATTGGAGCAGACATGAAAACCGAGTTCATCACGTTTCTGTGGGTTGGCAGCGACGGCCGCCTTCACACCGACATCGAGGTTGCCGTCTACGCGGACGGCCAAGCCCGGCACGTGTTTGCGGCAGGCCTCGACGCGCAGGAGCTTTTCCAGTTCGATCGCACCGAGCATTACATCGAAGCGGACAGCCACGCGAGCGGCGGACCCTGGCGCGGTAAAAAGCACTTCGGCCAAAAGGGGCCTGGCGCCAACGTGCGCAAGCAAGCCAATCGGTGGATGATCGACCGCGTGCGCGAGGCGCGTGCGCACGGAGACCTGCTAGGCCTCGCACTCGAAGTTGCCGAGCGCGAACGCGACGCAGCCGAAGCGTGGACCGAGGCCCGCGTGCGGCACCTGATGACACTCGACGCCGAAGCCGTGCGGCGCAACAGCGGCTCGCTACTGTCAGCGATCGGCCTCGCGACGTACGAGGCGGATGAGGCTCACGAGCGCTGGTCTCGCTTGCTCACTTTCGCGACCGGCGTGCGAGCGCTCAAGCTCGCAGGGGCGACATGAGCCCCCAAGAGCGGTTTCGAGCGTGGTGCGCAGCGCTCGAGTACGCGCCAACACAGGATGCGCTCGCGATGTGGGCAGTCCGGCGTCGCGCGCTCGTTCCACGCAAGCACCTGGTGTGGGAGGTGGATGCCGTTGCGCGCGCCTGCTTTCCGGGAGCGTCCGACCACATCCTTAGCACGCTTTCCGCGTGGAAAATCATCTAGCATCCCAAACGCATCCGTGGTAGGAGACCGAACATGGGACACCGAATGTCATCGCTGCCAATCGCGCAATACTGCGCCCAAGGGCCCGTCCTGGGCCAGCTTGGCGCCTCGCGCGCCGCGGCAGTTAGCACCTGCTTCCACGCCCGCTGCGCTGGTGACGAGCGCTGGCGAGAGCAGTACGCGCGGCTCGACGCCAAGGAACAAGAGGAGCTTGACGCCATGCAAGCGCCTACGCCGCTGCGCCTGCCGTGGTGCGAACCGCTCGACTACGCGCACGCACAAAAGGAGCTGCCGTTGGGACTGGACGCAGACCTGTGCTTCGTTCCCCACTCCGACCCCAGCGCCATCACCAGCGGAACGCTCGACGCATTCTGGGTCGTGGGAGAGCGCGTAGTGGTGATGGACATCAAGCGCTCTCAGTGGACGAGCAGCGCAGGATCTCTGCAGCTACACGGCTACGCCACGGCAATCTGCGGGCTGCTCGCCGCTCGCGGCATCTCGGTCGAGGCGTACCAGACCGCAATCTGGGCTGCCACGGAAGGCCTTTGGGAGGTCGGCCCGCTGCTGTCGCTCGACACGCCAGAGGTGGAGTCCATACGCGCCCGAATCGTGTCGGCGGCCCTGCACGTTTCCGGGGACTACTCGCGGGGTCGCCACTGCCGCGAATGCTACGGGCGCAGCATGTGCCCGTCCTACCTAATGGACCCAGCGAGCGCGCCGACCGCGCTCGCCAAGTACTTCTCTGGCGAGCTCGACAACGGCGCCGCATTGGAGCTGCTCACGTTGACCGAACGTGCCGAAGAGACGGCCAAAAAGGCGCGCGAGCTCATCAAGTCGCACGTCGCGAAGCATGGCCAAATCGTCGACGGCGAGTCCGTGTACCGGGCCGTCCAGACGCGCGGCAGGGTATCGCTCGACGCGAAGCGTCTCGAACAGGACCACCCCGAGCTGGTGCGGCAGTACATGCGCACGGGCGCGGACTACGAGCAGGTTCGCTGGACCGGAAAGAAGAGAGCATGACACCGGATGTAGAGGGCCCCGTCGTCACCGCGGTAGGCATGCGCGGAAAGCGCGGGCGCGTGACGATTCACATACACAAGTCCGGCCTTCTGCGCGTGTACAAGGCAGGCGCTCTCATCGGCGAATACGAGCACGCCGACATGGCATACGATTTCGCCCGGCAACAGTCGGGCTTTGGAGGGTGACAGTGGAACAGGAAAACGAGACGATCGCGGCGCCAGCGCTGCCAGAGCAGCATACCTTCAAGCTCGTGGGAACGGACGAGCAGGTGACAAAGATGTTCCTTGCACTGGCGAACGCGCAGGGCGAGTTTGGCGAGCTCAAGAAAACCGCCAAGGTGACCGTGTACCCCAAGGCGCGCCAGGACGGCTACAAGCCGCCCGCGTACGACTTCTGGTATGCGCCGCTAGACAAAATCATCGAGGCCACGCGTCCCGCGCTCACGAGGCACGGTCTTACAGTGACGCAGCCCCCGTGCGGAGGTGATATCGTGCGCACGATGCTCTGCCACGCCGATGGCGCGCGCATGGAGACAATCATGTACATCCCGGCTTACCGGGACATCAAGGACATGGGTGGATTCATCACGTACATCCGGCGGTACGCTCAGAGTGCAATCCTGAACGTGGCCGCTGACGACGACGCGGACGACAACGGCGCCGCGGTCGGCGCGGACACCGCGCCACGCCGTGAGCAGTCCGACCCAAAAGCATCGACCGGGCAGAGCTCTGGGCAAGCATCATCAGCCACCTACTCACGGCCCCAGACATCGAACGGGCGCGCGAGCGACTCATCGCGATCTGCACCGTCGCAGGCGTCCACCCCGGATGAAGGACCGCGGCGCCTCAACCAGACCGAGAAGGCTGAGCTCACCAAGCTTGTGCGCGAGATTCACGGCCTGGCGCCTGACGCCGCGGACGCGGTCAAGGACGCTGTGGCACAGGAGATCGCCGGCTACACACAGCAGGCCAACAAGCCCGCTGGCCATGTGGTCAACGTGAACGACTACAAGCCGCTTCACGCGCTGCTGTTCGCGCGTGCCGTGGCAGCCAAGCAGAACCGCGCTGCCGAGGGCCCGCAGTCATGACAATGTCACGCTCCCAGGAGCGATACCTGCACGACCCGCGCTACCACGCCGTCGTTGACAGCATGCGACGCATGCTGGACGAGAACCAAATCGACATCGCGAGCCTGTACGAGGCCGCGGTCGAGGCCGCCAACCAGCACATATCCTCTGCCCAGACGACGTTTGTGATCGCTCGGGTGCAGCCATGACTACGGGCCGCAGCACGGAGGTCGTGAGCATTGTCGCGCTGGTCTGCGGCCCCGACTTCCAGGAGCTCATGAACGAGCCACGCGTGCGGGCGCTCGCTGAGCGCGTGGCAATCAACGGCGGGTCAGCCACCCTGCCCATCGTTCGCGCCTCCGACATGGAGGTTATCGCTGGCGAGGACATCATCGCCGCGCACTGCCTGCTCGACATCGATGAGCTGAGGGTGGAGCTGGTGCATGATGGCTCCTTCGACGACGAGCCGTCCACCGAGTTGTCGCCAGACGGCGAGACGCGCTACGCGCTTGGCGAGGTTGCTCGCGTCGTCGATCGCACGGAGGTGACGCCGGCGCCGTGGACAGACCCGGCGCCCGGATACGAAGAGTCGCTGCTGAGGCTTCCGGAGCCGGCAGCGAGCTCGGTGTGCGTGGTGGCCGCCGTGGTGCCAGGCATGGGCGCGGCCCAGCTCGCCACCCTGGAACGCGTGGAGGCCGTCCAGGCGCAGGCGGGCACTCAGAAGGCGGCCGTCAAGGCCGTGGCAGCCGAGACCGGCCGCAGCGAGCACGCCGTCAAGAAAGCGGCCAACCGGGCCCGCAGGGCCAAGGACAAGGTGGACATCCAGTGCTGGGGACGACCGCAGCCAGAGGCGTGGCTGGCCCCCGTTCGCGACCTGCGGCGCTCTATGACGTCGGCCGCCAACTCGATACGTACAGCGATGTCGTCGCTCTCCCCGCTGCTGGACATCGCAGTGCCGGGCGTCGACGTGGCGTCGACGTACCAGGCCATCAAAGAGGCGGCCGTCAAGCTCATGAACGCGAGGCCGGCGTGCGTGTGCGCTTGGTGCAAGAACGAGCCGCTGCTGCGTGAGCGGTGCACGGCATGCCACGGGCGCGGCTGGCTCAGCGAGAAGGCCATGAGCCTGGTGCCGCGCGAGCTCATGGCAGCCAGCGCCGCGATGGACTGCGGCCAGGTTGTGACGGTGAGCCCCGCCGACATCTACTCGGAGGCCGCCGTGGCCCCGTTCGATCTGCCGGATCTGATGCACAACGTTGCGGCAGTCGATGCCGCTGCCAAGAGCGCCGTCGAGGACTACGTGCCAGACGTTCAGACGATGGCGGTCATGGGGTGGGTTCCGGAGAGCGCGAGCGAGCGGGGGTCGGCCGGGACTAGTACGGCAGAGGTCACCAGCGAGGAGCTGCGAAGCGAGCTCGCAGACCGGGCGGCTAAAGGCTGGCCAATGGAGGAGGCGCGCGCAGTAGGTCCGGCCGGCGCTCTCGTGCTCGATGAGGACGATGGAGGTCTGTGGTGAGCCAAAACATTCGCGAACGCATTCGTCGACTGCTGGCGCTCTCCGAGTCCAGCAACGTGCACGAAGCTTCGGCTGCTGCCGCCAAGGCGCAGGAGCTAATGTCCAAGCACCGCATCGACCAGGCGGAGCTCGCGGAGCAAGCCGGCGAGGTTGACGAGCCACTGCTGGACGAAGACCTGCAGGTGTTTGGGGCCAGGATGGTCACGTGGCGCGCGTGCCTTGCCAGCGCCGTAGCCGAGGCCAACGGCTGCGACTGCTACAATCAGGTGTGGCGCGGCACGGACGGACGGCAGTGCCGCGCAACGTCGCGCATCATCGGCCCGGTATCGTCTGTGCAGGCAACGCGCTACCTGCTCGCCTATCTCGAGCGTGAAATAGGCCGTCTGTGCGTCGTGGAGAGAAACGCCGGTCGCAGCGAAGCGGCGTGGCTGAACAGCTTCCGCCTTGGCGCATCGTACGAGATCGGCCGTCGCGTCGTGGCAGCGGCCAAGGCGGCCATGGCCAGTGCTGCCGGCTCTGGATGCTCGCTCGCTCGCATCGACCGGGATGCGGAGCGCGTGGCCGCGGCGATGACGGCCAAGACGCTGGGCGCGGCCAGGAAGCCGTCCATCGGCAACTCCACGGCGTTCTTGAGCGGAGTCGAGGCCGGCCGCACCGTGGGCGTTGCAAGCGGCCCGGCGCTGCCAAGCGGTCCCGTTGCCGCGCTGGAGGAGTCATGACCTACCCGTTCTACGATGGACACGTCCAGGAGCGCATGCGTCGCGCAGATGGCAACTGCATTTGCGACAGATGCGGCCTGAAGTATTGGCGCCACCCATTCGAAGAATCGATCATCGGGTGGATGGGGCTGCCGTTCCTGCATCGTCTGTGCGATGGATCGTTGGTGAAGCTATGACCAGCCAGCTCGCATTCTGGGACGCGCAAGAGCATGCCTTGCTCGAAGTGCTGGGGCCGCCCGAGGTTGTGCTGACGAAGCCGAGGCAGGCGTCCAAGCAGACGCGCTTCTATCAGCTCGAATGCTTGGAAGCGATTCGCAGCGGGTTTGCAGGCGGGGAGGAGCGCGAGCCGCTGCGAAGCCTGTTCGTGGAGCTTCCCACCGGCATGGGCAAGACGTTCATATTCTGCGAGCTGGCCCGCACGTGGAACGGCACGGTCTTGGTGGTCGCCCATCGCGACGAGCTGATTTTGCAGGCCAAGGCCGAGCTTGAGCGCGCCACAGGCGAGCGCGTGGGCGTCGAGAAAGCCGCCGAGAACTGCGCCGACGAGCGCGTTGTGGTGACCAGCGTGCAGACGATGAGCCGGCGCTACGTCGACTTCCGCGCCGAACGGTTCTCGCTCATCATCATCGACGAAGCGCACCGCGCCACGGCCCCAAGCTACCGAAAGGTGATGGACTACTTCGCTACCGCCAAGGTGCTCGGCGTAACGGCCACGCCGGACCGCGCGGACGATGTGAAGCTGGGCACCGTGTTCGAGGACTGCGCCTACAAGATGGGCATCCTTGACGGCATCGACATCGGCTACCTCGTGCCCGTCGAGGGCGAGGAGGTGGTGATTCAGGAGATCGACCTGAGCGGCGTGGAGCGCCTCACCGACGACAACGCTCTCGACGAAGCCATGCTCAAAGCCGTCGAGGGCATCGTGCAAAAGGCCTACGAAATGTGCGGCAACGAGCAGGCGATCATCTTTACGCCAGGCGTTCGCAGCGCGCATGCGATGTCCGATCGCATGAACATGCTGGCGCCAGGCAAGGCGATCGCCATCGACGGCGAGACCGACAAGGACCTGCGGCGGCAGCTCGTGTCAGGGTACAAGACTGGCAAGTACCAGTTCCTGTTCAACTGCGACATCGCGACCGAGGGGTTTGACGCCCCGCTCACGTCCATCGTGGGCATGGCCGCCCCGACCGACAGCCGCGCTCGGTACGCCCAGCGAGCCGGCCGTGGCACGCGTGTGCTGCCCGGACTCGTAGACCACCTGCACGGGCACGAGAACTCGGCGGCTCGCCGGTCCGCCATCGCCGCGTCGGCCAAGCCGCGCATGCGTATCCTGGACTTCGTTGGCAACGCTGGGAAGCACACGCTGTGCACGCCTATCGACGTGCTCGGCGAGGACTTTACTGACGCTGAGGTTGCCGAGGCGAAGAAGCGCCTAAAGAAGAAGCCGGGCGACTCCGACCTGCATCAGGCGCTCAAGGACGCGCGCGCGGCTCTCAAGCGCCAGGCCGAGCAACTGCGCGCAGCGCAGCTCAAGGTGAACGCGCGCGTGCAACGCTTCGACCCGTTCCAGGCGCTTGGAATGAGCCGTGACGACGCGATCTCGATTCGGTTCGGCTCGCGCCCCATCACGCCGAACCAGGCGGAGATACTGCTCCACAAGGGCATCGCCGAGGCCGACGTGCGCGCGATGGATTTCCGCTCCGCGAGCCGCATGCTGTCCTCGCTGCAGAAGCGCCGCAAGGCGGGCCTGGCCACGCTCAAGCAGCTAGCGGCAATCAGCAAGTGGTACCCGGTGCCGCCTGACACGACATTCGCAGCGGCCACCAGGGCCATGGACTACATCGGCCGTGAGTGCGAGTTTGGTCGCCGCCAGCGCATCGTCGGCGAGCGCGTGGCGCATTACCTGGTAGGAGGCGTGTAATGGCTGGGAAGGCAATGATTGGCTGGTCTGGGGCGGCACGTGCCGGTGGCAAACGTAGCGAGCCGTGGAACGGCCGCGGGCGTGCGGATTCCGCAAAAGACAAATGTGAGCAGAAGGAGTCCGACCGCCGCGCCCGGGAATACTACGATCGCACTGGTGAGTGGGGGTGGGGGCCGGGAGGGTGACAGCCGACGAGTACAAGCGCCGCGTGCGCGGACTGCACTGCGCCGCGTGCGGCATGGCGCCGCCGAGCGAGGCTAACCACGTCACCTACGGGCGCGGCGTTGGCCAGCGCTCGAGCGACTTCGACACGTTTCCGCTGTGCACGCAGTGCCACCGTGAGTTCACCGACCATTCCGGCAGGTTCCGCGGCTGGAGCAAGGCGCGCAGGCGGCTCTGGCAGGAGTCGATGGGGAGGTCGGTCCGCGACCTTATCAGGGCAACACAACCTCACAACGCGGTCATTCGCAGGAGCAAGTGACATGAGCCATTCCATCACGGGTCCACATGGTACGAAGTTCTTCTACAACAGCGACTGCTCTGGCAGCGTCGAGCTGCACTCTGGAGCGAAACGCATGTGGGTGCCGACCGAGGACCTGGTCGCATTCGTTGGCGAGCTTGTGCGAGCTCGGCGCATCTCCGAGCTGGAGCAAGCCACGGCCGATGAACTGGTTGGGATGCGGCGATGAAGCGGTACGGCGTCGAGGTCGCTCGCCTGAGACACGCACCGCGCACAGACGGTCTTGCCCAGGTCGCCGGTATCGCGCGCACGCTGCACGTACCTGGTCCTGGCTGGGTGCTGGTCGACTGGCTGCGCGACGTATACCGCCCGCTGCGTGAGCAGTACGAGTGCGAGCGCAGGCTGCGCGGGCAACTCCCGAAGCTAAAGCCGGCGAGCTACGAAGAGCTGGCGCGCCTTATGGGCCGCTAGCGATCTCGCACGAGCAGCGCCCGTCTGAGGTCGGCGTGGGCCAGCTCGAGCTCGCCAGCCTTCGTGGCCAACTCTTGCTCGACGTGCGCCAGCTGTTCGCGCAGCGTCCTGTTCGCTAGCCGCTCTGCCCGTAGCTGAACATCCTTGCGCGCGTTGTCGTGTTCAAGCTCGTGCACCCTGAGCGCGAGCTTGTTGTTCTCGTTGCGCAGCACCTCGAGCTTGCGTTGCGTGTCCACCAGCTCACCCTGTACCCGGAGCAGCGCGGTAACCAGGGAATCGTCCTGGTCTGCACGCTGCAGGCGCGCCAGCACGGACAAGTCGTGCGCCGGAGGCGGCGGCTCGAGCTCCGTGGGTGGCACGGACGACATGCGCTTGGACCGCTCGCGCTCGCGCAACATCTTGGCGACGTACACGATGATGGTTCCCAGCGAAGACAGCACGCCCAGGATGGTTGCGCCGACAGCCGCTCCGTCGTCGGCAACGTTCATGCACGGGCCAGCCGCGCCACCTTGGATTCAAGGTCAGCGACGTTCGCGTCGAGCGATGCGACGCGACGGCAGAGCTGTTCCACGACCTCCGTGAGGCGCTCGATGACGGGAGGCAGGCTCAGCAGCGCGTCGGTCTGGCGTCCGAGCATCCACTGCAGCCTTTCCGCTGGGTCCGTTGGCTGCGTCGGCCGCAGCGCTGTGTCGGGCTTGTCCACTGCAAATATCCTCCCGGGTCAACTCATCTTCGCACGGCGAGAATCCCTGCGGGTGCGCCGTGCGAAGTCGTGCGGGTAAGGGTCGTCCGCGGCCGGCTGCGGAATCCCCAGCACGATGGGCGCCGGTCCAGAGACCTGGATGACCGGAATGGTCAGCGCGGGCTGCTGCACGGTCAGCGCCAGCTGCAGGGCTGCCGCGAGCGTGACGGGCTGAATCGACGCAGCCGCGGGCTGCTGTGGCGTCTCCAGCGCCGAGACCACGGACGGCGCCACAAAAGCTCCAACAAGGGGTGTCTGGACGTCCGCAGCGACCGCCAGGGGGCCGCCCATGCTCACGGGCTGAATCGACGCAGCCGCGGGCGCCTGGATGGCGGCAGCGACCGCCACGGCCCCGCCCAGCGTGACCGGGTAGGTGATGGCCGGCTGCAGCGCCGCAGCAGCGAGCGCGATGGCGCCGCCCATCGTCACTGGCTGTATCGATAGTGATGCTGGGGACTGGATGGAAGCTGCGACCGCCAGGGGGCCGCTCATCGTGACCATGCTGGCGCCCGCCGGGGTCACGTAGCGAGCGCCCGAGCCGCCGCGGCTGATGCGCGGTTGCTCGGCCACTGCCGCCAGCGTGCCGGTGACCGTCCAGTCGCGGGCCTGCCCGCCCTCGTCGGCGCCGGAGGCGCCCAACAGCGGCATGTAGCTGTCGAGCGTTGCGGTAGGCAGCTTCGGAAGCTGCCGGGCCGAAACCTCCCACATCTGGGCAACCGACAGCTGCGCGCCGGCGCCCGAGTACAGCTTGGCGAAGGCGATCTGCACGTCTGCCGCGATGGCCGAGCCAGCGTTGCTGAGCAGGTGCATGTTGGCCCACGTGCCGTTCAGGACCGTGCAAACGGCGCTCGTTCCCAGGCCAAACGCACTGTCCGAGCGATTCGCCACCTGCACCGTGGTCAGGCTCAGGTTGCGGATCGCCAGGAAATACCAGGTGCCCACGGTGAGCGTCGCCACCGTGGTCTGGACGCCAAGCTCTGTCTCGAGCCGCAGCGCGGCCGAGCTGGCGAAGTTGAGCTGCACGAACGCGCCAGAGCCGTTGTCGAGGTTGAACACGACCTGGCTGGACGCGGGCGTGTTCGTCAGGCGCATCCAGAACGCAACCGTCCAGCCAGTGCCACTGGTCCCGTTGGCGGGTAGGTTTGTCGACCTTCCCAGGTACCCGTTGGTGTTTGGCTGAACGGCCATTATGAATCGCTGTACTGCAGCTCGACGGCGACGAGGATCGCGTCGCCGGTCATGGTGTCGTTGGCGTGGCTTCCTACGCGCCGGATGCGCAGAAACACGATGTCGTCAACAGCGATGCTGTCGAGGTTGCTGATGGTGATGGTTGCGTTGTGGAGACGCTGTCCCGTGGTTCCAAGGTGCGTGTCGTCTACCGTGTTCTCGGTGGCGAACGCCTTGGTTTCGACGTCCTGCGTGTCGCTCTCTGGCGTGATGGCAGCGATGGCGGCTCCCCACCTCACCACGCCGCTGCTCGCGCTGTCTGCGTACCACGTCAGGATGGCCGTGATGTTGCCGGAGCCGTAGGACTTCGCCTTGAACTTGGCGCAGCACGCCTCGTCCGTAGCGGCATCAAACGCCGCCCCCTCCACCGGAAAGTTGGTGCCAGAGAAGCGGACGCTCTGCGGGAACGCGGTACCGATCGGCTCGAACTGATCCGATGGGCGCTCGAATAGTACCGATACGGTGGCCATGGCTTACGACGTGACCGTGATGATGCCGTTGGCGTGCCAGGTGACAGTGACCGTGCCGGCGGTGAGCGCGCCCGTGGGCAGCCCAGCGCTGGCCGTGTCGATGAAGGCGCACAGTGCCCGCGCGCTGTCTGCGCCGCCCGCGTGGTCGTAGATGACGATCGCAGCGCCGGTGCCGGTCACGTTCGTGATGCTCAGGTCGGCGGCGTCCAGGTTGGCGCCGCCCGTGAACGCGGCCACCGTCTCGCTCGCGAGCGCGACCACGTCAGAGATGATGTTGGTGATGTCATTCAGGAAGTCGTGGGCCGCGTTGTAGGTGTAGCCGCTCGAGACGAGAAACGCGCGGTAGTCCGCGGTGTCCCAGTCTTTGTCGGCCTTGACGGTGGCGAGCGTCCAAGACGGGTAAACCTTATTCGCCATGACCCACCGACTTTCTGTACGCCGCGTGCCCTGCTTCGTAGGCCCAGATCAGAAGCGGTCGCTCGCCCATCGCCGACTTGCGCCTGCGCACCTCCAGCGCTCGTTCCATGTCGGCGATGGTGCCGCCGTTCGGCCCCTCCGCCGACAGTCCCAGGTGGGCGTCCAGGAAGCCGCGCACGGCCTGTTCGCAGAAGCGCCGCGCGCCGCGCGCGAAGGCCTCGTCGTAGGCTCGCACGTGGTACGGGTGGACGTCCTTGTGCGGCCCGGCCATCGCCAGGCCCTGCCAGTTGTCATCGCCCTGGTCTCCCCAGCGCTCGTGAAAGAGCTTGGCCAGCGCGGGCCCGCACGTGCCAATCCCGCTGTGGCCAAGGGTGCGTGCAACGGCGTCGATGCCGCTGTTTCGCAGCACGCGCTTGGCGGCCTCCTCGCCGGCCAACTCCCCGGCAGCGATGGCCCCGAGCTTCGCTTCTCTCTGTTCTTCGCTCATCGTTGCCTCCTAAAAACCGCGCCGGGGCCTAATAGTTCACTTCGGGGCGGGCGTGAAGTCGACGTACATCTCCGAGCCGAGCTCGAACTGAGCGACGGCCTCGGGCTTGACGCACGTCAACTGGATGCTTCCGCCCGGCGTAGCGGCCCAAAACCTGGAGTTCTCGCTCTCGGGGCCGCTGCCCTGGTAGACGGCAGACAGCTTCACCGTCTGCACCTCCCTGCCGTCGCTCCACTTCACGCGTTCGATGCTGTCGACCTTGAACTTTGCTCGTACTGACATGGCTCGCTCCTTCGTTGTTACCGGTACTTCTCAATCGTCTTCGCGACAAGCCTTTCTAGCTCGGCGCTTTGCTCTTCGGTGAGTCCGCGCTGCTTGCCGCGCAGTCGGCGGACGATTGCGACGATGCCGCGGGGGCGCTTGCGCTCGATGCTGTCGAACCAGCGCTGCGCGGCAGGCGATTCGACCAGCTTTTCGACGACGCCAGCCGCGAGCGATGGTGCCTGGCTCACGATCGCGGCGCGGGCGTGCTGCTTGAAGTCGTCGCGGTTCATGAGGGCCCCCGAAGCTTACGCTCCCGCTGCTCGTCGGTCGCCGGCCTAACACCAGGATGATCGATCCCCAGGCCGTCGATGATCTGGCGCGCCGGGTCGTCGCCGGGAGGCGGCATGATGCTCTCGCGACGCGCGCGCGCCTCGCGCCTCTGAGACTCTGCCTTGGTGACGTCGGTCGGCCACTTCATCGCGTATGCAACGAGGGCCGTGCACACGAGCGAGATGACATGCGCGGGCGTAATCTGGATGTTGTCGCGCTGTGCGATGTTCAGCGCCTCGGCCGCCGCGCCGATAGCGCCAATGCCGAACAGGACGCTGCGGACCGTAATGCCTTCAAACCACTTCATAAGCACTCTCCGTATTCCGCCCGCGCAAGCGCGTCAACCTCGACGCTGCCGGCGCCACCCCCGGGGACGCCGTATATCTCCCACAGCTCGGATCGTAGGTGGTCCGTGTCCAGGGCACCGTCAGCGCAATCAGCAATCTCATGGACCCAGCCGTGGATGGCCGCCTCCACGAGCTCGAAGTCGTCCAGTTCCTGGTTGAGATAGATGACGCCTGGCTGCGTGCACTCGCGGCGCACCTCGTTGACGCCCACCGGCTCGGTGCATGGCGTGTGAGAGATGTCGGTCACCTGCAGGTCTACGGTCTGGTCCAGGAGCTCGCAGTCTTCCGGCACGTCACCCAGCTTCGCGCGCCACGCGTCTAACGTGGTCGAGAACGAGCGCTTGCACGAGCGTGTGATCACGGGTCCATCCGGCGCTGGGTCGGCCGTGCACGCCATGGAGAACAGAACCAGAAGCAACAAACAGCGTCTCATCATCAGCTCCAATCTGCGGGCAGCTCGTCAACGGCTCCCGTGAACTGCCCTTTGCCGGAGGCGAAGGCCTCCGTTCCGACCAGCGCCACGCGCCCGCCGCCGGCCTCGAATATCGCCGCGTAGGGCAGCGTCCATCCTGGCGGAATGGCGCCCGTCCCGTTCCACGTTGACGGCGATCGCAGGCCTATCCGTGACCCGATGAGCCCGGCGCGTATTCGCTCGGACCTGGCCAAGGTGTCGAGCGCTGTCATCAGTCCGGGAGCGGCTGCTGCGGTCACGATTCGATACTTTGTCATAGCGGATGCCCGTAGTAAGCGCCGAAAGAAGACTCCAGAGCCTGCCGGTCGGTAGTGCCGAGCACTCCGGAACAAATCGCAATCGGGCCGCCCATCCCGCGCCAAAACGAGGTGATTACGCCCGCCGCGCGTTGCGCGCCGAACCACAGCTCATCCAGCGCAGTCGGAGAGCGTGTGTTGGCCGCAGCGTTGATCGACAAGACACCGTCCATCCAGGTGCTGTACGATGTCGCGTTGTAGGTGGTGCTGAATACGCGCACGTCTCCGTTGGCCAGAGCAGCGCCAAGGTTGCTGGTGTTTCCCGCTGCCACGGCGCGGTTCCGGTTGTCCAGGTTTCCCGAGCTGGACAGCTCGGTCACCCGGTTGTCTACGCCCGAGCTGTCGCCGAACGACCAGCGAATGATCGCCGAGCCGCCCACAGACCTGCTTCCCAGCGACACGGCCGTGAACGTCGCCACGCCCGCGAACGACGCTGCCAGTGAGCACAGGCCTCCCATGTACCGGCCGCCCGTGAACGACAGTACGCGCTTGTTGTTGGCGGTGACGTCCAGCGCTGGAGCTACCGACAGCGCTACTGGTGGCACCGAATACTGCAGCTGGCCGGAAATCGGGCGAGACTCGATCTCTGTCATCCGGTCGGTGCCGGCGTCGCTCTCTATCGTGACACCGTCTGTGTATTCAGTGTCGAACCACGCAGACAGCGGCTGAGCGGCGAGAATGGCCAGAACAGCGACGAGGTTCGGGTCCGCGCCGTCGTCAGTACGCCTGCCAGCTCTGCGCGAAAAACGATGCGTCACGGGAACTCGCAGAGATCCTGGTTGACCGCGAACGTGCCCTGGGCCGAGCCGGCGTTGAGCACGTCGAACTTGAAATCCTCGAAACCCTCGATGAGCACCACGTCGTTGCTCGTGAGCGTTGGCGCCGTCAGCACGCCGGTCGAGTAGAACTGAATCCAGGTCACGCCCCGGTCCTTGCTGTGGTAGCCGCGCACCGTGAGCGACTGTGAGTGCTTGATGTCGTAGTGATAGGCGTTCTTCCCCCACCCCGCGGCCCACTGCTTCGGGCACCCCGCGTCGACCGTCGAAAACAGGATGTACGCGTTACTGTCGGTGCCGGGCGTCGCGCCCGTGTACTTTAGGATCGTGTTTGGCATCGTCATCGCTGTCTCCTGGTTGCCGCCGCGGACCCGGCCGCCGGAATCAGCCCGCGCCCGACCGGTCGGGCCGTAGCGCCGACCGCGTTGTCTAGATACCGCATAACGTCGTCCGCGCGAAGCGCGGCGGCATCCTTGAACCCGTAGTTGCCGACGCCGCTCGGGCTCAGTGGCACCGCACCTTCCTTGCGCAAACGCTGGATGGCAGCCACGCCCGCGGCTTCATCCAGCGCGGGGCGAAGCGGCCCCTGCCCGGCAAGGTCGTTGAGCACCTTATCCACGCCAGCGCCCTCGTTCGCGCCCGTGCGGTAAGCGCCCACGGCGCCCGCGAGCTGCCGCTTGGTGCCGAGGTCGCGAAGATCCACCTTGCGCGTCCCCTGCGGCAGGCCCGAGGCGTTGATGACGTTCTCCATCTCGCCCAGCGACTGCTCGTGCCGCGCCGCGCGCGCGCCGGCCTCTGGCCCCAGCTGCGCGCGCGCCTCCCGCGCCGCCCCCGCCATCTCGCGCGAGTTGGCGACCTCGCCGGCCGCCCGAATGTTGGTCGGCGACACGCGGCCGGCGTTGTCGAACGCGCGCCGGATGTCCTCGAGCTCACGAGGGTTGGTCCAGCGCGGCGTGATGATTACGGCCTTGTTGGTCATGTCGCCGCCCTTGGGGATCAGCCCCATCGCGGCGGCCTCGTCTGCCATCAGCAGGTTCTCCGGGCTGGCGCGCTCCACGGCCTCGTCGGTGATGTCCACGACGTCGATGCTTTTGGCGGACTCGCGCACCGACTTCGCCAGCCCGCGCACGCTCATTCCCGGAAGCGCTTTCTGGTCGCGCATCATCCCACGCATGCGAGACAGGCCCTTGTCGATCAAGGGCTGCAGTGAGACCATTTCGTCGCCAACCTGCGCGTTTTCCGCGCCGATGGCCCCCAGGCGCGTGTTGATGTCGCCCTGTACGGCCTTGCCGAGCTCCGGCACCGCGCGCGCCTGCGCGACGCCCGCCGGGCTGATGACCTCGCCGGCATCGGTGGCCTTGCGCGCGGACTCCTCCGCGGCCTCGTAGGCCGGGCCCTTCGTCATGCCCTTGAGCCAGTGCGTGCCGCCTCCGATTGCCTCGGCAGACGCGATGTCACGCCCGCGCTGCTCCATCGGGTCGCGGACCATGTTGCGAATGCCGGTGGCCCCGGAGCGAATCGCGCTCACTCCGCCGCCCAGCGCTCCGCCCACCAGCGCCGCACGCCCGGCGCCTTCGACGGGGCGACCGGCCACCACATCCTCGCCGACGTCCTGCATTGCTGCGCCGCCTGCGCCGGCCAACGCCCCGCGTCCAATCTTGGCCAGCGTGCCGGCCCCCTTGATGACGCCCTCAGCGCCCTTGCCGGCGAGCTGCGCGGCGCGGGAGGCCAGGCCCGTGGGGGCGAGAGCTCCGCCGACCATGCCGATGATTTCACCCACCGGGTAGCGCGCCGCCGCGGCCTCGCCGCGCGCTCGGGTGCCAGGGTCCACCATCTCGCCCAGCGCCGTTCCGGCGCCGAAGGCCACCGAGCGGTCGAGACCGTGCAGCCCCGAGCGCAGGTAGCCCAGGACGTCGTCCGCTCGAGAAGAGCCAGGACTCGGCGCCTCCTCGCTCGGCATGCCCGTAGCGGGGCGCCCAGGCGGCGCGCCGGGCGCCAGGTCATCGTAGGGGCTGCCGCCGCCCACCGTACCGCCAGGCCCGCCTGCAGGGGGCGCAGCGTCGTCACGAATCTTGGCCTCGCCGATGTCCACGCGGATGTCGCCAGCAGGGCCCGCGTCGCCCGGCTCGATGCGCAGCAAGTCGTCACGAATCCGGCCACCCGCGGGGGGAGCGGCCACATCATCCAGTCCGAGCTCGGCCAGGCGCGCTCGAGCGCGCCCCTTCGCCTCCTCGGAGACGCCCGGGTCGTTGAGCAGCGCCTGAGCGCGCGCGCGGAGCTCAGGGCTTGGCATACTCGTCCTCCAGCTGCTTCAGGATGTCGTCCAGCTCGTCGTCCTTGCTGGGCGCCGCCTGCGGCTGCGCGGGAATCGGGGGCGGCCTGCGTCCATCGCCCGTCACCGGCAGAGCGTCGCGCGTGCCGGAACCGCCCGCGAACCCGCCCATTGACCCCATGTCGTTCGGCGGAATGAATGCGTCCGGAGAAAGCCCCTCGCTGGGCACTCCGCCGGTGACGGGCGAACCGCGTCCGCCGCGGCGCTTCGAGAAGTCGCCCTCGATGCGCTTGGCCTCCACGTCGAGCTGGTCGGCCGAAAGCCCGCGTCCAACCACGGCCGCATACGCCTGGTTGCCGTAGTCGGCGAGTTCGCGCGCCGAGCCGATGGGCAAGCTGGTCGATGCGTAGACGTGGTCGCGCGCGCGAATGCCGAGCTCGTGGCGCTGGCGCGCGCTTTCGTGGCGCGCGTCCTGCACCATCGACACCACCTGTTGCCGGAAGTCGGGTGGCAGCTCTCCGCCGTCCACCCACGTGCCGATGAGCTTGTCGTAGTAGTTCCACTTGCCGGCCGCTTGCGCGTCCTGCCTGCGCTCCGCGTCGGTCGCTGCCGCGCCGGTGTACGCCTTCAAAATGCCGGCCATCGCCTTGTTCTGCATGAACGCGTTCGCGTCCTCGCCAAGCTGGCGCTCCGCCAGCCCGAACGCGCGGTCTGACTCGTCGATCTTGCGCACCTCCGGCATGTACGCGGCTGCCATTTTCTCGACGCGGTCGTGGAGCTTGTACGGCTCTTCCCGCTCGAGCTGCTTGCCGGCCAGCTCGCGCTGCTGCCCCATTCGCGCGCCGGCCACGCGCTCGGCCGTGTCGCGTCCTTCCTCCTTCTCGTAGGCGTTGCGGGCGATTTCGGCGGCCTTTTCCCCGGTCACGCCGGCACCAGCAGCTTCCACGGCGCGCGCCGACCACGGGCCCGAGTTCGGGCCAAGCAGGTCGGCCACCGCGGCCTCGCGACCGCGCATAACGTTCGCCTCGGGCGACGTGTACACGGGACGATCGCCGCGCATCACACGCAGCTTGTTCACGTCCTCCGGATACGCCTCGTCGACGGAGAACTGCATTTCCCCGGGTCCGGTTGGCTCGCTGGCCCTGGATTCTCCGGGCAGCTGTACCGACAGCGACGGGTCGCGCGCGATCGCCTGCGCCCGTGCCGCCTCGAGCGCGTTCAGGTTGCCGGAGCTGGCAGGACCCACCAGGCCGGCCACCAGGTCGGCGTCGGTGGCGCGCTGCTTCTGGTCGCGCTCGTACAGGACGTTGCCCTGGTCCTGCGTCATCTTCTGCTGCTGCATTCCCATACGCTGGCCGAACCGCCGCTCGAGCGACTGCCGCGTCGCCTGCCGCTCCGCCAGCTGCGCCATCGCCGCCTGCAGCTGCAGCTTGTCGCGACGCTTCTGGGCGGCGAGCTCGTTCATGGCCGCGAAGTCGCGGCTCATGTTCTGCGTGTTGCCCATCGCCGACTTGAGCATGAGTTCGTTGCCCTGCAGCGCCATGCCGCTCAGGTCGGGAACGTACTTGCTCGGGTCGAACATTTGCATGCGCTACCCCCTGGCCAGGCCGGTCAAAATCTGCCGGTTCGCAGCGTCGGCCTGCGCGCCAATCTGCTGAATCTGCGCTCCCTGCGCGCCCACGCCGCCCTGGTAGTTCAGCGCGCCCTGGAGGTTGGTCGCGCCGCTGCCAAGCCCGAGCTGCGTAATAAGGCTCATCAGCTCCTCATCCGAGCCGATGAGATCGCCGTAGCCGCTGTTCAAAATCGAATCGAGCATGGACGTGTAGTTGTACTGCGAGTCGTTGGCGATCTGCGTGCGCCCAGTGCGCGACAGGTCTGCCTGGCCAGCGCTATCGAGAAGCGTACCGTACCGGCTGGTAAGCGACTGGTCGGCGCCACGCGCCACGTCGGCGCCCGCGGTGTATAGCGAGCGCGACGCGTTGTCGGCCGCCGTGGCGCCCTCAGTGAGCGCGCGATAGCGGTCGATGCCGGTGTTGGCAGCGTTGTTCAGCGTGTCCGACTGAGCGACGTACCTGTCGAGCGACGTCCGGTCCGCCTGGCCGGTGGCGCCGGTGTTGGCGTTGAACCGGCTCACGTCGAGCTGGCCGGCGTTGTTCAGCGCGTTGGCGCGCGAGTTGTACACGTCAACGCCGGTCTGGTCGGCCATGTTGCCGGCGTTGACGGAGGCGTTGTAGCGGCCGATGTCAAGCGCCCCGGCGTCCGCCATCGCGCCAGCCTGCGCGGAGTACGCGTCGGTCGTGAGCGCATCCACGCCGCGCGCAGCGTCGTTGTACGCAGAGAACCGCGTGGCATCGGTGAGGTCCGAGCGATTGGCCAGGTCGCCACGGCCCAGGTACAGGTCGCGAGCGCCAGCGTCGATGCCCTGGGCCACGTCGTTCTGGGCGATGTAACGCTTCAGCGTGTTTTCATCGTTCTGCGAGCGCGCGTCGAGCCCGAGCCGGCCCAGCCCAAGCGCCGCGGCATCCACACCGCGAGCGGCGTCGTTGCGCGAGACGTACCGCGAAATGCCGGCCTCATCCGCCCCGGTCGCGGCGCCCCTCTTGATGTCGTTGCGCGCCAGCGCAGAGGCAAGCGAGTAGTCGGACTCGGCCTTCACCTGCTGCCCGGCCAGGTCCAGCATCATCTCGCGCGAGGCGTCGGAGCTCGCGGAGCTGCCGAACAGCCCCCGGGCCGCCATCATCTTGTCGATGTCCTGCTGCGCCTTCTGCCGCTGCCGATCGTAATACGCATCCAGGTTGGCGTCAGGAAGCGCCGTAGGGTCACGCTGCAGCTCGTCCCAGTAGGTACCAGACGCAGTGGTCCTGTCGACGCCGCTGGCCATGGCCTCGCCGGCAGCGGCCATCTCGCGCTCGGCGGCGGTGTTCCCGGTGGCCTTGCGGTACTGCGCGTTGGGATCCGCCGCGTAGCGTGCAAGCGTGTTGTCGTCGACCAGGTTCTGGGTGCTCGCCGCCGTGGCGGATGCCTCCCCCTCGTTGCCCGCGCGGCGGTACGCAGACGGGTCTTGCATGTACTGGCCGATGCGCGTGGGGTCTGTCACCGCGGCGTAGGAGTTACCGAGGGCGCCCGCAGCGGCGCCGATGCCGGGCCCGGAAGCCGCGTAGTTGGTGAGCTGGCTCGGCCCAGACACGAGCGCACCTTGCTGCGCCATCGCACGCTGGATGTTGCCCGTCTCAGGCTCCGCGCTGCGCGCGTAGTTCATCAGGTCGCTCGTGCCGGTGACCTGGCCCTGGTTCGCGGCGATCACGCCGTACAGGCCGCCCGAGGGCGCGGCCGTGGTGTTGGCCCAGTTCTCGAACGACGTAGGCTGCGCGACCCCGGCGCCGTACGAGCTCAACAGCTGGTTCGACGCCGTGCTCTGCTGCGCGGCCTGGTACGCAGGAAGGTTGGCGTACGCCTCGGCGTAGCCCGGCGTCTGCAGCGCGGGCGCGACCGCACCGTAGGCGTACTCAGACGCGCCGGGGATGCTCATGTCGTAGCCGGGCGTGACCTGGTAGCTCGAAGGGTACGTGCGCGGCGCAGCACTGGCCGCAGGCGTCGAGGTGGTCGGGCCCACGTACGAAGACGGCGGAGCCGGAGCTGCCGCCGCCGGAACTGAGCCGGCCGCCGCGCTCCAGCCAGGGGCGGACGTGACCGACGACACCTTGGCGGTCGGCGGCTTTTTCACTGCCGCGCTCCAGCCGGGAGCAGAGGTGACCGACGTAACGGCCATGGCCTACTTCACCCCTCCACGCGGCGGCACGTTGTACCCGTAGCCGCGTAGCTTCTGCTCGAGCAGGGCCTGGGCGTTCGGGTCCTTGGGGTCGATGCCGTTCGCCCGCAGTTTGGTTTCGTCCGGCTTCCCATTCGCCCCGAGCGTGCTCAGCTGCGAGGGGAGCGGCTGCATCGCCAGCGGCGACGTGCCGAGCGGCGCCAGCTCGGCCTGGGGTCTCCCGGTGACCTCGCCCGTCATGTTGCTGAGCGGCTGCATGACGCCGAGGCGAGCGCGCAGCGCGCGCATGCGCGCCTCTGCCGCCTCGGGGCGGTAGGCGGTCATGTCCTGCTGCGAGACGTCCATCCGCCGCGTCAGGTCCTTCGCCGCCCGGTCGGCCACCTTCTGCGCGTCCTTGGCCCGGCGATTCGCCATGGTCCCGGTGATGATGCTTCCCAGCGCCATACTCCGCTCCTCAGGTCCCGCAGACCTCAAAATCCTCAACCACGCTCGCCAGCGCAAAGTCGGCAGAGTGGCTGAACTCAAAGCGCCACTGCCGCTTTCGATAGGGCCATCCTACCCCGGAAAGCTCCACCACGGGATTGGAATCCCCTGGGGACCCTACCCCTATCGGGAGGCCGTCACTCCAGGGGCCAAGGTCGTCTCTGTACTGCAGCAGCCCGGCCGTCGTGCCCGAGCTCGAGCCCGTTCCCCGCCGCAGGCATACCCTGACGCGCCACGTCTTTTTGCGGGCCAGCGTGCCGCGGTCCTGAAACCCCGTCGTCACGGCCGCCGTGATGGGCACCCCGAGGTCATCGCCGACGCCCAGCTGCAATTTGCAAAGCCGGCCGCTGGTCAGCCCGACCAGGTTCTCCGCGCCCCCGCCCGTGCGCCGGAAGTGGCTCAGGACGGGGAAAGCCGTCACCGCCCCGCTGACGTGCTGGCACCACTGCGACCAGCCGCCTGCGTACACCCAGGTCCGCCCGTCCGTGGGCAGCGTCCACACGAACGCGTCCAGGTGTCCCAGCGAGACACGGTAGCCGTAGCAGTCGCTCACGACGCCGGTCTCGTGCAGCTCGCGCTGGATGGGCTGAGAGAGCGCCCGCACGCCGCGCGCGTCGCCCAGCACGAAGCGGCGCTCTTGGTCGAGCCACGCCATCACCTGCAGCTGGCTTTGCTTGATGATGCTCGCTCGCGCAGACGCCCCGGTGTCGAGCGTCACGACCGGCGCAAAGATGCTGGCTTCGTCCGGCAAGAACGCCTGCAGGCTCCTCGAGCCGAACACGTAGAGCTCGCCCGCATTCTCGGTCAGCGCCACCACCGCGTCAGGCCTCGCCTCCGCCTGAATCAGGCCGCCCGGCGGAATGGTCCATGTCTCGTGCCCCGTGATGTCCAACGTGCCGAGCTGCACGCCGGAGGCGCGCACGTGCGACGGGTTGGCGCCATCGTTCAGCAAGATGCGCGCATTCATCGCCGCGACGTGAGAGCCGGAAGGCGGGCTACCGCCTAGCAGCTGCGCATTGGGAGACGACAGCAGCACGCGCACCGGCACGCCGCCGTCCGCGTACACAATCATCGCGTCGGTTTCTGCGACCACGGGCCGCTCCGTGCCGGTCAACTGCTGATTCGTGCCAGAGCTGCGATTGTACGCCGTTCCGGCTACGATCTGGTACACGTTGCGCAGCAGGCCGCCGCCGGTCACGAACAGCATGCCGTTGGTCGACTCGTATACCGACGTGAGCCCGTTCGCGTCGATGACACCGGCCGGCGCGCTCGCATACGCCTGGATGCCAGGGCGACGCCGGACCACTCCCACGCCATCCACGGTCACGTTGAGCGCCTGTGGCATGGCGCCGCCGAGCTCGTCGAAGCCCTGGGCCTGGTTCGGCGTGAAGTCGATCGGCTCGGACGGCACTGTGTTACTCCGCAGTCTCGGCGCCGGCCACGTCGCTTACGCAGAACCACTTGTCACGTTCGGTCACAAACACCAGACCGAATGTGCGCACGCTGTTTGCGGCCACCGCAAAGGTGGTTCCAGACGACGCCATGGAGCTCCCCCACTGGTACGTGATGGACGAGCCGGTGTCGTTGTGCACGACCAGGATTGCGTGCTCTCCGCTCGCCCCTCCTTCGTCCGCATTGATGACCCGCGTGCCAGCGCCAGCCGTGGTGCGAATGACAGACGTCTTCGCCTGGAAAATCTGAGCCACAATGGGCGAACCATTCATGTTCAGCGCATCCAACGACGCCAGCTCGCGCGTGCCACGCCGCGCCTGGGCCACGGCTGCAGCCGCAGTGCCGCGGTATGGGCCGTGCGTGGATGTGGTCAGTATCTGCGAATAGTGCGCAGAGAAGTCGTTGCCGTCCTCGAAGACGTATGCCTCCGTAGAGCTCACCATGTAGATGATGCTCTGCTGTGACGAGGAGTTGTCGTCCGGGATGCTTCTGCACTGGTGCATGCGCAGCACCGCGTAGTCGTTCACCCAGATACCTTCAGCCGCGATAGCGCCGGATCCACTGCCGGTTTGCATGTCGAACTTGGTTCTCACCAGCGTTAGTCGCGCATAACCTGGGTTGGAGCCAGACACTATTCCCTGATAGCCCTGTGCTCCGATGAACGAAACGGAGCAATCCTCTAGCACCATCTCGCCGTTGCCGTACACGCCGAGAAAACGCGTCGACGACGCGCAGTCTGCGCCCATTGTGCAGCGCACGTATCGCACAACACCGGTGCTCGTCTGGTGCAAACCAGCGCTGGCCGTCGAAACGCTAGTATTCGCGAACGCGCAATCCTCAAAACGAGTCGAGGCAGACCCGGTTACCGACACCCACGTGGTCATCGAGCCAGACTTGCCGAGCCCCAGCTTCCTGACTGCCAGCGGCATCGTTGAGCCCGTGAAAACGACAAAGTCTGTGGCCGCCCGGATGATGGACAGCGTTGGCCCTACGCCAACATACTCGACCGTCGCGTAGAGCGTGAGCCCGGCCGTAATCTGGTACGTGCCCGGCGGGAAGAACACGATGCCGCCGCCAGCCGTGTTCGCCGCCGCCGCCGCCGCGTTGATGGCAGCCAGGTCGTTGGTGGCTCCATCGCCGAGCGCGCCGTACTGCTTCACGTCGAACACGCGAGCGCGCCAAAGCGCTCCGATCGCGGCCTGTGCCGTGACGCTCACCCCCGCCAGAAGCACGTTGAAGTCGGTGGAGCCGAAGCTGGTAACAAGCTTGTTGAACGCGGCCTCAACAGAGATCGGATTTCCGGCCGCCGCCGCGCCGCCCACGTATGCGTTGCCGATGATGCTCGCGCTACGCAGCTCGACCGCGTTCGCGTCCTTGCCGTCCACGAAGTCGATGACTGTCGCGCCGCCAGGTGTCTTGACCAGGCACCGGGCGTACTGGTCCACGTAAACCTTCGCGCGACCGTTGGCGTCGAGCGTCACCGGGTTCCCCGTCGTAACCGTGCCTTCGAAGTCGGTGTAGAGCGTGAGGGGCGTGGTCGTGCCGCGTGCGTACACGTCGACCGTGCCGCCAGCGGCTCCGGCCATCCCAGCAGCAAGGGGGGCGAGTAGGTGCACGGCTATTTCCTCCAGCCGGTCGGGTGGAAAACTCTGAAGCGCAGCGGTTGATGACTGCGCGAGTACGACTTGGCAGTCTCGAGCTTTTCCTGCGAGCGCTTGTTGGCGTACGAGCAGCGGTCCAGGGCCACGCCGGACGCAAACAACAGCTGGTGGGCGAGCTCCCAAATGAAGAACTGCTCCCAGTGGCGCTCAAAGTCCAGCGTGTCTGTCGCAAGCGACACGTCGGCAACGAGCGTGTGGTACTCGTACGTAGCCGTGCCGTCAGCGTCCGGAACCGGCCACAGCGTGAGCGTGGGCGTCGGCTGGCGCGCGAAGTAGCCCGTGCTGGGCGTGCCGGTGACCGTCTTGTCGCCGATGGTTTGGTACTCGTCGATGCTCAGCACCTTGATTGGCGTCTCGTAAGCGATGCCGGTCGGGGCGAACATCACCATGCCGAGCAGCATCATTGTGCTGGTGTTCAGCGTGACCGTGGCCACAGTCGCAGTCACCGGAGCCGTGGCGCGCACCACGTGGCGGTCGATGACGGCCTCGTTCTGAATGCTCTTGCAAATCGTGTCCAGGAAATCCATGGACATCTCTCGCCGCGGACCGAACAGCGGGTCGGTGACAGACGCGCCTGGCTCCATCAGCCCGGCGAGCTGCATCGCGCGCTTCACGATCGCGTTGATGTCGAGCTCACGCGTTCTTGTTGCGGCGATTGTCACTAGTCGACTCCTAGGTCAAAACGCGCCTGCTCTTCGTCGAGCTCGCGCTGGTCGACGTCGTACGCCGCCTCCGCTCGCTCTTCGTCGAGCTCCGTACGCGTGCGGCCTACGCTGCAGTCGCGACAGTTCAGGAAGCCGTCAGCGTTGCGGCGCAGCTGGTCGAGTGGGAAGCGCACGCCGCAGTCGTCACAAAGCCCGGCGCCGCAGAGCGATGCCGTCCACTTGTGACCGATGGTGCGTTCCATGCTCTCCCCTCCTGAACCACGCTCCCCCGGCGCCTCCGCCCCGGGGGAGCAAGCGCCCAAAACGGCGCGCCGGAGGAGGCGGAAGCCTTAGCTCAGCGCGACGGCGGCGGAGCCGTCGTCCGTGCTCTGCACCACGTTCCTGCCGATGTTGACCGCCCCGCGAGTCGTGAACCCAGTGCCCGCCCCGGTCGCGCCGCCAATCGCCAGGCTCGCCTCCTCGACGAGCCCAGTGATTCCGGCCATGCCGGTAAGCGCGGCCGTGGATGTTGCCCTGCTGTTGTTGAATGCGCAGTTGGAAATCAGGATGTCCAGCGACGCGGTGGTGAGGAACTGAACCGCCCCCACAGCATCCGCGGATGTCCCAACGTTCACGATGGTGCCGACGAGTCGTAGCCGGTCAGCTCCGACGCAGCGAATGCCGGTCGTAATGGCCGACGCCGATGCGCCGTAGATGTCGCAGTTGACGATCGCGAGGTCGTCACCGGCGGCAGTGGTAGTGATGCCGATGGTGACCTTGCTGTTCGCGTCGGTCCCCATTCGGACCTTGCAGTTCACGATCTGGCAGCCTGCCGCAGAGACCGTGATGGGCGCGGCGACGTTCACCGTTCCGGCGCCGGGGTCCATGTTCAGAATGCAGTTCTCGATGCGCACGTTCGCGACGTCGAGCAAGAACGTGGCAGCCGCAGCCGTCCACGTGAACGTGGGGCGGTTGTTGCCGTTGCCCAGGCCGATGATACGCGTGCCCGCCACCAGGCCGCTCATCTGGTCGGCGGCCGAGATGTCCTCGGCATGGCCGGGAAGCACGAGCACCGTATCACCCCAGCCCGACTGGCACTGGCGCAATGCCTCGTTCAGCGTCTTGCACACGTTCGGCACGGTCGTGGCCGCCGTGATGTCCGTCAGCCGCGATTGGCCGGCGTGATGCACGTAGGCGACCACCCTTCCGCCTGGCGGCGTGAAGGTGCCGAGCTCCGTGCGCAGCCCGCCGGATGCGAGCTGGAAAGGGATCTGCGGAACGTTTCCGATCGGTAGCGTCATGGCAGCTCCTTACACGCCCACGAAGAAGATTCCGCGCGCGTTGGTCCAGCCCGTGGTGAACCGAGCGCGGATAGCAAACTTGACGATGTCGTTGTCGTTGTCCATCCAGGTGCGCTCCTGGGGACGAATGCGCCACATGAAGTTGAGCCCGTTGTCGGCGTCGGAGATGAGCGCCCAGTTGGTGTCCGTGTTCACCCAGTGGTGCACGCGGACGGGCTCCAGGTTCATCTTGTACGCGATGTTAAGCGCGTTGAACTGGCCTGCCTCTGGCGACTTCGCCGAGCCCAGCAGCACGTCCCACAGCGACTCCTGCGCCACCGGAAACACGACCTTCTTGGCCATGAGCGGCGAGATGATGCCGTTCAGGTCCGGCATGCGGGTCAGCGCGGCGCGCGCGATGGCGAGCGCCGCGTTGCTGGGCGACATCGGGGTCGCCATCGTGTTGCTGAACGTGCCGCCGTGCGGCAGCGTGTGGCTCGCGCTCGCGAGCGGAACGGCGTCGCCGCCCGGGTAGGCGGTGTTCTCGGCGCGCGCCAAGACGAGCGCGGACTCCACGTCGGCCGTGGTCCACATGCTCTTCTTCATGAAGCGCGCGAACGGGACGGCCTCCGTGTACTTGTTGTCCTCCTGCGCTTCCTTCGTGACCGTCAGCTTGAGCGCGAAGGTCTCCGGGGTGTAGCGCTTCTGGAAGCCCGCCTTGACCTGGCCGAGCGCGATTTCCGTGCCCTCTGGCTTGCGCGCCACGAGGCCGGGGCCAGCGATCTCGGTGTCATCGACGTAGGCGTCGTCGATGTCCTTCACGTTCATGAACTTCGTGAACGCGACGTTGCGCTGGATGTTGTCCGTTTTGTCGGTCAGCACCTCACGCAGCGTGGGCTTGAGCAGGCGGAAGATCTCGGAAGTTGTCAGTGCCATGTGCTTACACTCCCGTCGTCTGCGGCAGGCCGTGGTTGTCGTCGACCAGGTTGAACTGGACGAGCAACTTCACGTTGGCGCCGGCAAAGTCGCGGTTGTCACCCGTGGGCGAAATGCCCACGATGTTCAGCTGGAGAGTGTTGGTGGTGGCGTGCGTGCTGATGTCGAGCTTTGGGAACGCTCCGACGTTCAGCACCGTCGAGTAGCTGATGTCCGCGTTCTCGCCGCGGTACGCCTGGTAGGCCGCCTCGGTCGTGGCCGTCGTCGCGTCGTCCGCGTCGACCTCGAAGATGACGCCCTTGACAGGGCGCACGAGCACCTTGGTCTGGTTCACCAGGCCCGTCCACGTGGTGCCGCCGGGAACCGTCTTGGCCTTGACCGGGGCGCCGACCGCGGCGTCGTACACCTGCACGATTCCCTCGATCACGCCGTACACCTTGCCGGCGCTGCCAGCGACGGCGATGGCGACGGTGCCGTCGCTCACGCGGATGACGGCGTCGCCGACACGCAGCGGCACGTTGACCGCGCCGGGGGACGCCTGGTAGGCACTCGCCACCGGCCACTCCTCGAGCTTCTCTTCGCTCGAGTATTGACCCTTGAAGGGTCGGAACCCGTACCGCACCAGATTGTCAGCCATCGCCTATCCCTCCACGGCCAGCGCCGCTAGCCGTCCACGTTGTCGAATCGCTCCGCGCCAGCCATGTCCCTGTCGCCAGCCATGTCCAGAGCCAGCTTCGACCTGCCTGGGTCGGATTCGGCGCGCATGCGCGCCAGTGCCTTCGACGGGTCGATCGCATCGGCGAGCTCGTCGGAGTACTTCTGGGACTCGCGGTCCATCTCCCGCAGAGCCTCGACGTCGACGCTCATCAGCACGTGTCCGCGCAGCATCATCTTTTCGCCTGGGATCCCGAACGGGCGTCCGGCGAACTGCAGCGCCTGGGAGCGGGCGCGCGTCAGCGCGTCTCCCTTCAGCCCCTCAAACGTCGGCCACTGCTCGACGCGGAACCCGACCTGCTCGTACATCGACGGGCAGAAAATGGACCGCTGATCCGAGCCGTCGTCGATGAGCCGGTAGTGCCGGCGCGGGTCCTTGTTCAGAATCCGAGTTTCGTCAACCCGCACGCCAGCGATGTGGCGGAACTCCGGGTCCTTGCGGGGCGCGCTTTCGGCGTTTCTCTGCTGCGGCAAAACCATGGGCTCTCCCAGACCGCCTTGCAGACCGGTCTGGGTCCCCACCTTGCTCCGCAACGAAACGGCCGTGGCACCGCCCGCTGAATCAGACGAGCCCCGCCTGGCTGGGCGGGGCCGCCGATTCGCAAACGGTAGCTCCACGGCCGGGCAGGTGTCAAGCGGGAGGCTACGCGCGCTTCATTTTGACGTTCTTGTAATACATCCTCCGCCGCTCGGCTGGCTCGGGAATGTGCGCGTAAAGCTTCTGCGCGACCTTGTTTTCCTCGACTGTGATAGTCATGCGGCCGTTTGGCGACGGCGGCGCCGCGGCTCCGTTCGAGCCCGTGCCGGTGTACTTGGCCTTCTGCTCTTTGGTCGGCTTGGGGCGCTCGCGGGTGGCTGGTGAGAAGGCTTCGCCTCGCAGCTTGGCGCGCCCGAACCGCATCGACTCTTCGACCAGCTCCACCTCGTCGTGCGGCTTCCCCTCGCGCTTTTTCTCCATGTAGTAGGTGTCCGCGTAGCGCAGGCCAAGCGGGTCTTTGACGACGTCCTGGTAGCGTCCCATGACCACCTGGATGGCCGGGTTCGGAGCTGGTCCCGGTGGCGGTCGGTTGGCCGCCCTGCGCCGCTCAAGGTATCGCTCTTGCGCGTCTGCCTCGAGAATGCGCAGGTTGGCATCTTCGTTCATCACGCGCTGTTCGACTTCGGGCGTGTAGTTGTCCTTGTTCGCCCTCACGACCTGCTGCAGGTCCATGCGTGCCTGCTGCACGGCCTGAATGTCGCGCCGATACAGCTCTCTCGCCTCCTCTTCCAGCTCCTGCACGGATCGCTGTGGGGTGGGCGGCTGACGCGTCGCTGCTAGCTGCGCCTCGAGCGCCATGCGCCGCGCGCGCTCCTCTTCGAACGCGCGCTGGGCCTCCGCATAGCGATTGGTCCTGCGCTCCTCGCGCGGCTGCCTCGGCTCCTCCACGCGCGGCTCGTCGCCGGGCTCGCCGTCGTCACCAGGCTCTTCGGCAGGCGGTCGCTCGCCTTCGCCTTCGACCTCGATGTCGGGCTCCGGCTCGCGCTCAACCCTTTCGCCACCCTCCGCTTCCCTGGCAGCGTCGAGCAGCTTCTGTTTGTCGCGGTCGTTCGCCGCGGACGAATCAACATCGCTTGGTGCGGCCATGGTCAACTCTCCATCCACGGAAGCTTGGGCGACCACGGAGCGCCGCTCGGGCCCACGATGCGGTGCTCCTGACCGCTCATCGTGTCGAACACATCAACCCTGCACAGGTTGTTATCGATGGCGTCGGCCAGGTCCTCCGAGTCCACGATGTCGCCGACGCGCAAGAGCGCTAGGTGCTTGCTGTCGTGGTCGTCGAGCGGCCTGCGATACAGGCTGTTGACGCAGAAGTGCACGACGTGACCCACGTCCATGCCCTGCGAGCGCAGCACGTCGAGCGCGTTCAGACCGGCGGACACGATGATGCCTCGCGGTGTGTCGTAGGCCTGACGGGCCTTGGTCGACTCTGACTTGTCGATGTCGGTGCCGTGGAACTTGTCTCCGCCGTACCACGGCTCCGGCCACTGCCACACGAGCACGCGATCGAACACGGCTTGGCATTTCGTCGCGCGCTCGAACGTCTCCGGCGGCATTTCGAACTTGGTACCCTTCAACAACTCGATTCGTTGCCGCAACAGCGGCGGTATGCGATCACCCATTCTCTTGCTCCCTTCGACCGGCTACTCGCTGAGTCGCCGCAACATCTCTCTCAAAACTCGAAGATTCTCGTACGCGCCGCGCACGATCGGGTCTGTCGTTCGCTCGCACGCAACCTCGAGCGAGCCATTCGCGACCGAGACGGCTGTGCGCAGGTCTTCGCGCATCTCCGCGGCCGGGCGCATCGCCAACCACTCCGCCATCTCGGCCCTGGCAATCTCGTCGCCATCGGACATGGCCTACACCCCCGGCCCTGGCGACGGCGTGCCGCTGGAAGTGCCGTTGGTGGGTGGCGCAGGGGGACGAGCTGGTTGCGGCTGCTGGGCCGGCTGTGGCTGTGGCGGAGCCCCGCCGGCCACGGGCGCTCCAGGGGGCGGCTGTGGCATCGGCAGGCCCGTCGCCGGGTCCACCATCGGCGGGGGCGCCTGCGGGATGTTGAGGCCGGTCGGCGGGGGCGGGATGGGCGGACCCAGCAGCGGAACCAGCTCGTCCTTGCCGCGCGAGATGAACACCTCCTTGAACGCCGCCTGGACCAGCGCCGGGTTCGGCGGGATGGTCGGGTTCGGCGTCGTCACCATCGCGAACAGCTGGTCCGCCTCCTGGATGCGCGCCGCTTGCGAGGCGAACCGCAGGTCGGTCTTCATGTACACGCGGTAGTCGCGCTCGTACAGGCGCCTGCCGATGCGAATCTCCTGGGAGGTGCCGAGCTTGTGGTTGTTCACGAGCGCGATCTCATCCTCCGGCAGGAACTTCGCGTTGAGCCTGCCGTTGTTGACGATGATGCGCTCCACGAGCTTCGCGTACTTGCCCGTGATGAAGCTGGCCTGCTTGGTAGCCTGCTCCAGCCGGCCCTGAAATCCGCGGTACGTCTCGCCGCTCTTCCCGGACTCGCCGGACAGAATGCCGGGAGCACTCGCCGCAGCCGAGCTCAGCTCGCGCGTGAATCGCACCATGTCGAACAGCTGCGGGTTGGCCTGCGACGGACGCATCTCCAAGAACGCATCCTTGAGCTCGCCGGGGCGGATGCCGGGCACGCACGTGAACATGCCGGGCTGAACCTTGATGTCCTTCGCCTGCGTCGAGCCGCCCGCGTACAGGCCTCCCCAGGAGTTGGCCACCGTGCCCTGGTCTACGAACTGATTCACCATCACGTTCGATGCCAGGTTCAGGTCGGTGAGTACGCGGCCGGTTCCCATCCCGCGCGGCCCCGCTGGCGGCTCGATGCCCTTGCCGTGCCCGAACATGTGAATCGGAACCTGCCTGGTCGGCTCGACGTCGAAAGACTCGTCCATGAGCGAGACGGGGTCGTCCGCCCACGAAGGCGGCGGGGGAGGCTCCGGCGGTGGCGTGGTAGGCATCGCCATGCCCGTCATGGGGTCCGCCATCGGCTGCGGCAGCGTGAGCGCCTGCTGAAACGCCGCCATGCCGGCGCGGTATGCCTCGAGTTCGCGCGACTGCTTGTCGAAGCGCGCCCGGTCCTTCCAGTCGTCCTCCATGTGCAGCGTCAGCGACATCACTTTCTTCGTCTGCCACTCGATGATGACCTTGCAGTACATCTCGTTTGGCTGGTCCGGCAGCTCAATCCAGCCCTCGTAATGCACGAACTTGTGCGGCGCCCTCTGGTCCGGCCCCGGCTCGTCGCCGTCGAGCTTCTTCTGCGCCTCCGCCATCGGATGCGTGATTTCGTCCTCATCGAACGACGGCTTCTTCGCCAGCACCGTATCGACTTCGTGCCAGTTGCCGCGGTAGCGTTGCAGCTCATATCGGTACAGGCGCAACCACTTCGCGACCCATGGACAATCGGAGTAGTCGGGCGTCGTCGTCGTGTACATGTACGGCACGATGACGTCGTCCGGCGTCAGAATCTCGTGCCGGTTCAGCCGCCGATGGGCGTCGTAGTACGAGTGCGACGTGACGTCGCCGGGGATGATGAAGAACAGGGCGGCCCGCTCGAGCTGCGCCGGAAGGTCGATGAGCTCGGTGCGCAGCTGGTGGTTTCCGTGGCGCGTGAGCAGCTCGGCCACGTCTTTGTCGTCGGGGCCCACCGGCAGCACCGAGAAGAAGTCGCCGCCGTCTCCAACAACCTCCACGTACATGCGCATGTAGAGCCGCGATACATCCTCGAGCACCTGCGGCACGTGCATGTTCGCGCAGTCCTTGAACGGCGCTTTCTTCTCGGGCAGGTCACCGGCGAACATTCGCCACTGGTCGCGAGCGTTCTTGCGGTACTTCTCGGACGCGTTCCAAGCGTCGTTGACCTCGTCGTAGACGCTGGTGCCGATCTTGCGCACAGCCTCCTGGCCGGCCTTCGTGCGCATCATTTGCGGAACCATGTTCGGCGCGTTGAGGTCGTATGTGACGCGCTTTTGCGCTGCGTCCGCATCGTCCTCCTGCTCTTCGTCCGCATCGTCCTCCTGCTCTTCGTCCTCGACCGGTACGAGCTCCTCCTCGGGCGGCTCTACCTCGATGTCAATCTTCGCCATAGCCACCCCTATACGTAGATCCCGTAAGCGCCCTTGCCGGACGTCACGCCCGAACTCTTCGGCTCGTCAAAAACCTTGTCCAGCTCATCGGCGGCGGCCCTGTCTCCGCGCGCCACGTCGCCAGCATTGCCGGTGGATGCCCAGGCCGTGGCATACGCCACGGAGTCGGCGGCGTGGTCGTCGTCGCTCTTCAGCCACTCCTCCGGCTTGTCCGGGTCAACCAGCAGCTGGGGAATGGTCGTGGTCGCGTAGACGCAGTTCGACATGAACATCAGCCCGGGGAGCCGCGTCCCGCCCTGGTGGCTCTTGAGCAGCTTCGTCATGCGCTGCGCGTGGTGCGCGCGGCTTCCCGGCGACTTGTCGGCCTGGTGCCAGATGATGCCGTTCTCCTGGAATACGTCGACCTTGCGCTTGGCGCTGTCGCCGCGCTGCTCCCAAAGCTGGGTGTCTGCCGGGCCCGAAATCATGCTCTTGTTAGCTCGCTTGTCCCATAGCCCGTGCCGAATCTCAATGCTCTTCACCCGTTGCGCCACCTGCTCATCGGTCAACTCCTTGAACTTGAGCTCCTCGAACGCGATGAGGCCGCCGTCGTCGTCGATGGCCCACCAGTGGATGCAGCCGGGCATCCGAAAGCCCCAGTCGCACGAGCGGAACACGCGCCAGTGGCTCGGGATGCGGAACGGACGCACCACGTGGATGCGCGAGTCCCACACGCTGCCGAAGAACGCGCCAACTTGGTAGTACCAATCGCCGTCTAGGTAGGCGCGAATGATATGCTCTGGCAGGTCGAGCAGGCTCGCCTCGTAGTCGGACGCGTACTCCCGGTTTGGGTTGTCGCTCAGCCTGCCTGGCAGGTACATATGCGTGCGCCGGAAGCGCGTGCCGTCGCGGCGCGTGCCCATGCGCACGAGCATCTTGCGGCCAGCCGGATGCGGGTCGATGAACATCTTGCGCACCCAGTCCGGGTCTGCGCCTGGCGACTTGCCAGGGTTGCTCATCGAGCGCGTGCAGCGCATCGGTCGCAGAACAGGGTCTGTCGATCGCACGCGCGAGCGCAGGCCGTCTATCTGCTTCTTTTCAAACTGGGTCAGCTCATCCGGGCCCAGGTGCGTGTACGCGCTTGACAGGTATTGCTCGTGGTCGTTGCTGTCCTTGCAGTGGCCAAACTGAATCTTGTATCCGCTAGCAAACGTCCACGTGTTCGACTTCACAGAGAAATCGGCTTTGCGATCTATCTCCGGATAAATGCGCTGCGTGGTGTCGATGGTCTGCTGCAGTTGCTGCAGCTCGCGACGCAGGTGAAGCGCCCAGCCGGTACTGCGGCCCCAGCGAATCGGGTACGGATGCGCGCGGTCGCTGCAACGCTGGTGCTCTACGATTACCTGCTTCATCGGATCCATGATGAGGCACAGGGTCTTGCCAACTCCGGCGGCGCCTGCGCCGAGCAGAAAATCCGCCGGGCACGTGTGGTACTCGGTTTGCCACTTGCTCGGCTTGTAGATGTAGCTCGCCGCCTCCTGCAGGTCGTTCTCGACGCCGTAGATGTTGCCTGGCGCGCTCACCCGCGCAGCCTACCAATGGCGACGTGGAGCGCGCTCGCGGCGGGCGGAGCTCCCAGGACCACGCGGTACGTGTTCAGGGTCAGCATCGACTCCGTGGCCAGCGCTTGCACCGTGCGCGTCGCGTTGTCCCAAATCACCGCGCGCACCGCGTATGTGTTGAAGTTGTGCGCGAAGTCGAACGTGGTGGCCACGCCGTCGCCGAAGTCGGCCTCGAACGGCGGCTCTTCGAGCGTGTCGATGCGCGCCTCATGCGCCACGCCAATCACCTCGAGCGCTTCAACTCGTACGTCCAGCGCGGCCACGTCGACGTCCGCCTCGTTCGCCTCTTCGATCAGCTCGATGACGGCCGGTACGATTTCCTTGTTGACCGCCTGCAACAGGCGCTCTTGCTCGATGGGACGCTTGGAGACGCGCCGGGTGATGGTCACGGCACGTTCCTGGTGTACGGCTCGAGCCCGCTCATGATGGCCTTGTAGAGCGTCACCCTGGCCGGCGGCGAGTCGGGGCCCTTCTCCGCCCAGACCTTGCGCTGGTGCTCGTCCATGCGCTGCCAGGTGCGCATCCCGTGCGCGTAGGCGCCCAGGGAGCGGCACAGCTCGCGGTCCGCCTCGAAGGCCACGCGGGCGAGCTGCTGGCGCGCAAGCGGGCGCTGAGGCACCTCTGGCAGCCAGTCGCCGGCCACGTAACGAATCTCGATGTCCTGGTTCGGCCGGTCGAGCTTCACCATGGACGAGCCGCTGCGCCGCACCAACCACCCGAGCTCTCCCGTGCGCGCGCTACGCACCAGCTCGCGCTGCTCCGGAGGCGGGTCGTAGTTGGCGGGGAGCTCGCGCCGGTCGCCGTTCTCACTCATCGCGCACCACCAGCTCCTCGTACACCTGCACCTGAGTCGGGAACACCGCCAGCACATTGAGCTGCATCCCGCTCCGCCCGGCGTCGCGCACCGCACGCGCCTTCGCCAGGCTGCTCACGATGCTCTTGGCAGCGCTGATGCCGATGGGCGCATCCTTGAGCGACATCATGCTTGCGCGAGCCACCCTGAGCCGCCTGTGCGCGTCCTCGGCGCCGAGCTCGCGCACCCACGCCTCGGGCGGCTCTTCGATGGCCGGGTCGATGTCCGCCCAATAGGTCATGTCGTCCACTATGCGCAGATTGCTCGAGTAAATCTTGTCCTCGAGCGCCGCGAGCTTGTCCTCCTGCGACTCGCCAATCCGAGCGGCCAGCGCCTGGCTGACTGTTTCACGTGAAACGGTCGCGCAGTGCGCTTGCGGGGCCTCGATGACTTCGACCGGCGCATGGAGCAGCTGGTGATGCGGATGGTTCTTGGCTTCGTAGCGCCCTGGACAGTTCTGCGATCGGTGCTCTCCGCCGCAGTACGCGCAGCTCGTCGTCTTCGCGTCCGCTGGCTCGTCCCACGCGTCTAGAATCGCCTCGGTCACAGCGCCATCGTGCACCGCCGACCGCCTGGCTGCAATAGCATCCGCTCAGGACGCCCGTTCGACACACCGCCGTCCCCAGCCGCTTCCTGCACCGCCCGAAGGCTGCTCAACCCCAGAGACGCACTGGACTGCACGGCCGGCTAGACCTGCTTGGCGCGGCATCCGGCTACAACCGAGACGACGCGCGCGAGACAGCCACACTGAAAATAGGCGTGTCAATGCATAAGTTTTTACGCACCAAAAACACCGTGTAGCAGGAGGTGGTGCGTAAAGGTTTACGCACCTATTTGTGAGGTGGATTGCCAGGATATTTCACGGTGTCAGGTAGATATCAGGTAACCTGATATTAGCCAACATTGGCTGCGTAAAGGTTTACGCACCACGCCGAGCCGATCGCACAAAACCATGCAATATCAACTACTTGAGTTGATTTGATGGTGGTTTGGCGATCGGTCCAAAACAGGCTATGCAGGCAGCTCGACCAGCAATTCGCTGTGGCGCTCCCTGGCTGCCAGGGCGGCTGCGTCGTGCAGTTCGATGCGCTCGAGCTTGCCGAAGCGCGTCCGGAAGATGGGCGTAGCCGGGTCGCGCAGCGCGATTTGCAGCGCGTCGAGGCCTCGCAGTGTGGTCGTGTGGTGCGTGCCCATGGTCGTGCTCCTGTGCCAGCGATAAGCACGGAGCGCGCCGCTGGCTAGGGATCGGGCGATTGTAGCACAACGTCGATTCGAACGCCGAATGGCTTCGGGAACTCCTGCCCGTAGTGGTAGCGGACGACGCGCCTCAGGCGGTCATCAACGCCAACGAAGGCGGCGAAAGCGTCTCGAACGCTCTTGAGAGCGCTCACCACGCCGTCGTCGTCCATCTCGCGCGGCCCAAGCCTGGTGAGCGTCACCGACCACGGCGCGGTCTCGCTAGGCTTAGCCAGCGCTCTCCAGTTGGCGCCCAAGAGCGCGTATCCAACGGCCTCCCTGACGGCTGCGCGTTCAGCCTGGTCCACGCGCCAGTGACGACGCGTGTTGAGCTGATTACGGGTGCGCAGGCCGTCGATGGAGACGGTTAGATTCACCCAAGGGCATCCGGCTCGGACATCGGCAGCTCAGGCTCCGATGCCGCCGCAGGCTTCGGCATGTCGTAGTTCGCCTCCGCCACGACCTCCATAATGCGCTTGCGCTGTGACTCGCTGTACTTCGACAGCTCGCGCACGATGCGGCTTGCGCTGGTGAACTGCCCTCTCACGTTGACGTCGATATCGATCTTCGCTTTGGCCATCTCGCTCCTCATTCCTGCGCTCTCGCGCAAAATCACTCCGAGACGCGCTCGTATGTCTCTGCGAACGTCTCGGCTGGACACGGGTAGTAGTCGCCCGGGGTTGTGCCTCGCATGATCCAGTCGCCGACATTCACGCCGACCACCCCGTTGGGCGTTCTGACGTCGATGCCACACGGATCGTCGTTGTTGAAGATAACGCGAACGTGGTCGGGCGCGAACCCAAGCAGTTCTCCAGTGTTTTCGCCAGTGTACTGAACCGCTTCGATCACGACCGGCTTTTTCCTGTATTTGGCCATCTAGCACCATCCATGCGCTCGCGCGCGAAAAGCGGCAGACTATTCAACCGGTCTGCCAGCGGCACTTGTTTTATAAGGTCAGATTGCCGTCTCTCCGAGCTGTCACGACTTCTGCTTTTAGGCACCCCACGGGTGGTTTGGGCAGTGTTTGGCCGTCGTTCTACCAGCCGCGAATCCGGTCGCGTGCCACCCCAGGACCTGTTTGGGACGGCCCGTCCTCCCTCAGTGCCGGTCTCTCCCGGCTGTCACGACCGCGTTATCCGGGGGATTCCCACCCCACTACCGGCTGTCGTTTCCGGTGCCCAGCCCTCACGCTTATAGTCTGTGCTGCTGGGTCACGGGCCGGACTCTGAGCGCGAGTCAGCGCGCGCCACGCCTAGACCTTGTTCGTACCCTCCACCCCTCGCTTCATGCGCTCCCGCGTGCGATGCAACAGCCAGTGCTGGGCATCCTGAAGGTGCGTCAACACGATGGCGTTTTCCTGGCACGAGAACGGGCCGGACTGGAACCCGCGCATCCGGTCGATGAGCACCGCGAGCAGCGCCTCGTTCGTGAGGCCGTTGACTCCAACCTCCTTGATGGGACCGCGCTGGAACTGGATTCCCCACGTCTCCGACGACGGCTCGCCCTGCTCCGTGTCCGGAAAGCGGCGGGTGATCGAAAGAACGTAGCAGTGACTCGCATTGCCGTACTTCGCGTCGGGCTCATCCGCGCTGATCGTGATGGCCTCATTGCACTCGTTGACCTGGTGGTCCCTGATGATTCTCGTCATGCTTGCTCCTCTTGCCAACCAAGGCACCCCACCCCGTCTTCAGGTGGTCTACGTACGAAGCGGGGTGCCCGGCCGAACTCCTTTCGACGCTGGATCGCCGAACTCGGCGAGGTAGGCAGGCGGCATGCGCACGTCGAGCAGAGCGGAGATTGGCCTGCGCGCGACGCTAACACGGTTCTGCTGGTTTCCGCCCAGGCATAGCACCCACTCGCTCGACCAGCCGGCGCACCATCCGGTGTGACCGGTTCCCTTGGAGTCCGGGTCCGACTTGCCGAACACCAGGATGCCTCCAAGGCACAGCTTGTAAGGAACGCCGTAGCGCAGCCAGCTCGAGGCCGCCTTGTTGCGTGTGCCTGGGTACCCGCAGGACTGCATCCCGGCGTTCACGAGCGACGAACACCAGGCCACCGAATCTGGCGCCGCACCGGCCGCCGTGTGCGAGTGGTACCAGACGATGCGCGGGTGGTCCTTGTCGCCGGGCGCCTCGAACACCGCCATCTCTCCGAGGCCCCACAGGAGCCAAGGCGGCCCCCAGGTTACGCCTGGAACGAGCTGGTCAGCGGTCAGCACGCCTTCACCATGTACATCGTCGGAACCGTCTTCAGGAACGAGGGCGAAACGTACCAGCGAACCTCCGGCTCCCACCAGTGGAGCTGCGTGAACGGCTCACCGTCAAACCCAAGCGGCTCGAGCAGCTCGACGCGCGCGAACGCGCCAATCTCGCGCTCGAGACGCCCATCGTTCCACCAGCGCCGGTCGCACTTCACTGGTGACGCTCCCTGAAGTCTCTCGCGCGAACCGAGTCGAAGTAACGGCGGCGCCACTCTTCCAGGCGCTCGACCGCCATGTCGGCGTCCTCTTGGCCGTATCCGGCCTCGATCTGCTTGGGCTCCAGAAAGCTGCCGGCGAACTCCGAAATCTCTTCGTCGGAGAGCGTGTAGCCGGCGAACTCGGCCAGCGCGTCGAAGAGAACGTCGTTCACGAACCCGTAGTCGTCGGCGCACGATACCAGCGACAAGATTTCGCTCAGCTCGACGGTCACGGTTCTCATGGCTGCACCGCGGCTTGCGGCGTGAGCAGCTTGCGGCGCGCCCAGGCACCGAACGACTCCTGCGGCGCCGCTTCCTTGCGCCAGAGCCGCATCATCGACGCCTTCGTGGTCGGCGTGCACTTTACGCCGCTCAGGTTCTTCGTGGCTCGCTCCGGTTCACGCATGCCTGGACGATAATAGAATCCAAATAGCCAGTCAAGCGCTTGCATCCGATTAGAATCCAGTCTAGCTTCTGGGCGTGGTTGAGCAGGCGGACAGGTTTTGCGTCAAGTGCGGCGTGATGGCGCCGCCGGGCCAGCTCGATTTTGCGTGGGACGTGCACTTGACACCGCCGGAGATGACGCTTGCCCGCCGCATCGGTGGCACGCCGTTCATGACGTGCTCGCGCGAGTGCCGGGCTGCGCTAGGACTGGCTGAGCGCAAGCTTTGGCCGGACCCGAAACCGCCGGATGTGGAAGGATGGTGAGAGCGTGTTGAAAAGAGAAGAACTGAGCAATCCCAATAGCTGCATCAACAAATCAGACGATGGAGAGCCGCTGTTCGTGCTTTGCGCGCGCGACAAGCACGCGCCGGCCGCGGTCCGAAAATGGGCCGATGACTACGAGGCGGCCGGCGGCCGGCCTGAGAAGGCCGCCGAAGCTCGCTCTTGCGCAGATAAGATGGACGCGTGGCGGGAGCCGACCTTGGGCGACGGCACTCCCTGCGCTGAGGCGGGATGATCATGAGCAGGCAGCGTTACGAGATCTCGATCTGCTACACGGACAAGGGCGGCACCAAGCGGTACGTCAACGGCATTGGCTCGCTGTGGTTCGACGGCACGCGCGGCAACATCGACCTGCCGCCTGGCGTCGCGCTGACCGGCGGTTCGCATTACATCAACGTCGAGCTTCCGCGAGACCAGCGCCAGGCCGGCGGTGGGCAGCAGGGCCGAGGCGGGCAGGGGAACCATGGGCGCGGCGGGTGGGACGATGATGGCGGCTAGAGCGCGTGCTTGACGTAGCGATCGCGCTTGTCCTGTAGCTGCTTGTGAAATAGCTCCATGATGCGCCCGACTTCTTCGTCGGTGAGCCAGCGCAGCTGTCGCTTGTAGACCTTGGTCATGTACCACTCCTTTCGAACCAGCGGGTAGAGCTCGATGCCAAGCTGGGCGCACAACCTTCTGAGCGCGATCGAGGTGACCCGTGTTTTCGATGACTCAGCTAGTCGCTCGCGCACTGCGCGGAAGCTGTGAAAGCCTGGCCCTGGCCGCAGCCTGTAGTCGTTGCGGTGCTCGCCGTTGCGGAGTTCTGCCATGAAGCCGATTCTGCGGGGCGATTTCCTGATTGTCGACGGTGTTCCGTATTGGGAATACGCCAAATACGCGGCCGAGTGCCGTGGCGTGCTCATTCCGCGTGAGCCACATCCAAGCGTCGCGGCGCTCTCGATTCGGCACGGGCACGCTTACGTCGCTAGCGTCGGCGTCATCGAGCACTGGCCGCTGCTGATGTTCGAGTGGCTTGTCACAAGCCACTCGGCACCGCCATCGCTCGCGCACGCCGCGGTTGAAGCTCTGATGTTGGTAGGAAAAGAGTACGCCGTCGTGACCGCGGGCGGCGTGCGCCCCGTGATGGTGGTGGACCGGCGCCGTGGTGGCGTGGGCCTGCGCAAGATGGCCGAGCGCCTTGGTTTTGCTTCCAGGAATGAACACCTGGAAGTGCTGGAGGGATGAGATGGACGAGCAAGAAAAGATCGGCACGGCCGCGGATGTTATCCGGCCAAGAAGCAGCGTGGCCTTCAACCCGCCGCGCGACGACCACGACCAGGCGGTGCTCAAGGAGATCGAACGCCAGCGCGCGCTTTGCGATGGCGGCGAGGCCATGCAGAAGGAGCTCGAGCTCAAGCGTGCGATGTTCCTGCAGCACGCCGGCGGTGTGCTGGACACAGCGCAGGTGGACACGGCCATGCTTGCGAACGCGCTGGCGCGCATGAGCCATGAAGTGGAGGGCGTGGCTCGGGCCGTGTCGCGCCTGGACGAGCTCGTGCGCGTTCTGCTCGAAACCAAGGCGCCGTTCACCGAGGACGACATCATCGCCATCAAGGCGCACGTTCGCCACCCCGGAGCGCTCGAGGCGGCCCGCCTGCGCGAAACGATTCGGTGCGCGGTGTTGGCGGTAAAGGCCGGCGCCGACGACGCGGCTCTTGCGATTCTCGGAGAAGGCAAATGAGCAAGCGAAGGGTGAACGGCACTGGCATGGCGCCGTCGCGGGCCAGCATGAGCCTCAACGAGCAGGAGGTCGACGCGCTGTTGTACGTGATGGCCAGGCTCGAAACGTTCTCGCAGCGCGCCGCGATTGTGCCACTAAAGCACGAGAAAGCCTACGCGAGCGTGCGAGAAAAGTTCATGACGGCGCGCGGCTCCATCACTGCGGCGATGGCCGCGAAGCGGGCCCGGGAAGGCGAGGCGGCGCAATGAAAGACCTCAGCGAGAGCGCGCAGGTACTGGCCTCGGCGGAGGCCTGGCGTGCCAGACACGAGGGGCCGCAAGGCTGGGCGGTGCGCCAGGACGGCACGAGCGCAAAGGACGTGTACGACCAGTTGTGCCTGGTAGGCCCGAACGCGACGGCGGAGGACGTGGCGTTGCTCACGGGCGACAAAACGCTCGTCGAGGCGCGGCGCTGCACGGAGTGCGGCAAGCGCACGTGGGCGTGCGTGTTGCTGGGAGACTGCATCGCCTGCGCGCGCTGCACGCACAAGGCGCTCGGGGTCGTGATGGGTCTGGTGCGGCCATGAGCGTCGACGGGCGCGGATTCGATCGCCTCCCGTCTCCAGCTCAGCTGTGGGCAGCCAGGGAGACGCGCATCAGCATAAAGGCCATCGAGTTCGAGGCGCGCATCCGGTCCGCCATCGCCAGCAAGATGGTTCTGGGCGATAGCGGGATGTGTCTTGCTCGCGAGTTTCGACCGCGGCTCAACGAGAGGTACAGCCAATCAGTCTCCAGTCTTACCCAGCAAGAAGACGACGCGCGCGAGGTACACGAAGAGCTCCCGTCAGCGTCGGAAAGAGCGGAGGCATGGTCTATTGCGCGTAGGCACGTGCTGAGCGCCGTTCGTGAGGCCGGCTGGGATGCTGACCTCGACAAGTCCACCTGGGAGCTTGTGTGGTGGCCGAAAGGCACGGTGCGGCCGTGAGAATCGGAGTCGTCGTTCCAGAGCTGATGGGGCACATGAACCCAGCCATCGAGCTGGCGCGCGAGCTCGGCCATCTCGGACACCAGGCGATACTCGTGACGCGTCCGCCGGGGCATGAGCGCGCATCTAAGCTCTGGGTCGGCCATGCGCTTTATGCGACCGAGGCGCCGGGGCGCGCCGAGCTCGGGAAAGAGTCCGGCCTGGCCGCGCTGCGAGCGCTGGCGACGTATCTGCGCGCGGCGAACGCGCAGCTCCTTGGAGGTGCCCTGGACCTTCTGTGCGGCGAGCTCGAGCTGGATGCGCTCGTGATCGACGAGACGCTGCAGGGCGCCTGCCTCGTGGCCGCGCGGCGGGGGATGCCGTACGCGACGTTTTGCGCGGCGTTGTCGATGTCCTACGACCCGGCCATTCCGCCGCCCATCTTTGCCTGGCAGCCGGCGAGCGGCTGGGCCGGGAAGCTGCGCGACCGCCTTGGCTGGAACTACTTCGCGTGGGTCTTCCGACACGTGTGGAGCGATCTCGAGCGCTACCGCGAGGCGCACGGAATCCCGCTGCACGACGCCGATGGCAACAGCGTGTACGTGGGCCGCGCGCAGGTCGCTCAGCAGCCTTTCTGGCTCGACTTCCCGCGCGCGTGGGAGGCGCCGTTCCTGGCCACGGGAGCGTGGGTGACGCGCGACCAGGAAGAAGTCCCGTTTCCGTGGTTCTGGCTCGAGCCCGAGCGGGGGCTGGTGTACGTGTGCATGGGCACGATTGCGCACGACCAGGCGGCCGTGAGCACGATTTGCAACGCCGTCCAGGCGGCGGCCAAGACCGGCGCGCAGGTGGTCGTCTCGACCGGTGGCAACGGCCTCGCCGATGGGGCTTTGGTGAGCGTTCGCGAGCTGTACGCGGCCGTGCGCTTGAAGCTGTTCGGCGAGGATGGCTACGGGGCCAAAGACGTGCTGGTGGTGCCCTGGGCGCCGCATTACGCGCTGATCGCGCGCGCCGACGTCGTGGTGACCAACGCCGGGCTCAATACGACGCTCGCCTGCATTCAGGCGGCAAAGCACACCGTCGGGTACCCACTGTCGTTCGACCAGCCAGGCATCGCGGCGAGGATTCTATTTGCATCCAGTGGCGCGACGCGGTAGGTAACGATCTGGAGGTGCACATGGCAACGGATCGACGAGTGGTGAGGATTGGACCCGAGGCTCATCGTGTGGTGGCTACGCGCGCGAAAGAGCGCTCGCTGTCGCTGAGCGAGGCGACCGACGAGCTCGTGATGTACGCGTTCAACCGGCTCGAGGCGCTGCGCAAGGATCGCGAGAAGCGCACTGCGGCGGAGGGCTGAGCCATGGCGAGCGTTACGCGGTGGATTCAGCGCACCATTAGGCAGTTCGAGACTGGGCGCAGGACGCTTCGCTACGGCAGCAAGCGCCGCACTGGTCGCAACTTTTTCCAGCGCGCTGCGCTTCGGCAGGTGCGCGCGAGGCCGCGGTGACCAGGGTGGCATGGGGCGCAATCACGCTGGCGGTGCTGCTGGTCCTGATTCTCGGCTGCCTGGTGGTGGCGCTGTGCCTTCTCGGCATTGCGCTTTGGCTTGGGAGGCGTTGATGAGCGACGCTTCTGAGGACGAGCGTGCGTGCAGCGCCCTTCGGCAGAGCTACGTGGCGAAGGGCCGCGGGCGCGAGCGTCACTGGGTGATTTGCCTTCGGCGCCCAGGCGGCCCATGGGAGGTCTGGGGCGGTTCCGAGACACGTGAGGACGTGGAGCGTATCCGAGAAGGCATGCTCGAGCGCAGGCCTGGTTTGAGGGATTTGGAGTGGTCGCTGGTCGGCCCGGGAGGTGGGTTATGAGACGAAAACTGACGCGAGCCCACTTCGAGCGAAGCATTCCGGTCGACCTCGACGATTCCGACTGGGAAATGCGGTTCGGTTTGTCCTGCGCACCATGCAACGGCTACCTGGAGGCGGCGCGGCTGGTCGAGGCGGAGCGCGAGATTCGAACTGGGAGGTTGATGCGATGAGCGACAAGAAAACTGTTGAGCTGAGCGCCCTGGACCGCGCGGACCTGCGCGACGTGCTGCTAAAGTCGGCCGAGGCGTTCCAGGAGGCGGCGGATGATTGCCAGCCGCACGTGACGATGCTCAAGGCTCACCTGCAAGGCAGGGCCGAGCGCTTCCGGCAGCTCGCTATACTGTTCGCGGTGCTCCTCTGCGGCTGCGCAGAGGAGCACGAGCGCATCGAGGGTCCTCCGCTGTACGTGCATCTGTGCAACGAGATGTCCGCGGCCGACGCTTACGCGTGGGGCAAGGCAGCGGGCGACATCAACCTGGAGCTCGGAGAGTATGCGCTGTGGGTCGGCCACGGCCCGCCATCGGGCTGCTCGACGGTCGACGTGTGCCCAGGCAGCGCCAACACCGTCACCTCCGGCGAGTGCACGCTCTTGGTGCGCTACGAGGCCGGTGACGCCGATGAGGTGGCCTGGACCGGGCTCATGGCAGCGCTGGAGCTGGTGCGATGAGCACGTGGGAGGAGCTGTACGCCGAGCGCGACCGCCTGCGTGCCGAAAACGATGCGCTCAAGCTGCGCGTGGCGGTGCTGGAGAAGGCGCGCGGCGAGGCGGTGCAGGAAGAGCGAGATCGCTGCGAGGCCTGGGCCCAGTACTACCGCTCGCGCAGCGAGACCGACCTGCGCGCCGTGATAGGTGGGATTCGCTCCGGTCGCCCGGTGCCGGACGACGAGGACGACGAGGACGATGACTGAGCCAGTTGAAATCCGCGTGGAGCCCAAGCGCGTGGGCCAGGTCATCGGCGGCAAGTGGCCCGTGGCCGTGGCGTGCCCGAAGTGCCACCTACCAGCCTGGCGAAAGTCCGAGAACGAGTACGTGCACGCGGCGAGCATCACGCTCGACGCAAAGAACAACCCCAAGCTGACCGTGCACGCGCATTGCACGTTCGGCGTCAAGCACAAGGCCGCGCGCAAGCGCTGAGGAGGAACCGTGGAAAAACCGCAAGTGATGGCGATGGCGAGTGACGAGGAGTTGCTGCGCATCGCGACCGACGTTGGTGCGTGCGCGGCGTCCTGGGAACCGACCGCGAGGCTCATCGGCAACGTCAGTGCCGGCGAGTTGTGGCAGCTGGCGGGACGCTTCGTCGAGCTGGTGAATAGGCACGCTGGATGCGCTGACCTTCTTGCTCGCCACGACGCGCTGCGAGCTGAGCTCGCGGCCGAGCGCGACGAGGTGGCCCTGAAGCAGGCATGCATCGAAGGCGCCGAGCAGCGCGGCCGGCGGCTCGAGCGTTCCGACATCCTGGCCTACGCCCGAGGTCCCGCCGCTGAGAGCCGGCTACACGCCCTGCTCATCGACGTCGAGCGCGGGCTGCACACGAAGCCATGAAGCTGGTGGTCACCGGATCGCGCCGCGGCCACCCATCCCTGCGCCCATGGCTTCTCCGGTGGGTTGACCGATTCGGCCACCCATCCCTGGCCATCGTTGGCGACAACGACGACACCGAAGACAGCGTCGACAAGCGCGCGTTCGAGTTCTTCGTGCAGCTCGGCTGCAACACGCTGAAGGTCTGCGTCAACAGCGCCGCCCCCTCGCCGCAGCGCTTCCACGACCGCAACCAGAGGATGGTCAACTTCGCCGACCCGCCCGACGACTGGTTGCTGGCCTTTCCGGACAGCGAGAGTCGCGGCACGTGGGACTGCTTACGGCGCGGTCAGGCCCGCGGCCTGGTCTGCATGGTTGCGAAATCAACGATTTGACACGACGCGGCAGAGACATGTCTCTACTGTGTTTTCAAAAAATGGGGGGGGTGGGGCGGCCCCGGTCACAGCCCCCCTGGCTCCCCCTGGAATGGGGGGTGATTGCTTATAACACGTGCGTGCGTGCGGGCGCGCGCGTCCCATGTCGGAGGCGAGGAGGGGAGCGGACGCGAGCAGCGTCCTAGGATGCTGCGATCTCAAGCGGCGCTCACTGCGTGGACGATGACGCAGTACAGCATGTAAACATGCAACACGCTGCGTCATGACTGCAGGGTGGGGGACATGTCTCCGCCGGAGGGGGAGAGCAGTGCTCATTGAGGGGTCCGAGAGGGGGTGCCCCGGGAGTTGAGAGAGTGGGCTCTGGGGGGTGGGGCCCGCCTCCCGGGGCAGGCCCAGAGGCAGCGGAGAGGCCCGAGAGGGAGGGGAGGCGGGCAAGGGCGGCGTCGTGGCGGCAGGCGGCCCGCAGCGAGGCGCCTGGACGCGCGTACGCGCGTTGGGCCCGCGTGCAGTGGGGCGCCGCGGCGCGAGCGGCGCCCTGCGCATACGCGCGCGCGTA
>Ga0075420_100000158_pt1 | contig 47974 bp, 43 predicted proteins | sample SoiMetdeltSBSDD4_FD_75296 | JGI IMG/M metagenome (GOLD analysis project Ga0075420, IMG submission 75296) | Bulk soil microbial communities from a Populus tree surrounding site in Tennessee, USA - Soil MetaG P. deltoides SBSDD4 | ecosystem: Environmental > Terrestrial > Soil > Tree plantation...
TTGTGCATCTCGCGTTGCACGCGCTCACCGGCGGCGTCGCGGATCTCCACGCTATCGCGGGAGATCACCACGGAGTCGCCGTCCTCGAGATACGCCACCGTATCGGTGAACGGCGCTAGCGCGATACCGTCGGAGCCGAGATACATCTCGCCCTCGCCGTAACCGATCGCCAGCGGCGAGCCCTTGCGTGCACCGATCAAAAGGTTTTCTTCGCCGTCGAACAGAAATGCGAGCGCGAACGCGCCGCGCAAGCGCGGCAGCGCCGCCAGCACGGCGTCGGCCGGTGAATGGCCGTTGTTCATTTCGCGGGTCACGAGATGGGCAACCACCTCGGTGTCGGTCTCGGAGCCGAACGTCGCGCCGTCTTTCTCAAGCTCTTCGCGCAGTTCGCGGAAGTTCTCGATGATACCGTTGTGCACCACGGCCAGCCGATCGGTGGCGTGCGGATGCGCGTTGCTCTCCGACGGCTTGCCGTGGGTGGCCCAGCGGGTATGGCCGATGCCGATCGTGCCTTTGAGCGGATCGCCCTGAAGCTTGGTTTCGAGATTGCGAAGCTTGCCCTGGGCGCGGCGGCGCGTCAGCCGTCCGTCTTCCAGCGTGGCCACGCCGGCGGAGTCATAGCCGCGATATTCGAGGCGCTTCAGCGCATCGACGAGTTGTACCGCGACCGGTTCACGGCCGAGGATTCCGACAATCCCACACATCCAGTCAGATTCCTGTCCTGTCCCCGCAATGATACGTCACAAAATGTATATTCGGCATGAATGCTGCCAGTGGCGAGCAAGTCTATGCAATCATGCGAGAATTAAGCCTAACGGGAAGCCGTTCCCTATTCGGCCGCTCCGCGCTTGGGCTTGGCCGCCGCCTTGATGGCGCGAATCCGGGATGCGCCGCCTTCCTTGACCACCTGCCGCTCGCGCGCGATCGCCAATCCGTCGGCGGGGACGTCCTGGGTGATCACCGAGCCGGTCGCCACATAGGCGCCGTCGCCGATCGAGACCGGCGCGACCAGCGCCGAATTCGACCCGATGAACGCCCCCTTGCCGATGTCTGTGCGGTGCTTGGCGGCGCCGTCGTAGTTGCAGACGATGGCACCCGCGCCGAAATTCGATCCGGCGCCGAGCCGGGCATCGCCGATATAGGCGAGATGATTGGCCTTGGCGCCGTCCTCAATCACCGATTCCTTCACCTCGACGAAGTTGCCGATGTGAACGTCGGCGCCGAGCTTAGCGCCCGGCCGCAGCCGCGCATACGGTCCGACCAGCGCGCCCTTCCCGACATGGGCGTGATCGAGATGTGAGAACGAGCGGATCACCGCGTTGTCCTCGACCGTGACTCCCAACCCGAACACCACATAGGGCTCGACCGTGACGTCGCGTCCGAATTTGGTGTCGGCGGCGAGGAACACCGTCTCCGGCGCCACCAGCGTGACGCCCGCTTCCATCGCCGCCTTGCGCAGCCGCTGCTGGAGCGCCGCTTCGGTTTCCGCGAGCTGGGCCTTGGTGTTGATGCCGCGCACGTCATCCTCCTCGGTCTCGATCACGACCGCCTTGAGCTTCATGTCGCGGGCGATCGCGATGGCGTCGGTGAGATAGAATTCGCCTTTGCGGTTGTCGTTGCCGATCCGCTTGAGGATCGTCATCGCGGATTTCCCGGCAAAGGCCATCAACCCGCCGTTGCACAGGTCGATGGCGCGTTCGGCCGGCGTCGCATCGAGCTCTTCGCGGATGGCGACAAGCTCATTCCCTTCCAGCACCAGGCGCCCGTAGCCGGTCGGATCCTTGGGGCGGAAGCCGAGCACGGCGATGGCGGCGCCGTTGGCGAGCGCGTCGCGCATCTGGCGAAGCGTGTCCGGACGGATCAGCGGCGTGTCGCCGAAGATGACGAGCACATCGTCGGCGCCGCGCGCCAGCGCGGCCTCCGCTGCAAGCACCGCATGGGCGGTGCCGCGCCGCTCTTTCTGGACGAAGATGTCCGCTCCCGGCGCATTCTTCGCCGCTTCGGCGCTCACCGCACCGGCATCGGGGCCGACCACGACCGCAACCGCCGATCCACCGGCCTGCCGCACCGCCGCCAGCACATGCGCGAGCATCGACTGCCCCGCGACCGCGTGCAGGACCTTGGGGCGCGCCGAGCGCATGCGGGTGCCCTCGCCGGCGGCGAGAACGATCGCAAGGCATGTCCGCTCGACCATTGATTCTCCCAGGGTATTGATCCGGCGCCGTCTTATCCGAGCAACGTGCAACGAAAAAGGCGAATTGCACCGGCGAAATTCGAACTCAGCAGCGAGATTGATCGGATTCTGCTAATGTTTTCAATGGGCTGATTCGCGGGGCACATTTCAGCACTAACGAGCACCGAACATGCAGGGACTGCTGCGGTTTGCAGGATGGGGCGCGGCGGCAACCGTGGGACTGCTGCTGGTTGCGGTTACCGCAAACTCCAGCACCGGACGTCAACGATTGTCGACCGCCTTTGCCGACGTCAACGGAACCCGGGAAGCGGAAGCGGCGAAAGCGCAGGCAGCACAGGCGGCCCAGATCGCCCGGCTGGCCGCAAACGAGAATGACACCCGCCGCCTGATCGAGATCGTACGCTCGCTCGCCGGCGATCGCGAGCGCCTGATGGGGCGCGTCAACGTGCTCGAACGCAGCCTGGAAGATGTGACTGGCTCGATCAAGAAGCAGGCCGCCGCAACACCGCCCGTCGCGCCACAGGCTGCGCCCGCAACAACGCCGCAGCCGCCCGCCGCCGCCGAACCGCCGCCGAAGACCGCGGCGGCGCCGCCGCAGACCATTCCAGCCGAACCCGCACCGCCGGCAGCTGCGCCTGCCGCGCCACTACCGGCGCCACCGAAACAGGTGGCAAGTCTCCCGCCTGCAAGCCTCCCGCCCGCCAGCGGCATGCCGGAGCTCGAAGCGATCCAGCCGCGCGCAGCCGGAGTTGATGTCGGCGGCGCCACCAGCTTCGACGGCCTGCGCAAGCTTTGGGACACCATCTCGGCGACGCACTACGACCTGTTCGAGGGGATGCATCCGATCGTGGCCGTGCGCGAGAACAGCAAGTCGCGCTCTGCCGACTTGAGGCTCATCGCCGGACCGCTCACCGACGTCGAAACCGCCAACCGCATCTGCACGACGCTAGCCGCCGCCAAGCGCTACTGCCGGCTGGTCAACTTCGAGGGCCAGCCGCTGGCGCTCGTCGCTCCGGAGCAAAATCGCCGTCCCGCCACCAAGACGCGTACGCCGGTACGGACGACTGCGCCCTGAGCGTATTTGCCCGAAGACGTAGCGCCCGGCATACTGGGCGGTGATGCAAACGACCTTCTTCCCGACCGCGCGGCAAACCAACTGGCTCTTGATCGTGGGCTTCCTCGCGATCGGCGAGGCGCTTTACCTGCGCTACCTTGCGATCGAATACGCGCCGGTGTCGCTGGCCTGCCAGGGCGGCCTGCAAAGCTGGCTTTGCACGACGTTCCGGGCCGCTATCGCGCTCTACAATTACGGCGTGTTCGGATGGGTCGCGCTCGTCGTGGCGCTGCTCAATCTGGTGCGGCCGTCGATCTTCCTGATGACGATTGCAATCGTCGCCGCCGGCTTCGGCCTGGTGCTGCACAACACGGACCTGGCCGGCCTTGCAGCGGCGCTGCTGATCCTCAGCCTGGCGCGGCCCGCCCCGGCAAAAGACTGATCGCGAGCGCGATCAAGCCGGCGCAGAACCACAGCGACTGCCAATTGGCGAACGTCTCGCTGAGCGCGATGTAGCCCGCACACAGCACCAACGCGCCCGCGGCCACCGTTTCGGCGTTGGCGCGAATATCTTTCCGTGTCGGCCATGCTGTCATCAGAACGACAAACGGAATCGCCGCGCCGGTGAGCGCGGTGAACGGAAAATCCCGGTAGCGGGGATTGAACACCAGGCCGAGCGCCCCCTGCACCGCCAACACCACCAGAACCACCAGCAACCCGCCGAGCGCAAATGCGATCCGGTCGGTCGGCACGGCGGCGCCACGACCGAGGATGCTCGCGAAATTCGGCACACGGATTCCCGATACCAGCGCGGCCGCACCGACGATGGGCGCGGCGAACGCAACCACCGCCCATGACAGCGAGCGTATCCAGTCGATCGCCGACAGACTTTCGATCGAAATGTTCCGGATCGTCCAACCGATCAGGATTCCCGCGACGGCGGCGTTCACCGCGACCAGCACCCAAAGCCGCGTCGTGGGCGGCGGCCTTCGCCGCGATGCCGCGATAGCGGCCGCGAACACAAGCGCGGCGAATGCGACGCCGCCCGCTGCCTGCCAGCGCCAGCTCGGCTGATTGGAGACCGGCGCGCCCCACACAAATTTCGCCTTGCGCTCGTAGGCGTCGTACAGCCCCCAGAAGCCGCCGACGGTTCCTTCGAGCTTGCGCTTCCAGGGCTGGTCGTAGGCCTCGATCAGGTTGACGCGATAACCCTCGCGCTTGCCCAGCGCCACCACCTCTTGCAGCACGCGCGCGGCGTTCACCGGTGACGGTAAGGCGCCTTCGCGCATCCGTCCGGCGCTCGGCCAGCCGAACTCGCCGATGAATATCTCCTTGTCGGGAAACGCGGCGACCACCTGCTTGCGGATCAGGTCGACGTGACGCGCCGCCTGATCGACCGGAATCGGATGATCCTCCCAGTAGGGAAGGATATGCACCGAGATGAAATCGACCGCCGCCGCGACGTCACGATGACGAAGCCAGAACTCCCACACGTCGGCATAGGTCACGCGCATCGGCACCTTGGCTTTGACTTCCCGGATGGTGCGCGCGAGTTCCGGCGCGGACATCTCGCCGCGCAGCAAGACTTCGTTGCCGACGATCACCGCCTCGATCACGTCGGGGAATTTGTTGGCGAGTTCGATCGTCGTCGCGATCTGCCGGCGGTTGAGTTCCGGCTGGTTCGAAAGCCAGAGCCCGTGCAACACCTTCATACCGTGGCGCTTGGCGATCTCCGGAATCTTGTCGAGTCCATGATCAATTGAATAGGTGCGGACGCAATTGGTCAGCGGCCTGAGCTGGGCGAGATCGGCCTCGATCTGCCACGGCTCCACCATCGTACCGGGGCCGAGCGGGTTCTGGTCGCCGCGGAACGGCGCATAGGACACGCAATCGAGCCGCCCGGCCGCGCCCGCCGGCGCCTGCGGCATTTCGACCTCGGCGCCCAGCCAGCTCCAGGCGCCGACGATCGCGGCGGCAACCAGGGCGAACAAAGTGACCGCAAAGCGCATGTCCGAATCCCAGACGGTGAACCCGCCCCGGTTCTCCGATATCGTGTGCACCGCACCCTGCCAAGCGGCGGGCGGCGGGTAAGACTTGACCGCCGGACCGGTCAAACTTTGGCCCGTTGCAGCATTTATTCGCACGGGCATATTGGCGGCCGGCCTGCCGGCTGCTTTAATCGAAGCAGCGTGGCGCCGGCTTGGGGAAGCGGGCGCCGTCGTTGCCGGCCAAACGCCGGCCGGCGGGGGATAGCGGCCCGAAGGGCCCAACAATTCAGAGCGACCATGGTCTTTGCCCGTATGCGTATCGCTGCCGCCGCCTTGGGCGCGGCCTTTTTGCTGTCGACGGCGACCGTGGCTTTGGCTCAGAGCGTCAACCCACAGGGCGGGACGCGGCCCCCCAACACCGACGCCGAAGCCAACAAACGGGACGGCCAGCGGAAACTCGACGAATTTGCCGAGGCCGCCAAGCTCCTCGGAGGGCCGGCCGCCCATCCCGAATGCGTATGGATTGGCCGGAACGTCGTCAGCCTGATGTGGCGCGACGACCTCGACACCGCTTTCCGCCACCTCGATATCTACGACCGATTTGGCTGTCCCGCCGGTCACATCCAGGCGACATTCCGGTGCTTGGTCCGGCAAGGCAATTTCGATCAGAAGCTACCCGCGGAAACGCTCCGCGGCCGCGTTCACGGCTGCTGGATCAATCCGAGCGACGCACCGGCAGAGCCAGCGTCGGCCGCCGCGCCGTCCGGGACGACGAACCGCTAGTCTGTACAGACGTTCAGACAACAACGATTAAGACTGCCGAGGAACAATTTCGCTCTAGGTTAGTTTCCGCCTTGGATTTGCCGTTACTGCAGACTACTTGATCGGAAACCTCTGGCTAAGCTACCGTCGAGACGGTCTTGGGTGACCTTGGGGGGATGGGTTCGGGCTCCGCTTCTTGCCCCGTGTGGTTGAGCTTCTATGCGCATTGTTGTTGCCGTCGTCGCGCTCGTAACGTGCGTGCATGCTGGCTTGTGGAGTCTCCTCCACCGCCAATACTCCAGTCCTGACTTCAACGGACAGTTCGCCAGCGTTTCGTACTCGCCGTACACGCGATGGCAGCATCCGGACAACGGCGATCGCCCGACGGCCGATCAGATCCGCAATGACCTTCGGCTGCTGAGCTCATACTCCCGCGCGATCCGCACCTATTCATCCACCGGCGGCCAGGAACTGATCCCCGGCATCGCCGCGGAGCAGGGATTGAAGGTGACCGTCGGCATCTGGCTCAGTGGTGTCAGCGAGGAACCGAGCCCAGGTAAGCGGCGCGACAAAGACGAGATCGAGCGCAACAAAAAGCGCAACGAGAGCGAGATTGTTTCGGCGATCGCATTGGCCCGCCGATACAGCAACATCAATGCGATCGTCGTCGGCAACGAGACGTTGCTGCGCAACGACATGTCCGCCGAAGAGCTGATCGCGATCATCCAGCGCGTGAAGCGCGCCAGCCCGGTGCCCGTCACAACCGGCGAAACTTGGGATGTCTGGCTGGGCCGGGACAACGATCCGGCGAAGGAACCGAAGAAGGTGGAGGATGCGGTCAAGTTGGCATCCGCTGTCGACTTCCTCGCGGTCCACATCCTGCCCTACTGGGACAAGCAGCCGCTGAATCTGGCTGTCGACCGCACCATCCGCACCTTCGATCAGATTCGCGCTGCGCACCCAGGCAAGCGGATCGTCATCGCGGAGTTCGGCTGGCCGAGCGGCGGCTACAACTACGAGCAAGCCGTCCCCGGCAGGGTCGAGCAGGCGCTGGTGATCCGCGAGTTCCTGTCACGCGCCGAAGCTTACGGCATCGACTACAACATCATCGAGGCGATCGACCAGCCCTTCAAGACCTTCGAAGGCGGCGTCGGCGCCTATTGGGGCGTCTTCGACGCGGCGCGCAATCTCAAGTTCTCGCTGACCGGCCCGGTCAGCGATCCCGATCATTGGAAGGTCGCCGGCCTCGCTCTGTTGCTCGGCTTGCTGTTCTCGTTGACCCTGTTGGCCAAGCCACAGGCAACCTTCGGTGAAGCGTTCACGCTCGCCGTCGCGACCAACATGGTCGGCGCCTGGACTGCCGTGGTCTTCGCGTTCTGGAACGGACACTACTTCGTGCCCGGCGCCGCCTTCGCGCTCGGCTTCGGTATCCTGCTGCTGATCCCGCTGGTGCTGATCGCGCTCGCCCGGATCGAGGACATCGCAGCCATCGCGTTCGGCCGCGGTCCGCGTCGCCTTATCACGGCCCCCGCCCCGGCGGCCGACGGCGTTGCGCCCAAGGTGTCGATCCACATCCCGGCCTACCGGGAACCGCCGGAGATGCTCAAGCTGACGTTGGACGCGGTGGCGCGGCTCGAATATCCGAATTTTGAATGCGTGGTCGTGATCAACAACACGCCGGACGCCGCCTACTGGCAGCCGATCGAGGAGCATTGCCGCACGCTCGGCGATCGCTTCAAGTTCCTGAACGTCAACAACCTCGAAGGCTACAAGGCCGGCGCGCTGCGGCTGGCGCTGACGCACACCGCCGATGACGCGGAAATCATCGGCGTCATCGACGCAGATTACGTCGTGCGTCCCGAGTGGCTGAAGGATCTGGTGCCGTATTTCGCCGATCAGAAGGTCGGCATGATCCAGTCGCCGCAGGATCATCGCGACGGCGACCGCTCGATCATGCACAACGCCATGAACGGCGAATATGCCGGCTTCTTCGACATCGGCATGGTTCAGCGCAACGAGGTCAACGCGATTATCGTGCACGGCACGATGTGTCTGATCCGCCGCACCGCCATTGCCGGCGCCGGTGGCTGGTCGAGCCGCACGATCGTCGAGGACACGGATCTCGGCCTGAGCATCCTCGAACAAGGCTGGCAGGTGCACTACACCAACCGCCGCTACGGCCACGGCCTCCTGCCCGACAGCTTCGAGGCGTTCAAGAAGCAGCGCGACCGCTGGGCTTACGGCGGCTTCCAGATCCTGCGCAACCACTGGCGCCATCTGTTGCCGAGCGCCAATGGGCTGACGCGCGATCAGAAGCGCCAATACGCCTTCGGCTGGCTCAACTGGCTTGGCGCGGAATCGCTCGGCGTCGTGGTCGCGATCCTGAACCTGATCTGGGTGCCGGTGATCGTGTACATGGACATCGCGATCCCGGATAAGATCCTCACCATCCCGATCATCGCGGCGTTCGCGGTCTCACTCCTGCATTTCGTCGCGCTCTATCGGTTGCGCGTCGCGATCTCTCTGCCGCAGATGCTGACCGCGGTCGTGGCCGCCATGTCTGTCCAATGGACGGTGGCGCGCGCCATCGCCAACGGCATCTGGAAGGACAGCATGCCGTTCGCCCGTACCGCCAAGGGCGGCAGCACCAGCCGCGGCCCGGATTTCGCGGCGTTCTGGGAAGCGGTGCTGGCGACGTTGCTGCTGGCGGGCGCCGTGCTCGTGGTGATGACCAACGTCAAGCAGATCACCGAGCTCAATATCTTCGCCGCGGTGCTTGTGGTGCAGAGCCTGCCGTTCGTCGCAGCGGTCGTGATCGCCGCGCTGGAAGGGTCCCGCTTCAACGATTTCGCCTACTGGCGCCGTGTCGAAGCCAAGGTCGCCGAGACCTTGCCACGCCCGACAGTCGCCGAAGCAACGCCCGCGCAGGTTCCGGTTGAGAACCGGGTCGAAACCGCGCAGTAGCTCGACCGGTTTCTGATACCGCCTATCATCGCCCGCCGCCTCGGCGGGCGATGTCGTTTATTCGTGTTCGAACTTGGTGTATCGAAGCCGCATCATGACCAAGACCCTCAAGACCGCGCCCGAGCTCGAGCGCTACCTCCTCAACGACCTCCGCAATTGCTCCGCCTGCAATGCCATCAGCGCCGTCACAGTGACCGAAACGGCGCGCGCAGACTCCAATTGGGAGGTCTCCCACATCAACGCCGCGGGCGGCGTGGTGCCCGGCGTTTGCGTGCAGATCTGCGAGGATAGCGTGACGCGCCTGCGCGGGCTCTACGATCTCGTCATCGAGATCGAGCCGGAAGAGATTTAACGGCTTGAATTCGTTGTCGCCACGTCATGCGCGGGCATAGCCCGTCAAAGACGGGCGTAAACGCCCTGATGACCCGCGCATCCATCGTTTTGCGAAGAGGATGGATCGCCGGGTCAAGCCCGGCGATGACAATCGAGAGATTGAAATTGCCTAGAGCGGTGCAGCGCCCCCCTCAAGCCGGCAGCGCGTTTTCGACCAGCTTGACCCAATACGACGTCCCGATCGGGATCACGTCGTCGTTGAAGTTGTAGGCGGGATGGTGGAGGCCGGCGCTGTCACCATTGCCCACAAAGATGAACGCGCCAGGCCGCTCTTCCAGCATGAACGAGAAATCCTCCGCGCCCATCACCGGCGGGAACGCCGTATCGACCTTGTTATCGCCGACCACCTGCCCCGCCACGCCGGCTGCGAACGCGGCTTGATCCGCGTGGTTGCGGAGCACCGGATAGTTGCGACGGTAGTCGACGGTCGCCTTGGCGCCGTGCAGGCGCGCGATCCCCTCGACCACTTCGGTGATGCGCCGCTCAAGCAGATCCTGCACCGACGTCGACAGGCTGCGCGCGGTACCGTTGAGCTGCGCGGTCTGCGGGATGACGTTGTCGGCGTTGCCGGCGTGGAACATGCAGATCGAGACCACCGCCGAATGCAGGGGGTCGACGTTGCGCGACACGATCGATTGCAGCTGGTTGATGATCTGCGCACCCACCAGCACCGTGTCGATGGAGAGATGCGGCCGCGCCGCATGGCCGCCGACGCCTTCGATATCGATGGTCAGGTGGTCGGCCGCCGCCATGATCGGGCCCGGCCGGATTCCGAACTGGCCGACCGGGAGCCCCGGATAATTGTGCATGCCGTAGACCTCACCGATGCCGAACCGCTCCATCATGCCGTCCTGGATCATCGCCTTGCCGCCGGCGCCGCCCTCCTCGGCCGGTTGGAAGATCACCACCGCGGTGCCGGCGAAATTCCGCGTCTCGGCGAGATAGCGCGCCGCGCCCAGCAGCATGGCGGTGTGGCCGTCATGGCCGCAGGCGTGCATCTTGCCGGGCGTGGTCGATTTGTACGGCAGGTTGGTCGCTTCCATGATCGGCAGCGCATCCATGTCGGCGCGCAGCCCGATGGTCTTGATCTCGCCGTCCGCCGGCTTGCGGCCGCGGATCACCCCGACCACGCCGGTCCTGCCGATCCCGGTCACCACCTCGTCGCAGCCGAAGCTCTTGAGCTTGTCGGCCACCGAGGCCGCGGTCCGGTGCACGTCGTAGAGCAGCTCCGGATGGGCGTGGAGGTCATGGCGCCACTCCGTGATGTCGCTGTGCAGGGCCGAAATACGGTTGACGATGGGCATCGGTGGTTCCTTCCAGGCCGGCATGCCTGCGGGTGCGGGATTCCCCGAAAAGATAGGTGGCCAATCCCGGTTTTGACAGGACAATCACGCGCCATCATGACCGCCTATTGACCGTCCCGGGCGTGCCCCCTACACAGCGCCCACGGCAGCGTATGGTGTTCCTGCCTTCCGCCTTGAGGCGGGCCCGTAGCTCAGTGGTAGAGCGGCTGACTTTTAATCAGTAGGTCGATGGTTCGATCCCATCCGGGCTCACCAATAAATCAACGGTTGTCCAATTCACTTTGAGAACGGTGCCTGCTGACCGCCAAATGCATTTCGGCGCGTCCGGCCCCGATGGTGCATTCACGGTCAGACAACAACTTCCCCGTATGGTTCGACTGACATATCGGGGGACTGTTGATGAGAGGTATTTCGCGCGCTTTGATCGCGCTGTGCACGCTGACTATCGGCGGATGCGCCGGCCATGGCGGAACTCATGCTCCCGCCAACAAGGCATTTCTCGACATGTACGACCGGCCGCCCGTGCGGTCACGCCAGGCAAAGCCGGCACGTTCGGCCGATGACCACGTGACGACGGGCTCAGCGTCGGCGGTACGGCCCGGCTCTCCCGAATGGTTGGAACAAGAACGCGCGCGAGAGAAGCAAGAGAGCGAGCGGCTGGCGCGCGTAATGCAGATTTGCCGCGGATGCTGATCGCTAGCGATTAGTCCAGCTTTTCGTTCTTCCGACCGCACGCCATCGTGAATGCACCCCGAACTGTTTCGGGTGGGCCCCCCTTGGCATCGGCCTCCAAACGCGGAATGCTACGGGGAGCGTCGGGATCATGTGAAGGAACCAGCACATGCTTGCGAACAACTTCATGTCGCCATCCGCGCTCGGGCTTTCAGACGTCGAATTTGAATCGCTGGTGAAAGTGCTCGGCATGCTGGAGCGCGGCGAGATCGGCGACGATCAATTCACGATGCGTCGCGTTCAGCACCCCTGCCGGACTCCGGCGTGTCTCTGCGGCTGGGCCAACCACGTTTCCGGCGGGCGAGCATTTCCGCTGGAGACGAAACCGGGCTTCATGGTGTTTTCGAAGTCGACATCCGGACCTCGCTGGGGCTCGATGTCGCGGCCGGTGCAGGAACTGTTCGGCTACGGCGGACGCGCCACAGACCCGGTTTACCTGGCGACCCCGCCACAGGCCGCCACGGCGCTCCGCAGCTTCCTCACCCACGGCGAGGCGTGTTGGGCTGAAGCACTCGCGGACTAGTGCCCGGTTTCCGAAGTCGGCGGCACGAGTGCCGCCAGTTTGAAATTTCGGCCAAAGGCACTAGAACAAGCCCGGAATTGCTGGTCCGGGAGTTCAGATGGCATCGCAGAACCAGGAACCGTTCCTGATCGCCGGTGGCGGCATCGGCGGCCTCGCGGCAGCCTGCGCGCTGGCGCGGCGAGGTTTCCCGGTCCGCGTGTTGGAACAGGCCCCCGAGTTCAAGGAGATCGGCGCCGGCATTCAGCTCGGCCCGAATATCTTCAAAGCACTCGACAAGATCGGTCTGCTCGACGCGGTATTGGCCGACGCTCATCGGCCGCCGGCCCTGGAGATGCGCTGCGCGCTGTCGGGCGACTTGATCACCGGCATTCCACTCGACGACAAGCGCTTCCTCGACCGCTTCGAGCATCCCTACGCGGTGACCCACCGCGCCGACATCCACGGCACGATCCTCAAGGCCTGCCTGACGGATCCGCATGTCACGCTGGAGACGCAGCGCACGGTCGAGGGTTTCGAGCAGGATGCCGATGGCGTCACGGTCACCCTGCAATCCGGCGAGCGGGTTCGCGGCCGCGCGCTGATCGGCTGCGACGGCATGTGGTCGAAGATCCGCGACACCATCGTCGGCGACGGCAAGCCGCGGGTGTCGGGACACATCGCCTATCGCGCCGTGCTCAAGAAGGACGAGGTGCCGCCCGACCTCTGGCGTCCCGACGTGATCCTGTGGGCCGGACCGCGCACCCACTTCGTGCACTACCCGCTGCGGCGTGGCGAGCTCTACAATCTGGTCGCTGTGTTCCATTCCGATCATTACGAGGAAGGCTGGGACGCGAAAGCCGACGCCGGCCTGCTGTGGGCGCACTTCAAGGGCCAGCGGCCCGAGGTGCTGCGCATGCTGGAGCGGATCGACACCTGGCGGATGTGGGTGCTGTGCGACCGCGAGCCGGTCAAGGACTGGTCCAAAGGCCGCGTCGCGCTGCTCGGCGATGCCGCGCACCCGATGCTGCAATACCTGGCGCAGGGCGCGGGGATGGCGACCGAGGACGCGGTCTGCCTGGCTGAGAAGATCGCGGAGCAACCCGAAGACCTGCCCGCGGCGCTCAGCGCCTACGTGCAGCAGCGCTATCTGCGGACCGCCCGCGTGCAGATCATGGCGCGCGTCTACGGCGATTTCTATCATGCCCGCGGACCCGCCGCGGAGTTGCGCAACCAGATGCTGAGCGGGCGCACGCCAGAAGATGCCTACGACGGCATGGCCTGGCTCTATAGCGGCGGGTGAGCGCTGTCCTTGAAAGGCCTGGTCCGTGACATCGATCCGCGCCGCCGTCTCGACTGACATCCGGCGCACCGAGGTGCGTGAATTCGCCTCGCCCGAGATTCCCGCCGACGGCGGGCTCCTGCATGTCGAGTTGTGCGGGGTCTGCGGCAGCGACTGGCCGTACTACCTGAAATATCCGCAAACGAAGGGCCCGCTCATCCTCGGGCACGAGGCCGTCGGCACGGTGGCAAAGCTCGGCAGCGTCGCCGCGCACCGCTTCGGCGTGAAGGAAGGCGATCGCGTCGCACTCGAAGAGTATCTGCCGTGCGGACACTGCGACTATTGCCGCAGCGGCGAATTTCGGCTCTGCGACGAGACCGACACGCTCAACAAGTCAGGCACCGTACGCTACGGCTCGACGCCGATCAGCCAGGCGCCGTCGCTGTGGGGCGGCTACAGCCAGCACCAGTACCTGCATCCGAACTCGGTGTTCCACCGGGTGCCGGACAATCTGCCGGCGACACTGGCGACGCTGGCGCTGCCGCTCGGCAATGGCGTCGAGTGGGCGTATCTGCAGGGCAAGGTCGGCGTCGGCGAAGCCATCGTCATCCAGGGACCGGGCCAGCAAGGGCTCGCCTGCGTCGTCGCCGCCAAGGAAGCCGGCGCGAACCCGATCATCGTCTCGGGGCTGGGCACGCCGACCGACCAGAAGCGATTGGCGCTGGCCAAGCGGCTCGGCGCCCATCACACCATCAACGTCGACGACCAAGACCTCATCAAGACCGTGTCGGACCTCACCGGCGGCGCGATGGCCGACGTCGTGATCGACTGCGCGTCCGGCGGACCGTGGACGGTCGTCTCCGCGATCCACCTCGCCCGCAAGGGCGGCCGCATCCTGATCGGCGGACGCAAGGGCGCGCCGGTGCCGCAGTTCGACGTCGACATCCTGTTCACGCGGTTCCTGTCGGTGAAGGGCATGCGCGGCCACAGCTATCAGGCGGTCGAACTCGGGCTGCAGATCATCGCCAGCCGCAAATATCCGCTCGAGGAGATGTGCACGCACACCTTCGCGCTCGGCGAGGTCGACGAAGCGCTGCGCACGGTCGGCGGCGAGGGCAAGCCCGACGCCATCCACTGCGCCGTCGATCCGTGGCGGTGAGGCGCTTCAGCTCGATTTGTGAACCGGTTCTCTCCTCCGCTCATGCCCGCGAATGCGGACATCCAGTTTGTTGATGCACTGGGTCCCCGCCTTCGCGGGGACGAGCGGAAGAGAGCAATCGCGCTCAGTTCGGCGGCAATCCCACGATCGCCCGCGGCTCGCCGGTCAGCTCGAGGATGTGCAGCCCGGTGTTGGAACGATCCGCGAGATAGATATAGCCGCGGTCGTCGGTCTCGGCGTTGTTGCTCTGGATCGTCGCGTTGCTGCAACGCTGCTTGCCGCCGATCTCGCCGCAGCGCTGCACCGTCGCCTTGCTGATCGGCGGGATGAAGTAGCCGACTTCCTTCGGCTGGTACGGATTGCGCACGTCGAGCACGCGCACCCCGGCATTGAAGAAGGTGATGAAAGTCAGCTTCTGATAGTAGGGCGCGCCCATGTCCTCATTCGAGGAATGCGCGCCGAACCGCCCTCCCCGGGTGCAGAAGTTGCCGCTCGCTTCCGGCACCGTCCAGTTCGACACCACCATCGGGGATTTCTCGATGGTCGTGTCCACGAACCACACCATCTGCCGGGCCTCGCCGCATTCCTCCCGGAAGGTCTCGTTGACGATCATCACGAACTCGCGGTCGCCCTTGTCGGCGTCCTTGGAGAACTCCTCGATCTTGATCCGGCCGAGCGGCATCGCGGTATGAGCGCCGACCAGCGGGGTCATCTCCATCAGCGCGATTTGCGGGTAGCGGAAATTGTCGGGCGTCGGCTCCTTCGGTCCCTTCAGCAGTTTCTCGCGGTCGAGAATCTGGAGCAGTCCGCCGCGGTTGGTGCCGTAGGCCAGGTAGATACGGTTGCCTTTCGCGCCGGTCGACACCAGGCCGTGCACGGTGACCGGCACTGCGCCGGTCGCGCCCGGCTCTTGTCCGGGCAGCCCGATGTCGCGGATCTTCACCGGCTTGGTCGGATCGCTGAGGTCGAAGACTTCGATGATGCGCGAGCGCCAACCCTTCGGCCGGGAGACCAGGTAGGCGATGCCGCCGGCTTCGCATTCCCAGTAGTTCTTGTGGGTGTCGGTCATCCCGAGATGCCGCCACACCACCTTCGGCTGAGCGGGATCGGTGACCTCCCAGATCTCATGGCCATCGCGGCCGAAGGCGCGCAACAGATAGACCTTGTTGGGATCGCCTTTGCCGAGCGTCTTGCCGTCGCACACCCGCGTCATCTGCGCCGCGCCGGCCTCGCCGTCGCCGACCGCGCCCGGAATATGGGCGAGGTATTTCGGCTGCTTGGGATCGGTCACGTCGAGGATCGACGTCCCGTTGAGTTCGTCCTGCCCGGTGAGCGGGTTACGCGGCGCCGGGTTCTCCTTGCTGCCGCCGTGGTGACCGACATAGGCGATGTAGCGCCCGCCCTGCTTGAAGATGGTCGGCTGATAGGCGGTGCGCGCCTGGAGATCGTTGTGACCAACGAGCCGCATGTTCAGCGCCTCGGGCGGATCGCCTATTTTGGGGGCTTCTTTCCGCGTCTGCGTCAGCGCCGGCATGGTCAACAAAGCAACGATGGCTCCGGCGGTTGCCGTGCCCAACAGGGCACGGCAGGAAAAGCCGCGTACGCGGTTCATGCTGATGTCTCCTTTGATTTCCTACCCGCGGGGATGCGGACGTTACTTCAGGCCGGCGGCGCTTCGCGCGTCGCCGGTCAATTCGAGAATGTGAATGCCGGTGTTGGCGCGGTCGACGACGTAGATGTAGCCGCGATCATCGGTCTCCACATTGTTGCTCTGGATCGCGACCTTGCAGCGGTCCTTACCGTCGACCTTGATGCAGCGCTGGGTCGTCGCCTCTGTGATCGACGGGATGAAATAGCCGATCTCCTTCGGCGCATACGGATCGCGGATGTCGACCGCACGCACCCCGGCATTGAACCAGGTAAAGAACGCGACCTTCTGGTGATAGACCGGCGCGGTGCTTTCCTGCGCGGAGTGCGAACCGAAGCGGCCGCCGCGCGAGCAGAAGTTTCCACTGGCCTCCGACACGTTGAAGTTTGACACCACCGTGGGCCGCGCCTCGACCGTGGCGTCGACAAAGAACGCCATCTGCCGCGTCTCACGTTCCTGGCATTCGTTCACCAGCGACTCGTTGACGATCATGATGATGTCGCGCGTGCCGCCCGCCAAATCCTTGGCGAACTCGGCGACTTTCATCTTGCCGAGCGGGATTGCCGTGTGGGCGCCGTTCAGCGGCATCTCGAGCTGGCCGATGACAGGCGCACGCAGGTTCTCCGGCGTCGGCTCCTTCGGGCCGGTCAAAAGCTTCTGCCGGTCGACGATCTGGACCACGCCGCCGCGGTTGGTGCCGTAGGCGAAAATGACGCGGTTCTCCTTCACTCCGAGCGAGATCATCCCATGCAGCTCGGTCGGGACCGTACCGGTCGCTCCCGGCTGCTGGCCGACCAGGCCGAAGTCGCGGATCTTCACCGGCTTCGACGGATCGCTGAGGTCGTAGATCTCCGTCATGCGGCGCGTGCGCCATTCCTTCAGGCCCGAAACCAGGTAGGCAATGCCGGTGTCGCACTCCCACCAGTTCTTGTGGGTGTTCACGAGATTGGACGAGATGACGACGATCCGCTTCGGCGCAGCCGGATCGCTGACGTTCCAAACCTCATGGGCGTTGTTGCCGAACACGCGCAGCATATAGACCGCGCTGGGGTCGCCCTTCGGCAAGGTCTTGCCGTCGCAGACGCGCACCATCTGCGCGCCGCCTTGCTCGCCCATGCCCTCCTCACCCGGAATATGGGAGAGATATTTCGGCTGCTTCGGGTCCGTCACGTCCAGGACCGACGTGCCGTTGAACTCAGCCTGACCGGTGATGGGATTGACCGGCTTCGGAATGCCGGAGGTGCCGCCATGATGACCGACAAAAGCGACGTAGCGGTCGCCATAGCGATGGATCACGGGTTGGTAAGCGCTGCGGGCCTGCAAGTCGTTGTAGCCGACGAGCCGCATGTTCTTGGCTTCGGGCGGCGCACCGACCTGTTGTTGCGTTTGTGAGCTTGCGGGCATCGCTGCCAGCGCCGTCAATCCGATGACCGCGCCAGCACTCAGCAATGCATTGCGGGACGAAAGAGCGGACGATTGTCGCTTCATAGCCGTCGCCTCCCTGAATTCTTTGTTTTTTGTAGCCGTCGCCTGCGGGCGGGCTAGCGTTGGGACACTAGCCGCAGCGCAAGACTTTCACGTAACGGAAATTCCGTAAAGGCGGGCGGAGCGACCCGCCCCCGAATTTGCGGGGGCGGGTATGCCGTTGCGGTCAAGCGAGCACGGCTTTGACCCGCGCCGGATCGAACGGCAATTCCCGCAGACGCCGCCCGGTCGCCGCCGCGAAAGCGTTGGCGATCGCCGCCGCCGTCGGGCCCTGCGACGCTTCGCCGGCGCCGAGCGCAGGGTCATTCGGCCGGTTCAAAAGTACGGTTTCGATCTTGGGCACGTCGGGCATCCGCATGATGGGATAGGTCGCCCAATCACGGGATTTGATGCCGTCGCGATCAAAACGGACATGCTCATACAGCGACCAGCTCGCTGACTGGATGATGCCGCCCTCGATCTGGTTGATCAGCCCGTCGGGATTGATGATCAAGCCGGCATCAACGGCGTTCCAGATCCGCGGTACTCTGATCCTGCCGCTGTCGCGGTCGACTTCGACTTCCGCAACGACCGCGTTGTAGGTCGCGATCGTCTTGTAGCGGGCATAGGCGATGCCGAGACCGCGAACGCCGTTGCCTTTCTCGCCGGGTTTCCAGTTCGCCGCCTTGGCGGCGGCTTCGATCACCGCCCGCTCGCGCGGATCCTTGGAGTGCGCCAGCCGGAACGCGACCGGATCGACTCCGGCGGCCGCCGCCAGCTCGTCCATGAAGGACTCGACCGCGAACACATTGGCATAGCCGCCCAGGGTCCGCAGCGCGGAGGTGCGCAGCGGGCTGTCCTTGATGAGGTGATGGGTGATCTTCTGCCGCGGCAGATCGTAGGTCGGGATCGCGTTGCGATCGCCGGCAAAGTTCGGCGCGCCCGCCTGCCGCGCCGGGCCCGGCGGCTTCGGATCGGCGAGATACCAGCTCGAGAGCAGATTGATCCCGTCGGGATCGCCCGGCCGCATGTTGTGGCTCTGGCTCCAGACATCGTACGACCAGTCCACGATCCGGCCGTCCGCCACCGCGCCCCTCGCCTCCATGACCATGGCGGGACCGTAAGGCTCCCACATGAACTCCTCGGCCCGCATCCATTGCACGCGGACCGGGCGTCCATTGGTCGCCCGCGCCAGCAGCGCGGCGTCGAGCGCAACGTCGTCGGCGCCGTTGTGGCCGTAGCAGCCAGCGCCCTCCATATGGATGCAACGGATCGACGGCGGCTTCATGCCGAGCGCCTGCGCCATCGTTCCACGCAGCGGATAGACGCCCTGACTGTGCGTCCAGACGGTCAGCTGCCCGTCGCGCAACTGTGCCACGGCGCAGGATGGCCCCAGCGACGCGTGCGCCTGAAACGGCCGGCGATAGGTCGCTTCGACCACCTTCGCCCCGGACGCCAACAGCGGCGCGTCCTTGTTGCTGATGACGGTATCCTGCGTGGGCATCGTCTTCAGGTGTTCATAGAGCCGCGCGGGGTCGGGCAGTTGCGGCCCGGCCTTCCATTTGGCGGAGGCAGACAGCGCCTCGACCGCCTTGATCGCCTGCTCCTCGCGCTCGGCGGCGACGCCGACGAAGCTACCGTCGCGGACTACCGCGACGACGCCCGGCATCGCGCGTATCTTGGCTTCGTCGAAGGCTTCAAGCCGCGCGCCGTATTGCGGTGGGCGCGCAATGCGACCGTGCACCATGCCCGGCAACCGCAGGTCCTGCACGAAGGCGGCGCCGCCGGTGACCTTGGCCGGCAGATCGACCCGCGGCGACGACTGTCCGACCAGTCGATGCTGCGCCGACGGTTTCGGTGCGACCTTGCCGGTCGCCTCACGCTTGAGGTCGGCCTCCTTGGCGAGTTCGCCATAACTCACTTTGCGGCCGTCGGCCGCGGTGATGACGCCGTCGGCCACTTTCAGGCTGTCCGCCGGGACGCTGAACTTCTGGGCCGCCAGATCGAGCAGGATCGCGCGCACCTCCGCGCCGGCGTGCCGCAAGGCGGTGCCGCTATTTTCGATGGACTGGCTGCCGGCGGTCTGGCCTTCGTTCGGCGTTCGGCCGGTATCGCCGGAAATAATCCTGACCCGTGCCAGCGGCAGATCGAGCTCCTCGGCTGCCACCTGGGCCAGAGCGGTGAGAATGCCCTGCCCCAGCTCCACCTTGCCGGTGAAAATAGTGGCGGTGCCGTCGGCATTGATCGCCAGCCAGGCACTTAGCATGCGGTTGGTTTGCAGACTGCCCGGAAGACGCGGCGGCTGTTGCGTCAAAGCCAGCGGCGACAGGCTGAAGGCCAGTACGATACCGCCGAGTCCAGCGGTGAAATCGCGGCGCGTCAGACGGGGAGCATTCATCATCAGATCCTCCCGTTCGACTGGGACGCGCGCAGGACCGCGCGCACGATGCGGTTATGGCTGCCGCATCGGCAGAGGTTGGCAGCGAGTCCGTCGCGAACCTGCGCTTCGGTGGGTCGCGGGTTGCTGTCCAGGAATGCTTTCGCGGCCATGATCATGCCGTTGGTGCAGTAGCCGCATTGCGCGGCCTGCTCGTCGATAAACGCCTGCTGCAGCGGGTGCAGCTTGGCCAGCGTCCCGAGGCCCTCGAGCGTGGTCACCTCCGACTGCCCGACGCTGCTCAACAGCGTGACGCAAGAACGCGTCGGCACGCCGTCGATCAGGACAGTACAGGCGCCGCATTGCGACAAGCCGCAGCCGAACTTTGCCGCATTGAGCTCGAAATCGTTGCGCAGGACGTAGAGCAATGGCGCGTCAGGCTCGGCGTTGACCGCGCGTGTGGCGCCGTTGACCTTCACATTGATGGCCATGGTCGCGTTTCCTCCGGTCGTCGATTAGCGACGTTTTTGTTCTATTTGGACGGATTCTATTGTGCGTCGCCGCCGTGGCCGCGTCGAGGGCCTTGTTGGCCGTTCCTAGCGCGGCGGCAAATCGCCCCGTGCCCATTGTTCCGCGGTTTCGGCTCGGAACGCGGCAAAGCGCTGCTCGGCGATCGCCGCCCGCATGCCGTCCGTCAATTGCTGGTAATAGGCGAGATTGATCGCCGACAGCAGAACCGCGCCCAGCGTCTCGTTGCTCTTCACCAGGTGGTGCAGGTAGGCGCGCGAATAGTCGCGCGCGGCCGGAAACGGATTCTCCTCGTCGAGCGGACGCGGATCTTCGGCGTGGCGGGCATTCTTCAGATTGATCGCGCCGAACCGGGTGAACGCCACGCCATGCCGGCCGTTGCGGGTCGGCATCACGCAGTCGAACATGTCGATGCCACGCGCCACCGCTTCGAGGATGTCCTCAGGTGTTCCGACGCCCATCAGGTAGCGCGGCCGGTCGACCGGCAGCGCCGGCGCGGTCGCGTCGATTGTCGCGCGCATGACTTCCGCCGGTTCACCGACCGCCAGGCCGCCAATGGCGTAGCCCTCGAAGCCGATATCGATCAGGCCGCGGGCGCTGGCAACGCGCAAGTCAGGGTCGTCGCCGCCCTGCACGATACCGAACAATGCCCGGCCGTTCGGGCCGCTCGCCTCGAATGCACGACGCGAACGCTCGGCCCAGCGCAACGACAATTGCATCGCGCGTTCGAGTTCTTCGCGCGGCGCCGGCAGCTTGACACATTCATCGAGTTGCATCGCAATGTCAGAACCAAGCAAGGTTTGAATCTCGACGGCGCGCTCCGGCGACAATTCGTAGGTCGCACCGTCAAGATGCGAGCGGAAGATCACGCAACGTTCCTCGACCTTGCGCAGGCCAGCGAGCGACATGACCTGAAAACCGCCGGAGTCGGTCAGGATGGCGTGCGGCCAGCGCATGAAGCGATGCAGGCCACCGAGCACCGCGACGCGCTCGGCGCCCGGCCGCAGCATCAGGTGGTAGGTATTGCCGAGCAGGATGTCGGCGCCGGTGGCGCGCACCGTCTCCGGCTCAAGGCCCTTGACGGTGGCCTGGGTGCCGACCGGCATGAACGCCGGCGTGCGCACCGCGCCGTGCGGCGTGGTGAACTCGCCGCAGCGCGCCGCGCCGTCGCTCGCAATCAATCGAAAGGAAAACGCCATCAAACGAAGGCACTAGACCATTTGGGTGATCGAGACCACCTTCATCTGAGTCTCGTATTGGTCGCTGCGCCAGCCAATCTGAAAGTCCTGTCCGACCGGCGCCGTGAGGACGTCGAACTGATACACGCGATCCTCACCGCTATAGCCAGTGCCGAAATCGCACTGGCCGCTTTCATTCATCACGAACGGGCACATACTTCCTTCGTTGAGGTCCTCCCAGACCCCGAAATATGTGATGCCGGTCCTCACTTTGTTTCCCTCAAACACCAGGTCGATCGTGACCTGCTGGTGAGCGGCCTGCGTATCCTGAAGAACGATACGGCCGAGACGCAACTGCTGATCCATGTTTGCCCCCTATTCTGGATTCCTGAACATAAGACACGCGTCGCCGTAGGAATAGAACCGATAGCCGGTAGCGATGGCGTGTGCATAAGCCCGCTGCATCCGATCAAGCCCACAGAATGCCGACACCAGCATGAACAGGGTCGAGCGCGGCAGGTGGAAATTGGTCATCATCACGTCCACCGCGCGAAAGCGATAGCCGGGGGTGATGAACAGCGCCGTCTCGCCTGAGAACGGATGGACGATACCGGAGTCATCCGTGGCGCTTTCCAAAAGTCGCAGCGACGTCGAGCCAACGGCGAGAACGCGGCCGCCGGCGCGCCGGGCTGTGTTGATGGCATCGGCGATCTCGGCGCTGACCGTGCCCGCTTCCGGGTGCATCTTGTGTTCCGAGGTATCATCGGCCTTGACCGGCAGGAATGTGCCGGCGCCGACATGCAGCGTGACCTTGTGGATGGCAATGCCGCGGCCGGCGAGCTTGCTGGCGAGGTCGGTGGTGAAATGCAGCCCCGCGGTCGGCGCGGCGACCGAGCCTTCGTCGAGCGCAAACATCGTCTGGTAGTCGGCATGGTCACGCGCGTCGGGCGGACGCCTTGCGGCGATGTAAGGCGGGAGCGGCATCTCGCCCCGCTCCTCAATCGCCTGGTCGAGCACCGGGCCGTGGAAGGCGAATGCCAGCGTCACCTCGCCGCCGTCGCCCTTGGCCTCGACGGTGGCGTCGAGCTGGCCGAGGAAGCACACCTTGCCCTCATCGCCGAACCGCACGATGTCGCCGGGCGCAAGCCGTTTCGCCGGCTTCACGAAGGCGCGCCAGCGCGACCCGTCGAGACGGCGATGCAGGGTCGCCTCGATGGCGGGCTCGACCTCTCCGCGTCCGATGCGCCGGCCCTTCAGGCGCGCGGGGACGACCTTGGTGTCATTGACGACGACGACGTCCCCCGCGCGCAGCAGGTCCGGCAGATCACCGACGCGGCGATCGTCAAGTTCCCGCTCCGCACCCGGTCGGACGACGAGCAGACGCGCCGCATCGCGCGGCGCGATCGGGCGCAACGCAATGCGGTCTTGCGGAAGGTCGAAGTCGAACAAATCGGTGCGCATCAACGACCGTCATTGCCCACAACCATGGGCAATGACAAGCCTTTGCAGCGGTCGGTTGCCGGTGGTCGGCGCCCTACAGCCTGGGCGGATACAAGTCCTGCCCGGAGGTCCAGGCCGGTTGAACTTCGCCGGTCTCGCCCGTCAGCAATACCTGGGTTGCTTCACCCTGGTCGCCGAGTGCTTTCGCGGCATCAACCGCGAACAGCAGCGCCTCGCGCTCGCTTTTGTAAGGACCGTAGTCGGAACCATCGAACCGGATGAACCAGACGTCTTGCTGGCGCTCGATCCAGTACAGCTTGCGCGGAACGACAGATTGGACCGAAGCCTGGTCCAGCAACTGGGGCCGTGCCATGAAAGTCCCCGTGTTTTTGTTTGTGGTGTTCGTCGGCGAGAAACGCGCGCGAGTGAAATCAGTTCCGGAAAACACCGGATTAAATCGCCAGATAAAATCCTTCTAAAACGAGACGTTAAAGTCGCCGCATAAGCCGCGTTGTCGCCGCGCTCGTGTCAAACCATCGTCGCACGTCGCCGGTACTACCCGCCCATGAGCGCGGCGAATCGGGAGAGTTCCATGGGCGCGGTGATGATCAAATGTCCGGACACCGGGCATGACATCCCAACCGGGATGATGGCGGACCGTTTGAGCTTCAGCTCAACGCCGGTGTTCTTCGCGCGCGTGCTTTGCCCGATTTGCAATACGCAGCACGAATGGTTCGCGCGTGAAGCCTGGGTCTGCGAGGCAGAGCCGCCGAGACCCAGGCCCTTGTCGTAGTGGCACTGTCGTAGTGCCGCTGTCGTAGTACCGACAATACGGACGGGACGGTTAGGCGCTCATCTTCGCCGACACGATCTTGTCGGGATTCTGCACCGGCTCGCCGCGCTTGATCTTGTCGACGTTCTCCATGCCTTCGGTGACCTCGCCCCAGACGGTGTATTGGCCGTTGAGGAACGATGCGTCGTCGAAGCAGATGAAGAATTGGCTGTCGCCGGAATTCGGATCCTGCGCGCGTGCCATCGAGACCGTGCCGCGCTTGTGCGGCTGCTTGTTGAATTCAGCCTTGAGCTTCTTGCCGGAGCCGCCGGTGCCGGTGCCGTGCGGGCAGCCGGTCTGCGCCATGAAGCCTTCGATCACGCGATGGAACACGATGCCGTCGTAGAAGCCTTCTTTCACCAGTTCCTTGATCCGCGCCACATGGCCCGGCGCGAGGTCGGGCCGCATCGCGATCACCACCTTGCCCTGGGTGGTCTCCAAAATCATCGTGTCTTCGGGTTTAGCCATTGTCGTGTTCCTTTTGAAATTGTCGTTCGGCGATCAATCAATCACTTGGTGATCGTCGCTTTCTTCACGAAGTCGAGCCGCGGGAAGTCCTTGGCCAGATAGGCATTGCCCTCCGACTGCACACGTCCCTGGTCCGGCCCCTTGCCGCGCGGCGCGCCTTCGCCGTAGCCGTTGTAGAGCTTGTCCACCACGTCCATGCCGGTCGACACCTGACCGAACGGGGAGAAGTTCTGTCGGTCGAGCGAGCTGTTGTCGCCGTAGTTGATGAACAGCTGGCTGGTACGCGTATTCGGTCCCGCCATCGCGTAGGTGATGAAGCCGCGCCGGTTGCTCTGACGGACCGGATCGTCCTGGATCCGCGCATCGCGCCACGCCGCCGAGATCTTCGGATCGCCGTTGATGCCGAACTGCGCCATGAAGCCCTCGAGCACGCGGAAGAACCGTACCCCGTCATAGAAGCCGTTCTTCACCAGATTGTAGAAACGATCGGCGCCGTTCGGCGCCCACTCGCGCGTGACGTCGACCACGAACGCGCCCTTGCTGGTCTCGAACCGCGCCTTGAAAGTCGCCGGCGCGGTTTCGCGCAGCGCCGATGGATTGGCGAGATTACCGGTCTGGCCGAACGCCGGCAGCGTCGCCAAGGCGAGCAGCATGGCAGGAGCGAGCATCATGCGTGTGAGCTTGGGAGTCATGGTCATCCTTGTTGGGTCAATTTGGATGTCGAGCGACGCGCTCGGGCTCAACCGGACTTGCCGGCAAATTTCGTTTTCAGCCGGGCGACGATCGCCGGCGGGACAAAGGACGACACGTCGCCGCCCATGGCGGCAATCTGTCGGACCAGTGTGGCAGTGATCGGGCGGACCGCGGCCGAGGCCGGCAGGAAGACGGTCTGGACATCGGGCGCCATCGCGCCGTTCATGCCCGCCATTTCCATCTCGTAGTCGAAATCGGTCCCGCTGCGCAGCCCGCGGATCAGGATGCCCGCGCCCTCGCGGCGCGCCGTCGCCACCACCAGGTCCGAAAACGTGATGCAGCGCAGTTCGCAGCCGACTTTGCGGGCGAGCGGAGCACAGGTCTCGTTCAGCATCGCCAAACGCTCGTCGGCGCTGAACAACGGTGTTTTGCCGGGATGCGTGCCGATCGCCAAAACCAGCCGCTCCGCAAGCCGGGCCGCCTGCGCAACGATATCGAGATGTCCGTTCGTCACCGGATCGAAGGAGCCGGGGAAAAGGGCGGTGCGCGGCATTCAGGCGGTCTACCCCGCAGAATCAGGAACCGCAAGGGTGCTCCCGGCGTTTACGGGGCATCAACTCCCACGCGCCAAGGCGTCGCGGCGGGGTTCCCTTTCGCCAGGAATGAGCACGCATGCGTCGCTTCGACGAGGTCGCACTGTTTTGGAACGACGCGCGCGCGCGATTACCGCAAGGCGCCTGGTCATGGCCGCTGATCGCCGCCACCGCGGGGGCGATGTTCACGGCAATCACGAGTTCGTCAGTCGTCCCGGTCGAAGCCGGGTCTGACGCCGCGATGACGACGGTGGCCTCGCATGACGCCTGCCAGGGTCAGACTTGGCCATATCTCAGCGATGGATGCCTGCGACGCGACCGGCCAGCCGCCGCCAACCCGCCGAAGCCGCAGGCTACCCCTGAGAAGCCGCAAGTCCGGGTCCTCAACTACGGACCGGAGATGGCCGCCGCGGCCGTCGGCGCCACCCCCTGGGCACCCAAACACGGCCCGTCATTCGGCTCGCCGGCCCCCCAGAAACGAGGGGCCAAACGGCAGGCATCCCAAAATCTCGACGACTCCCGCGCCGTGACCGTGCGGTCCGGCCGCAACGGCCGGAATGCGCGGGTCAGGGTCTATGTGGTTCCGGGCGACAGTGCCTACCGGGCGTACGGCTATGCCCCCCGCTAGCGACGAAATTCCTTACCGCTTCGTGAACCTTTCTTCAGCTTGCGACCACAAACAGACAAGAGGGCCGTGGATGGCCTCAAGAATTGGCGCAGACAGGGGTTCTAACATGTTCATCTACAAGGCACTTTCGGCTGTTGCTGCGGCCGCTTTCGGCGCCGCGGTGGTGCTCGCCATTCCCGGCTTCAGCCCCGAGGTCGAGGCCGGTACGCCTCCCCCGGTGGTCAAGACCGACCGCATCGACATCTTCCTTCCCACCGCGCCGACCTGTGCCGAGCAGGCGTGGCCTTATCTCGCGGCCAATTGCCTGCGCAGCGACCGGCCCGCCCAGCCCCGGAGCGTCCGGATCGTGACCACCGACCGGACCCGCTAATCCTCCAATTCCACGTTTCCCCTGTTCAATGGCCGGGCTTGCCCGGCCATTCGCGTTTTGGTGCGTCGCTGCATCCGGCGCGAGCAGGCCTCGCCCATGCTATCTTTGCCCGGCGCAGACTTTCGAACCGTCCGGGGCCGGGATGATCCGACGTAGCGTGGTGAGCTTGATCATAGCGATGGCGATGCCGGCCATCGCGCTGGGGCTCGCGCAGCGTGCCGCTGCCCAGACGCCGCCGAGCGAACGCGATCTCAAGATCTATGCCGGCCTCCACGCCGCTGCCGCCAGCGGCGACGTCGCGGAGATCGAACGCCTGGTCGCCGCCGGCGAGCGGATCAACATCCAGGATTCAAACAGCCGGACGCCGCTGCTCGTTGCGGCTTACCGCAAGCATCACGCGGCGGCGCGGGCGCTGCTCCGTCTCGGCGCGAACCCGAATGCGCTCGACGCCCAGCGCTACGACATCGTGACCATCGCCGCCGTGCACAACGATATCGAGATGCTGACGCTCGCGCTCGAAGGCGGCGCCAGCGCCCGCAACATCACGACACCGTATGACGGCACGGCCCTGAGCGCCGCCGCGCATCGCGGGCATGTTGAGGCCGTGCGCCTGCTGATCGCCCACAACGCGCCGCTCGATCACGTCAATGCACGCGGCTGGACCGCGCTGCACGAGGCCGTCGTCCTCGGCAATGGCGGGACGAGCCACGTTGCGACCGTTGAAGCGCTGGTGAAGGCCGGCGCCGACACCGACATCAAGGACCGGCAAGGAGCGACCGCCCTCACCTACGCCAAGCAACGCGGCTATCACGACATGATCAAGATCCTGGCGCCGGCCACCGGCCGGCGCACCTGAAGGACGAAGGGAGCATGCTGTGATCCGCATCGTCTCGTGCATCGTCTTGTGCTTGGCCTCGCTCGCCGGATTGCTCACGGCGTTCGCCACGCCGGCGGCGGCACAAGAGCGCTTCCCGACCAAGCAAGTCCGGATCATCGTGCCGTTTCCCGCCGGCGGACCGATCGACGTGATGGCGCGCCTGGTCGCGCAGAAGCTCACGCCGACGCTCGGCCAGGTCATTATCGAGAACCGTCCGGGCGGCGGCAGCACCGTCGGCCTGAAAGCGGCCGTGACCGCCGAGCCGGACGGCCACACCTTGATGTTTGGCGGCCTGATGACGCTCAGCGTCCTCCCAAGCCTATCGAAGGCACTCGATATCGATCCAGCGAACGGATTTGCGCCGGTGATCGCCGTCTCCGGCACGCCGTTCGTTCTGATCGTGCCGCCGCGGGTATCGGCGCGGACGGTGCAGCAATTGATCGCCTACGCCCGCGAAAACCCCGGCAAGGTCAATTTCGGCGCTCCCGCCGGCGCCACGCCGATCATGGTCGGCGAGTTGTTCAAGCTGCGGACCGGTATCAACATCACCACCGTTCCCTATCGTGGCGCGGCCACGGTGATGACCGACATGCTGTCAGGCCAGATCGACATGTCGTTCGAGCCGACGTCGATCACCCTCGCCCATGTGAACGACGGCAAGGTCCGCCCGCTCGCTATCACCAGCGCAACCCGCAACTCCGAAATGCCGGAGGTGCCGACCATGCTCGAGAGCGGCGTTCCGGACATGGTCGCGGTGTCATGGACCGGATTGATCGCCCCGCCGCGTACGCCGCCGGCGATCGTCGCGCGGCTGAACCAGGAGGTGAATACCGCGCTCAAATCCGAAGACATGATCGCGGCGCTGCGCAAGCTCGGTTCCAGCCCGCTCGGCGGAACGCCGCAGGATTTCCGCAAGCTGCTGATCGATGAAACGCCGAAGTGGCTCGCGGTGATGAAATCGAGCGGCATGAAGATCGATTGAGCTTGGCATGAGAGCACAGATCTGGTTCTGCAAGCTTGCTGCTTTCGGCGCGGCGCTGTTCGCCACCGCAGGTGTGCAAGCGCAGCCCTATCCCAACAAGCCGATCAAGATCGTCATTCCGCTCACCGCCGGCTCGCCGGTCGACGTCACCGGACGGCTGGTCGGCAATCATCTGTCGACGGCGCTGCGTCAGCCGGTGATCATCGAGAACCGTCCGGGCGCCGGCGCGACCATCGGTGCCAAGGCGGTCGCGTCGGCTGAGCCCGACGGCTACACCCTGCTGCACACCGCAGCCAACCACGTTATTGCGCCCGCGGCGTTCAAGAACCTGAGCTATGACCCGATCAAGGACTTTGCGCCGATCGGCGCGACCGCCACGAGTCCGTTCGTCATGGTGGTATCGCCCACGCTGCCGGTGCGCACGGTCGCAGAGTTGATTGCCTATTCGAAAGCCAACCCGGGCAAGCTGAATTGGGGCTTCGGCCTGGGCACGTCGCCGCACCTGATCGGCGAATTGTTCAAGCACCTCACCAAGGCCGACATCGCCTCGATCCCCTACAAGGGCGGCGCCAATGCGGTGACCGATATCCTGGCCGGACAGATCCACATGAATATCGGCACCACGGCAACGCTCGTTCCGCTGGTCAAGTCCGGTAAGCTCAGGGCGATCGCTGTCATTGGCGAGGACCGCTATGCCGATCTTCCCGACATTCCGACCATGGCCGAAAGCGCCGTACCGCTGCACTTCGGATACTGGAGCGGACTTCTGGCTCCCGCCGCCACACCGCCTGACATCGTGCAGAAGCTGAACAGCACCTTGAACGCGGTGCTCGCAAGCTCCGAGCTGAAAGCCAGCATGGCCAGCCTCGGCATGCTCCCCAAGATCGGGACGCCGCAACAATTTCTCACGTTTCTCGAAGCCGAACGCCGCGATTGGCTCGAAGCCGTCGGGCTGACCGGCGTGAAAATCGACTAGTGCGCGGCTCGTCGATTTTGAAGTTCCTCGTGGGATTCAATTGCTGTAGGAACTTCAAACCTCGGCACTGGCATCGAAGTTCAACAGCAAGGACCAACCCCGCCATGACGCGCGTGCGCAGCGTTCTCGCCGTTGGATTGGCGATCGGTTTGATGGCCGGCGCGGCCAACGCGCAGACCTATCCCGACCGTCTGGTGCGGATCGTCGTGCCGCAGGGAGCGGGCGGGCCGACCGACCTGCTCGCGCGTGTCGCCGCCCAGCGGCTGCAAGCCGTCTATCATCAGAACTTCATCATCGAGAACCGCGGTGGCGCTGGCGGTGTCATCGCGGCGAAAGCCACCGGCAGCGCCGAACCCGACGGCTACACGCTGTTCATGGGCAACACCAGCGTGCTGGTGCTGATCCCGACCTTGTCGCGGAGCGCGGGCTACGATCCCGCCAAGCTGTTCACGCCGGTGGCTCGGCTCGCGGAATCCTATCAGGTGCTGGTCGTGCACCCGTCGCTGCCGGTCAAGACCGTCACCGATCTCGTCGCCTATGCGAAGACCAATCCCGGCAAGCTGAACTACGCATCCGCGGGGATCGGCAATACGATCCATCTCGCGGGCGAACTGTTCAACGCCTCCGCCGGCACCAACATCGTGCACGTGCCCTACAACTCCGGCGCGGAAGCGACGACGGCGGTGCTCGGCGGCCAGGTCCAGATGACGTTCGTCAACATCACTGGATTGCCGCCGCTGATCGCTGACGGGAAGCTGCGCGCGCTCGCGGTGACCAGCCCCCAGCGCCTGGCTTTGCTTCCCGATATCCCGACCATGATCGAGAGCGGCTACCCCGACTTCCTGGTGCGCACGTTCTTCGGGTTGGTGGCGCCGAATGGGACGCCGGCACCGATCGTCGACAAGCTCAACGCCACCATCAATGCCGAGATGACCTCAAACGAGATCCGGACCACGCTCGGCAGACTGGGTGCCGACGCCGGCACGGGCACCCCGGCCGACTTCGCGGCGTTCATCGCCGCCGAACGGCGCCGGTGGTCGGCGGTCGCCAAGACCGCCAATATCAGCATCGATTGACGCGCGGGCCTTATGTGAGCGCCGCAACGCCGGCCTGGGCGACGATGTCGTCCTGGTGACCGGCGCCGCCGCTGACACCGATCGCGCCGATCAATTTGCCGTCGACCACCAGCGGCAGACCGCCGGGCGCTGCGCATAGATCCGGGAAGGTCAGGAACATGAGATGGCCGTTGCCGAGCGCCTCGTTGAACAGCTTGGTCGACCGGCGGTAGATCGCGGCGGTCTTCGCCTTGACAGGGGCGAGTTCGATCGACGCGTACTGCACGTTGTCCATCTTCAGGAAATAAACCAGCGCGCCGGTCGGCTCGACAATCGCGATCGCCATCGGCCAGCCGTTCCTCTGCGCCTCGGCCTCCGCCGCCGCGGCGATGCGCTTGGCCAGATCGAGCGGGATGGGCGCGCCATGCGGGATCGGCGGCGGCGGCGCGGGCGGCGGAACGGACGGCTTGTCGGGGGACATGGTGATGCTTCCGGGATGTGGCTGCGTTGACGATGGCTGATGCGGGCGATCCGATCGTTCGGGATCAATGCACAGGCCAATGCCCTGCGCAATCCGCGATGGAGCGCGCGACGGTCCTCAGCGCGGCACGATCGGCAGGATCAGCCGCGACGGCGCTTCGCTTCCCAGAAACAACGTCTGCATCGCAACGATGGGATTTGTCTCCCGCGCAATATCGCCGCCGGTATTGGGATTGCGATCGAACCGCGGAAAATTGCTGCTTGATATCTCGACCCGCAGGCGATGTCCTGCGCGAAACAGCATGCTGGTCGGAGCCAGTTCGATCGTGATCTCGATAGCGGACGTCGCGCCCGCCGGGTAGCTGCGCCGCAAGATGCCGTCGGTGACGTTGTAGGCTTTGCCGTCCGGATGCACGTCAACCAGCTTGACGGTGAAGTCGGTGTTGCGCGCGGTCGTACCGACGTGAAGCACAGCGGACACCGGCCCGGTCACCTCAAGATCGGCGGTCAGCGGGTCTCCCGTGAACAGCAGAACGTCCGGACGCGCCTCTACGTCGTTCTGCAGCTGGATTCCCGCACGCCATCCGAGCATGGCGCCGCCCTTGGTCGGCGCCGGATCGTTGGGATCGTAGCGATACGTCAGCGGCGGCTCGGACTGTCGGGGCTGCTCCGACATCAACCGGCCGGCCTTGCCGTCCGACGCGCCGCTGCCGGAACCGGCGAAGTACAGTGCTGTGGGCCTGGCGCGCGAGAGCGGCCACGCCTGCTCGGCGCGCCAGACATTCTCTCCCATGACGTAGATCTGGACCGGCGCGGCCAGCGACGCGGCGGGCGGGCCGTCCAGCAGGTGATGATCGAACCAGGGAATGCTCGGCGCTACCGTCATCGCGCGATAGTCGCCGGGGGTCGTGCCGTCAGGAAACCGGATCGTATCGGCATGGGTCCACGGACCGACGATGAGCCGGCTGCCGGCGGCCACATTCGGCGCGGCGTCCCGGCGAATGGTGACGAAATCATTCAACTGCGTCGGCAGGAACGGGTCCAGCCAGCCGGCCATCAGCAGCACAGGCGCGGCGACCTTGCTCGCACGATCGTTGCCGTCGATCTGCCGCCAGTAGTCGTCCTCCGGTGCCTGCGTGAGCCAATGGTCGAAGAACGGAACATTCTCCGCGCCGCGATCGTCCGCTTCGATCAGGGGCCAGCCGTTGACGCCGCGATCGATCATCGCGACGGTCGGCACGATGTCGACCGGACCGCGGCTGTAGAGCGCCCAGTAGAGCGCCGACTCGAGCGCGAACGCGCCGCCCTGATGAAACATTCCGCCGAACTGCGAGCTGGCGATCTGAATGTTGAGCGTGCGCAATTCGCGCCGATCCGAAATGGCCCATTGCGTGTAGCCGTAGGCTGACGCGCCCCAGGTCCCAAGGCGGCCGTCGAACCACGGCTGGCGCGCCAGCCATTCCAACGTGACAATTCCGTCCTCGCGTTCGTGGCGCAGCGGGTAGTACGTCCCCTCGGACTTGTAACGGCCGCGCGTCCCTTGAACGACGGCGTTGTAGCCGCGGGCCGCCCAGAAATGCGCAAGCGCGCCGGCGCCAAGTTCGTTCTTCAGACCGCGGCTGAACGGAATCCGGACCAGGATCGTCGGAGCACGTTCGAGCGCGCACGGCCGATGAATGTCGGCCCGCAGCACGACCCCGTCCGACGTGGTCATGGCCACGCCCTCCTGGACGCAAACACTGTATTCGGCTGGCCTGACCTCCCCGTGGGGAAGAAACAGCCGGCCGGCCAACTCGTAGCGGGCGGCATACAGCCACCCAAGAACCCCGATCACCGCAATCAGGCCGAACAGCAGCCACTTCCGCACGAGACCCTGCTCCAGTTTGCCGGCCGCACATGACCGGCCGACACATGGACTCGAGTTAAGTTGACAACCTAGCATCAACATTTGATGTGTAGTGCTGGGCGCGCACTCGCGGGACACACGAACGCTCACCAACCCTGACCCTGGGGTTGGTGACTTTCAGGGACCGGCCTTGGCAGCGCGCGGAAAGATCACCAACGACGGCGTGGCCGATGCGACGGCGCCAGGCAGGGACCGCCCTGCCGGGTCGATCAAATCCATGGCCCGTTGGCTGGTTTACCCGGCCCTTGTCGGCGGCTCGCTGCTGTTGCTGTGGGCGGCGCTCTATCTCGGCGCATCGTTGGCATGGGCGCCGTACGCGGTCATCGCGATCACCGGCCCGCTCGTGATCCTGGCCGAGCGCAAGCTGCCGTATCGCCCGGAGTGGCACGCGTCCTGGTCCGATCTCGTGGACGACGGCCTCTACCTGTCCGTCGTCCAGGTCGTGCTGCCGCTCGCTTTGGCCTGGACGGTCGTCTGGGTCGTGAGCGCAAAGGCCGCCGGTGACGTCGTGCTGGTGGACATCTGGCCATCCTACCTGCCGATCTGGGCACAGCTCGTCCTCAAGATCATGATCGGTGACTTCCTGCGCTATTGGCTGCATCGCGCCGCGCACACCTGGACGCCGCTCTGGCGCCTGCATGCCGTTCACCATCAACCGGAGAAGCTCTACACCACCAACGTGTTCCGGTTTCATCCGGCTGAGAAGGCGCTGCAGTTCATGCTCGATACGCTGCCGTTCATGCTGGTCGGAATCGGCACCGAAGTGCTCGCGTATTACTTCGTGTTCTATTCGATGAGCGGCTTGTTCCAGCACTCCAATTGCGATGTGCGGCTTGGCTGGTTCAACTACGTGATCAGCGGTCCGGAGGTCCATCGCTGGCACCATTCGGTCAAGGTCGCGGAGTCGAACGCCAACTACGCGCACAGCTTCGTCGTTTGGGACCTGTTGTTCGGCACCTATTTCCGGCCGCGGGGCGTTGCAGTCGATCGCCTCGGCCTTGAGGAGCGGAACTACCCGCGGCGTTTTATCGGGCAGCTGCTGGCACCATTCCGCTCCCACCCGGTCGCGTCTGATGACGCTCCGTGAGGCGATTGCCAAAGCGGTCTTCGCCGTCGGCATGGAGACGGTGAGCCGCGCCATCTTTCGACAGATGATGGCGGCGGCCGAGACCCCGCGCGAGGCGCAGCAACGCGCGTTGCGTTCGATCCTGCTTGCGTTGCAGGAAACCGAACTCGGCCGTTCGTTCGGCTATCGCCGTATCGGCAACGCCGACGAGTTTCGCCGCGCCGTTCCCATCCATGACTACGAAGCGATGCGCCCGCACATCGACCGTCAGATCGAGACCGGACAGCCGGTCGTCACGGCGGAACGGCCGGCGATGTATGCCCGCACCAGCGGCACCACCGGCAAGCCGAAACTCATTCCGGTCACCGTGGGCGTCATTCGCAGCCTTCGGCGGGCCCAGCGCGCGGTCGCCTATGTGCAGCATCGCAGCTTTGGCGCCTTCCGCGGGCGTGTGCTCGCGCTTGCCGGCGCGGTTCGCGAACAGACCCTGCCCGACGGCACGCCGGCCGGCGCGACGACCGGTCTGATCTACCAGAGCACCTCGCCGCTCATTCGCGCCAAATACGTCCTGCCGGCGGAAGTCTTCGACATCGAGGACTATGACCTCCGCTATGCCGCCATGGCGCGGATTGCCGCCCAATACGCCGACATCAGCGTGATCGCCACCGCCAACCCGTCGACGATCCTGCGCCTGCTGCACGAGATCGAAACCAGCCTGCCTCGCATCGCCGACGAACTCGAGCATGGCGGCTCAAGCCTTTCGGCTAAACTGCCGCCCGGACAAACCGCGACGGCCGCCGCATTTCGCGCCGCGCCGGAACGCGCGCTGGCGTTGCGCGGCCTGATCGCGCGCGGCGGTTCGTTGACGATTGCCGACGTGTGGCCGGACCTGCGATCGGTGATGACGTGGCTCGGCGGCGGATGCTCGGTCGCCGCCGCAGCGGTGCGGCAGAAGCTGCCGTCCGCTGCACGCATGATCGACGCCGGCTATGTCGCGAGCGAGGTCCACGGCACCGTCGTTGTCGATGCCGAACGGAATCTTGCGTTGCCGCTGCTCGAAAGCGTCTTCTTCGAGTTCGTCCCGGTCGACGACTGGAATGCGGGACAGCGTGACACGCTGCTGCTGCACGAGCTCAGCGAGGCCCGGGACTACCACATCGTGGTCACGACGCTCGGCGGTCTTGTCCGCTATCACATGAACGACGTCGTGCGCGTCACCGGCAAGGTCGGCGCGACACCGACGCTCGCCTTCGTGCGCAAGGGCCGTGGCGTCACCAACATCACCGGCGAGAAGCTCGCCGAAGATCAGGTCAATCTCGCGCTCGCCGGGCTGCTCGCCGGGGCCGGTTTACGCACGCCGTTCTACGTTTTCGTCGCCGATGCCGCTGCGGCCGGCTACGTCGCCTATATCGAGACCGGGCGCGCCAACCAGCCGGCCTTCGAGAACCTGGCCGGACCGCTCGACCAAGCGCTACGCAAATCCAACATCGAATATGATTCCAAACGTGGCAGCGGCCGATTGAAGCCCTTGCGCCTCGTGGCGCTGGCCGAGGGCGCCGAACGGGCCTATCGCCGCCATTGCGTCGGCAAGGGCCAGCGCGAGGCGCAATTCAAGGTGCTGACACTGCAGAACGCCGACGAGTTCGACTTCGACATCACGCCACACCTTATCATCGAGCGAGCCGATGAAACTCCGGGTCGCTAGCTGCCCGTTCCCGTTCCGCGGCAGCTTCGAGCACGCTTCGGCGGTGCGCGAGCGCGCCGAAAACGTCATCGTCGTTGCGGAAGGCACGAACGGGCAATACGGATTGGGCGAAGGATGCCCGCGGTCCTACGTCACCGGTGAAACCGTGGCGACCGCGCTCGACGCGATCGCGCGCTGGCGGCAAGCCGGCATCGAAGCGATTACCGACGTGGCGGCGCTCACGGCGTGGATGGAGCGCAACCGCGCCGACATTGACACCAATCCGAGCGCTTTTGCGGCCCTCGAGATCGCGCTGCTCGACCTGTTCGCGCGGCAGGCCGGTCAGCCGATTGAGCAATTTCTTGGTATCGCCACGCCGGATATCGAGCTGCGGACATCCGCTGTCTACGGCACAGGCGGAACCGCGAAGTTCCTCGTCCAGGCGGCCCTGTTCAATTTAAACGGAATGGGGACCGCAAAACTGAAAGTCAGCGGCAATGCCGAGCGCGACCGCCGACGCGCGCGTCTGCTCTCCCGGTTCGGGCCGCTGCGGATCGATGCCAACAACCTGTGGGCTTCGGCCGATGCCGCGATCGCTGCCCTGAAGCAGTTGCAAGGCTTCGCCTGGGCGGTGGAAGAACCGATCTCGTCCCGCAACTGGCAAGGCCTCGCGGACGTCGGCGCTCAGACGGGCATGACCATCATTCTCGACGAGAGCGTCACGCGGCAGGAAGACCTCGCTGCGCTCGCGAGCGGCGCGACCTATATTCTCAATGCGCGCGTCTCGAAGCAGGGAGGATTGCTGCGAACGCTGGCGATCATCCGCGCGGCGCGCGACCGCGGCATCAAGATCATTGTCGGCGCCCAGGTCGGCGAGACCAGCATTCTGGCGAGGGCCGGCATCGTCGCCGCTCAGGCGGCGGCAACCGACCTGGTGGCGTTCGAAGGCGCATTCGGCACGCGCCTGCTGGTGCGCGATGCGGTGACGCCATCGATCGGCTTCGGATACCGAGGCTGCGTGCGCCTCGATCAGTGCGGTGGAACAGGACTGGGTCTCGCCCCCACGGCCGAGGTCGCCAACGCCTGCCGATGATCGAGCCGATCAGGTCACGCGCCTGCCCGCCCCTGGAACCGCAGGTGGAAGTCCGCCAGCACCAGCAGGAACGCGGCCAGCACGAGGTGAAATTCGGTGGGCAGGAGGGCGTCAAACCACGGCACGTGCCGCAGCAACGTCAGCCCAGCCACAAGCCGGAACAGCATGAATCCGAAATACGCCGCTCCCAGCACCAGCAGCGTAACGCCAACCGCCTTGCGCGGACGAAGCCTGCCCCTGAGCATCGCGATGAGAACCCAGAACTGGACGGCCAGGATGACGAGCTGCGACGCCAGCAGCAGCGAATACGGCAGCGTGGCCGAGTGCCAGCTTTCGAACGGCGGTAGCCACGCGACCGGTCGCCAGGCCTGAACCGCTTGCGCGCCGACCCTGAACAGGAACGCCGCGATCAAAAGCGCGAGCAGAATGCAATGAACGCGCGATGCTGCGACGGGAGCTGCGACCGGCGGTTGGCTCGCGCGCAAAGCAGGCACCGTTCAATCCGCCGGGACGCCCCCAATGATCAGGCGCCGTTTTCCTCGCCTTCGTCAGACAGCCTTTCCACTGAGACCACGCGCTCGTCCTCGGCAGTGTCGAACACGATGACGCCCTGGGTGGCACGGCTGGCAATACGGATGCCGTCGACCTTGGTGCGGATCAACTGCCCGCCATTGGTCACCAGCATGAGCTGGTCGTCGCCGCCGACCGGGAACGACGCGACTAGATAGCCGGTCTTGTCGCGGATCGTCTCGGCGCCCTTCTTGCCTTCCCAGATGTCCATCGCGACGATGCCTTTGCCGCCGCGATTGGTGATCCGGTACTCGTACGAAGACGAGCGCTTACCGTAGCCCTTCTCGGAAATCGTCAGGATGAACTGCTCGGCTTTCGACATTTCGTCGTAGCGCGTCTCGCCCAGTTCGATAGCACCGGCCGCCTCCTCGGTGTCGACACTCGCCTCCTCGGCAGCGTCGCCGTTGCTGCCGCGACGCGCAGCGCTGGCGCGCTTGAGATAGGCGACCCGCTCTTCGGCGCTGGCATCGAGATGCCCCAGGATCGACATCGAGATCACCTTGTCGCCCTCGGTCAGCGAGATGCCGCGCACGCCCATCGAGGTGCGCCCCTGGAACACGCGCACGTCGGTGACCGGGAAGCGGATGCATTGCCCGCCCGCCGACGTCAGCAGGACGTCGTTGTTCTCAGTGCAGATCTGCACGTCGACGATTGCCTCGCCCTCGTCGAGCTTCATCGCGATAATGCCGGAACGCCGCACGTCGACAAAATCCGACAGCTTGTTACGCCGCACCGTGCCGCGGGTGGTCGCGAACATGACGTCGAGATTGGCCCAGGTCGACTCGTCCTCCGGCAGCGGCATCACGGTGTTGATGCGCTCGCCATTGTCGAGCGGCAGGATGTTGATCAGCGCCTTGCCGCGCGCCTGCGGAGCGGCCTGCGGCAGCCGCCAGACCTTTTCCTTGTAGACGCGGCCGAGCGTCGAGAAGAACAGCACCGGGGTGTGGGTGTTGGCCACGAACAGCCGTGCGACGAAATCCTCCTCGCGGGTCTGCATGCCGGAGCGACCCTTGCCGCCGCGGCGCTGCGCCCGGTAGGTCGAAAGCGGCACGCGCTTGACGTAGCCGTGGTGCGAGACCGTGACGACCATATCCTCGCGCTGGATAAGGTCCTCATCCTCCATCTCGCCTTCCTGATCGATGATCACGGTCCGGCGCGGCGTTGCGAATTCCTTCCGCACGGCCGCAAGCTCGTCCTTGACGATCGACTGGATGCGCGCGCGTGAACGCAGGATGTCGAGATAGTCCGCGATCTCCTCGGCCAGCTTGTCGAGCTCGGCCTTGATCTCGTCACGGCCCAGTGCCGTGAGCCGTTGCAGCCGCAGATCGAGGATCGCCTTGGCCTGCTCAGCGGTCAGCCGGGCGGTGCCTGCCGAAGACACGCGGTGGCGCGGGTCGTCGATCAAGGCAATCAGCGACGCCGCCGTTGAAGCGGGCCATTCCCGGCCCATCAACGCTTCGCGCGCCTCGTTGGCGTCCTTCGACGCCCGGATCATCCGGATCACCTCGTCGATATTGGCGACCGCGATCGCGAGTCCGACCAAAATATGCGCGCGGTCGCGCGCCTTGCCGAGCAGGAACTTGGTGCGCCGGGAGATCACCTCCTCGCGGAACGCCAGGAACAGCGTCAGCAAGTCCTTCAGGTTCATCACCAGCGGACGGCCGCCGTCGAGCGCCACCATGTTGCAGCCGAACGTGCTCTGCAACGCGGTGAAACGATAAAGCTGGTTGAGGACGATGTCGGCGACGGCCTCGCGCTTGAGCTCGACGACGACGCGATAGCCGTCGCGGTCGGACTCGTCGCGCAGCGCCGAAATGCCCTCGATCTTCTTCTCGCGCCAGAGTTCCCCGATGCGCTCGACCATGGTGGCCTTGTTCACCTGGTAGGGAATCTCGCTGATGATGATGACCTCGCGGTCGCCGCGCAGCGTCTCGATCTCGACCTTGCCGCGCATCACCACCGAACCGCGCCCGGTGTGGTACGCTGAGCGGATGCCCTGATGGCCGAGGATGACGCCACCGGTCGGGAAGTCGGGACCGGGGATGATGCCGATCAGGTCCTCGATGCTCAGCGCCGGATTTTCGATCAGCGCGATACAGGCGTCGATCACCTCGCCGAGATTGTGCGGCGGGATATTGGTCGCCATGCCCACGGCGATACCGCCGGCGCCGTTGACCAGGAGGTTCGGGAAGCGCGCCGGCAGGACCACCGGCTCTTTTTCGTTGCCGTCGTAGTTGGCCTGGAAATCGACGGTGTCCTTGTCGATGTCGGCGAGCAGCGTCATCGCCGAATGGTCGAGACGGCATTCGGTGTACCGCATCGCCGCCGGCGGATCGCCGTCGACCGAGCCGTAGTTGCCCTGCCCGTCGATCAGCGGCAGGCGCATCGAAAAATCCTGCGCCATACGCACCAGCGCGTCGTAGATCGCCTGGTCGCCGTGCGGATGATATTTACCCATCACGTCGCCGACGACACGGGCCGATTTGACGTATTTCTTGTCCGGCGTATGGCCGTTCTCGTGCATCGAAAACAGGATGCGCCGATGCACCGGCTTGAGGCCGTCACGCGCGTCAGGGAGCGCCCGCGACACGATCACGCTCATGGCGTAATCGAGGTAGCTGCGCTTCATCTCCTCCGCGATGGAAACGGGGCGGATGTCCGAGGGCGTCGGTGGCGTGCCGTCGGATGAGGGATTGTCGGTGTCAGACAAGGGCTAAAAATCCTGCGAATCCTGCGTCGGTTTTCATAGCCGATTCAATAGGCAGATGCCACCCGAAAGCGCTTTGGAGAGGTATGATTTTTACCAGTTTTTTCAATGAGCTACACGGAGTTTTAAAGGGAGCGATTTGGGGCCGGATCGGACCATGACAAAGACCGCGTCGCGGCCCGCTTTGGCCTTTGCACGGCCCGTCGTCTAAAACTGAATGAGCGAGGGATTCGACGCGCGAACTTCGGAATCGGGATGCCTGCGATGCCGGTCGACTATCTCGTCTCCGCTTTGGTGACTCTATTAGTGGTCGTCGATCCCATCGGGTTGGCGCCGACCTTCCTGGCGGTCACGCATGGCCTGCCGTCGCAAACACGCAAGTCGATTGCCTGGCGCGCGAGCCTGATCGCAGGTGCGATCCTGTTCGGCACTGCGCTGGTCGGCGACTGGCTGTTGCGCCAGCTCGGCATCGGCGTGCCGGCGTTCCGCATTGCCGGCGGCCTGCTGCTGTTCATGGTCGCCGCCGAAATGGTGCTGGGCGTGCGCAACAACCGGCAGACCAAGCAGGCCGAGGAAGCGCTGGAGGAGCACGTCCGCAACATCGCGGCGTTCCCGCTTGCGATTCCGCTGATGGCGGGGCCCGGCGCGATCACCGCGACGCTCCTGCTCGCCAGCCAGGCGGGGCGCGAGCCGGTACACCTTGGCGTGCTGTTCGGGGTCATCACCGCGGTGATGGCGGCGTGCATGCTGGCGTATTTCCTGGCGAGCCGGATCGAGCGGCTGCTCGGGGTCACCGGCAATGCCGTGCTCTCGCGCCTGCTCGGCGTCATTCTTGCGGCGCTGGCGGTGCAGTATGTGATCGACGGCGTCCGATCGACGCTTGCCGGTTAATTCCCGAGCACCACCGCGTGCATGATCCGGCCTGGCACGAAAGTGAACAGCCCCGCGATCAGCAACGCGCCCGCGAACATCATGATCATGGCGTTGCGGTGCTGGGACACGCGATGGCGCCGCGCATGAAGGATCGCGAACGGCAGGGTCACCAGCGTGAAGATCGACAGCAGATGGATCGGGCTCCAGGGGCCCCACACGCGCAGATCCTGGATCCAGAACGACGTGACGCAGATCACGATCATCAGCGTCACCCAGAGATAGCCCATGGTCCGGTGCGGCAGCGTTCCCTTCGGCGCGGCGAGCTGAACGAAGCCGAGGGCGAATGCAGCCATGGCCGCAAAGGCATGGACCTGGATCGCAGGCGAGGCATCGAGAAGCGGCTGGAGCGTCATGCGTGACCCTTGACGAGAGCACGAACGGTTCGCCGGCTTACCACAGAGTAGGTTTGAAGATCATCAACACGAAGATCGCAATCAGAACGACCAGGACCGGCCATCCGAGAGCGAACCAGATGCGAAACAAGCGTTCGTAGCGATCCGGCAGGCCGGTCCCCTCCTCCACTGCCCGGCGCGCCAGGTCGCGCATCTGCACCTGGATCCACAGCGCCGGCAGCCAGCACAGGCTGATTAGGAAATACAGCGCAAGCGACGCGACAATCCACGGCTCCAACAGCGAATAGCCGATGGTCAGCGCCAGCTGGACACCAGTCACCGGCTGGATGATCGCGGCATTGGCGATGAAGGCGGCATCCGCGATCACGACGATGCGGGCGGTGTGGGCGACGACGATGGCGTCGCGGGTGCGGTACGCCATCAGCATGAAATACGCGACGCCGAGCCCGGTACCGAACAGCACCGCCGCGCTGACGGTGTGGATCAGCTTCAGCAGCAGCACATTCTCGATCATCGTTCGTCGAGGATTGCGAGGGTGAACACGATCGCCATCAGTACCGGGATGATTTTGACGTAGGGGCCGAGCGGATCGGACCAAACCTCCGGCGCCGCGATCGTGCCGATGAGCAGATAGCCCGCCGATACAATCAGCATGAGCTGAAGCGCGCGCCGGGTGAAACGACGCACCAGCACAGCGAGCCCAATCGCGATGTCGAGCAGCGAGCCGGCGATGAGCCAGAATTCGGCCGCGTTCGCGCCGAGCCCAGCCTTGCTCAGGTAGCTCATTCCCGCCGCGCGGCCGGGACCGAGCGCGATCACGCCGGTCATGATCCAGAACGCGGCGAGCGCCAGGATCGCGGCCGGCTTGAGCCAGTAGAGCCGCGCGAACCAGCGGTCCTGAACGCTTGCGGGACGATCCGCGAGGATCGTGTCCAGGCTCCTCGGCTTGATGCCGGTCGCGGCCACCCAAGACGATGGATCGCCAACCACGCCGGCTGAAAGTTGCGCCAATGCGGTGGCACGCGCCGGGCTGCGCCAGCCAAGGCGCCCGGCAAACTCCGCAAACATCGCGATCACGCCGAAGGCGACCGCCGGCAACCGAAGCCGCGGCCGCGGCGGAAAGCCATGCCAGGCGCGCAGCGCCGCGACCACGTCGCCGAGATCGTGGGTCGTCGGATGCGTCAGCTCCCAAGTCGATTTCGCCCAGACCGCTTTTGTCGGCGCGTCGGCACGCAGGCACAACGCGACGGTGTCAGCGACGTCGTCGCTGCTCACCACCTGCACTTCGCCGGCGACGGACGGCGTCACCCACGGCAACCCGGCGAGCCCGCGCAGCATCGCGCTGCCGCCATAGGCCGCCGGCGCCAGCACCAGGCTCGGCCGCAGGATCACCCAGTCGAGATCGAGGCTCGCCAGATGCGCATCCGCCTGCGCCTTGGTGCGTGCGAACGCGGTCGGGCCTTCGTTCGATGCGCCGACCGCGGAGATATGGACGACGCGCCGGACGCCCGCCGCCACGCAGGCGTCGAACAGCGCGCAGGTGCCTTCGACCTGCACCGCCCAGATGTCGTCGCGCCCGCCGTCCTGCAAAACCCCGACGCAGTTCACCACGGCGTCGACGTTCGCAAGTAGCGGACGCCATGCCCCAGCGGTGGTGAGCCGCGTGAAATCGGCCGCGATCCATGTCGCATAGGGAAAGCGCCGCCGGGCTTCGTCGAGCGAGCGGCCGGCCGCGACCAGTTCATGTCCGTCGCGGTGAAGGCGCGCGAGGATCGCGGAGCCGATCAGGCCGTACGCTCCGGTCACCAGCACGCGCATGCAGCGTTACCCGCTCCGGCCGTTCAATTCGGGCATTGCTGCCGGGTGCGCGTCCAGCGGATACGATCGAGCACGACGCCCTCCCCGCATATGCTCATCTTGTCGGTGACGCTGCCGCGGACGCGGATCATGCGCCCAATCTGGCGCGGCCGCGGCGTGATCGCGGTGATGTTGTAGACGGTGCCGGTGGGGCTCTTGATCATCAGGCAGTTCGCGGTGACGCCCGCATAAGCGCAGCCGGTGACCGAGACGCGCTCCTGCCGCTTGGTTTCGGCGAGCGCGCCGGACGACCACAGCGACATGCACACGACGGCGAAGGCGGCGGCAATCTGCGGGGCTTTCATGCGGCATCTCCTGACCGTCATGAGGCATCTCCCCGTCATAAGGCATCTCCTGCCCGTCATTGCCGGGCGGCCGCGAAGCGGCCAGACCCGGCAATCCATCATCTTCGCATAAAGATGGATGCGCGGGTCAAGCCCGCGCATGACGCTGAGAGGTCAGTGCGAGTCAGTGCTCACCCTGCCGCACTAGAACGGAATATCGTCAGAACGGAATATCGTCGTCCATGTCGCGCTTGCCGCCGGCGCCGGCGGTTGCCGGCTGGCGCGCGCGCGGCGCCGGGCTGGACGAGCCGAAGTCCGAACCGCCGTCCGAGCCGAAATCCTCGCCACCGCCGCTGCCCGAGCGGCCGTCGAGCATGGTCAGCACCGAATTGAAGCCCTGCAGCACCACTTCGGTCGAGTATTTCTCGACGCCGTCCTTGTCGGTGTATTTGCGGGTCTGCAGCGCGCCTTCGAGATAAACCTTGGCGCCCTTCTTCAGATACTGCTCGACGACCTTGCACAGGCCCTCGTTGAAGATCACGACGCGATGCCATTCGGTCTTCTCGCGGCGCTCGCCGGTGGCCTTGTCCCGCCAGTTTTCCGAGGTGGCGATCGAAAGATTGGCGATCGGCCGCCCATCCTGCGTGCGCCTGATCTCCGGATCGCGGCCAAGATTGCCGACCAGGATCACCTTGTTGACCGAACCTGCCATCGCTCGTCTCCACTCATCTGCGGGGGCACGCTAGCCCCGCCCGCACTCATCTGCGACGCACCCTACTCCGGCCGTGCCGGCCGCGGGGCGCCGCGCTTCCGCTTGTCCACAAGGACCGTCCCCGCAAATATGTTCTTATTTCGTTCTAGCAAGGGTTGAGGTCAGCCTCAAGCCGGGATCGCCGGTTTTTCCCCGCTTTCATGACGCCGCGCAGCCGCCGCTGGGCGCATCCGCATGGTGAAGCAGCGGTAAACAAAATCCGGAAATGTCCAATCGCTTCAAGCCCTTGTTTTCAACGTATTTGAGTCAAGGTGGCACCATCGACCACTCAAAAACCCCGGGGGAAACGGGGTACAGGGGAGCGTAAAATGAAACAGGCTTTGTTTGCTGCAGTAAGCGTCATCGCGTTGGCCGGCACCGCCGGCGCCGCCGATCTTCCGCGTCGCATGCCCGCGCCGGAATACATCGCGCCGGCGTTCTCGTGGACCGGCTTCTACATCGGCGCGCACACCGGCGTGGCCATGGGCAAAACCTCGACGTCGAACAATTCGCCGTATGGCGGGTTCGATGCCGGCGTTCCGCTGAGCTACAACCTCAATCCGGTCAGCATCTTCGGCGGCGGCCAGGTTGGCTACAACTGGCAGTACGGCGCCTGGGTGTTCGGCGTCGAAGGCGACTTCGGTTATCTCGGCCTCAACGACAGCGTCTCGGCCGCGCCGGGCAATTTCGTCGAGGTGAACTACGGCTGGTACGGCACGATGACCGGCCGTCTCGGCGTCACCGTCTATGACCGCCTGCTCACCTATGTGAAGGGCGGCGCGGCGGTTGCGAGCATCACCAACTCGGCGGGCGCGCTGAACGGCGCCGGCGCCCTGGTCGCGTCCGACTACAGCGAGAGCAAGAAGACCCGCTGGGGCTGGACCATCGGCTCCGGCTTCGAATATGCGCTCAACCAGAATTGGTCGGTGAAGAGCGAGTACCTCTACATGAACTTCGGCAAGTTCAACACGACCAACCTCGACGGCGATACCTTCACGCACAAGAACCAGGTTCACAGCCTGAAGGTCGGCCTGAACTACCGCTTCGGCGGCTACAACGCGCCGGTCGTCGCCCGCTACTGAGATCGAACGATAAGCGAACCTCCAACACCTTGGGCCGGCCTTGCGCCGGCCCTTTTTCTTTTTACGTTGCGCCAGGCATGCCCATTGACCCTCATGGTGAGGAGCGAGGCTGAAAGCCGAGCGTCTCGAACCATCGAGGCCCCGATCTCACCGGGCCGCCCTCGCGCTTCGAGACGGGTGCTTCGCACCCCCTCAGCGTGAGGGCGGATGAATACCGTTCGCATTGAGAGAAAAAACGCAGAGGGCGCGCCCACCCTTTTCATTGAAGAAATCCCCTGGGTTCCACAGCGCCCGCGAATTCCGGGGAGCGCGGCCAATCGAGGCTGGCAAAGCTGCGTCGTTCTTCCTATGTTCGATCCAAAATATCGGGCAACATGAACGACATCTTCGATCAAAATCCCAAAGCCAAGCGCTTGGATTCGCGGCTGATTTCGATCCGCGGCGCGCGCGAGCACAACCTCAAGAACGTCGACGTGGCGATCCCGCGCGACCAGCTGGTGGTGTTCACCGGCCTGTCCGGTTCCGGCAAGTCGTCGCTCGCCTTCGACACCATCTATGCCGAGGGCCAGCGCCGCTATGTCGAGAGCCTGTCGGCCTATGCCCGCCAGTTCCTCGAGATGATGCAGAAGCCGGACGTCGACCAGATCGACGGGCTGTCGCCGGCGATCTCGATCGAGCAGAAGACCACCTCGAAGAACCCGCGCTCGACCGTCGGCACCGTCACCGAGATCTACGACTACATGCGGCTGCTGTGGGCGCGCATCGGCGTGCCCTACTCGCCCGCAACCGGGCTGCCCATTGAATCCCAGACCGTCAGCCAGATGGTCGACCGCATCCTGGCGCTGCCGGAGGGTACGCGGCTCTATCTGCTGGCGCCGGTGGTGCGCGGCCGCAAGGGCGAGTACCGCAAGGAGCTCGCCGACTACCTCAAGAAGGGCTACCAGCGCGTCAAGGTCGACGGCAAATTCTACGAGATCGCGGAAGTCCCCGCCCTCGACAAGAAATTCACCCACGACATCGACGTGGTGGTCGACCGCATCGTGGTGCGCGCCGACATCGCGGCGCGGCTGGCGGACTCGCTCGAGCAGGCGCTGAAGCTCGCCGACGGGCTCGCCATCGCGGAGGTCGTCGATGGCGCGGCGGTCGAGGGCTCCAAGGCCAACAAGCAGCGCAACGAGACCGCCGAACGCCTGGTGTTCTCCGAGAAATTCGCCTGCCCGGTTTCCGGCTTCACCATCCCGGAGATCGAGCCGCGGCTGTTCTCGTTCAACAACCCGTTCGGCGCCTGCCCGAAATGCGGCGGCCTCGGTGTCGAGCCGCATATCGACGCCGACCTCGTCATCCCCGATCCCGACGCGACCGTCGGCAAAGGCGCGATCGCGCCGTGGGCGAAATCGAGCTCACCTTATTACACGCAGACGCTCACGGCGTTGGGCAAGCACTACAAGTTCACGCTGAACGCCAAGTGGAAAGAGCTGCCGAAGGCGACGCAGAAGGCGATCCTCTACGGCTCCGGCGACGACGAAGAGATCAAGTTCACCTACGACGACGGCGTGCGCAGCTACACCACCAAGAAGCCGTTCGAGGGCGTGATCACCAATCTCGAGCGCCGCTACAAGGAGACCGAGAGCGACTGGGCGCGCGAGGAGATCGGCCGCTACTTCACCGACATCCCCTGCGACGCCTGCGGCGGCGCGCGGCTCAAGCCCGAGGCGCTGTGCGTCAAGGTCGCCGGCAAGCATATCGGCGAAGCCGCCGACATGTCGGTCCGGACCTCGCTCGAATGGTTCACCGAGCTGCCGTCGGCGCTGACCACCAAGCAGAACGAGATCGCGGTCCGCGTGCTCAAGGAGATCCGCGACCGGCTGCGGTTCCTGGTCGACGTCGGCCTCGACTATCTGACGCTGTCGCGTTCGTCCGGCACGCTGTCGGGCGGCGAGAGCCAGCGCATCCGCCTCGCCTCGCAGATCGGCTCCGGCCTCACCGGCGTGCTCTATGTGCTGGACGAGCCGTCGATCGGCCTGCACCAGCGCGACAACGCGCGGCTGCTGGAAACGCTGAAGCGCCTGCGCGACCTCGGCAACACCGTGATCGTGGTCGAGCACGACGAGGACGCGATCCTCCAGGCCGACCACGTGCTCGACATCGGCCCCGGCGCCGGCATCCACGGCGGCAAGATCATCGCCCAGGGCAAGCCCGCCGACATCATGGCCTCGAAGGACTCGCTGACCGGCAAGTACCTCACCGGCGCGATGGGCATCGAGCTGCCGGAGCGCCGCACGCCCGGCCGCCGCGCCATCAAGGTGCTCAACGCGCGGGGCCACAACCTCAAGAACATCAACGCCGAGATCCCGCTCGGGCTGTTCACCTGCGTCACCGGCGTGTCCGGCGGCGGCAAGTCGACGTTGCTGGTCGACACGCTCTATGCCGCGGTGGCGCGCAAGCTCAACAACGCCTCGCTGGCGCCGGCCGCGCACGACCGCATCGAGGGGCTGGAGCACATCGACAAGATCATCGACATCGACCAGTCGCCGATCGGCCGCACGCCGCGCTCGAACCCGGCAACGTACACCGGCGCGTTCACGCCGATCCGCGAATGGTTCGCCGGCCTGCCCGAGGCCAAGGCCCGCGGCTACGAGCCCGGCCGGTTCTCGTTCAACGTCAAGGGCGGGCGCTGCGAGGCCTGCGAGGGCGACGGCGTCATCAAGATCGAGATGCACTTCCTGCCCGACGTCTACGTCACCTGCGACGTCTGCAAGGGCAAGCGC